>Ga0257125_1001840_pt1 | contig 19556 bp, 20 predicted proteins | sample SI106_200metaG_FD_190183 | JGI IMG/M metagenome (GOLD analysis project Ga0257125, IMG submission 190183) | Marine microbial communities from Saanich Inlet, British Columbia, Canada - SI106_200 | ecosystem: Environmental > Aquatic > Marine > Inlet | place: Canada: British Columbia | collected...
GTCCGAGATGACGTGGGGGGGGGTGAGGGAATAGAGTTAAGTTTTTATGGAGACAGGGAAGACGGAGTTATTCTTTTTGATTTTTTTAATAATTAGAATGGCTAAAATTACTAGAACTAGAGAAATAATCACCAGTATTTGAGGTGGGAAAAGAGGTTTTATGTTAACTGGCAAGGTGTGTTGAGTACCAGCTAATTCTAGAATGATAATGTTGGTTGATCTGCCAACAATTGGTCTGGAGTTAAGATTAACCTCTATGTCTTGGTGAGAAAATGGAGGAAGAAAAACAGGTTGAGTGGTTAAGGCGTTGTTGTGAGTACTTATCTTTAGGTTGGACTGAAGAGATACCCCTGAGGAGTTAGTTAGGTTAACAATTAAGGTGTTGCCTTTTTGCTGGGCGAGATTAATTTGGATATTGCTTGGAGGAAATTCTTGGGGAGTTATTTCTTGAATAATGACATCTTTAGAATTTATGGCTGGATTTTTATAAAAGCCGGCGGGCAGAGGGTCTGTGGTACTGCCACCGTGTATTACGAAGGCTATGTGGTTTAGATCTAACTTATTGAAGTAATCGACCCCATTGGTGGTGTTTGTCCAGGTTGGGTCCACCTGAATCCAGGTATTGGTTGTTCGGTTAAAATACTCTGGCCAGGCATGAAGTATGTCTTGCGAAAGACTTAGTGGTTTTAGCTTGTCGTTTTGACTCAAGGCAAAACCTTGGATTTCCCTAGCCGGCAGATTATTTTTTCTAGACAAGGCAATAAATAAATCGGTGAAGTTGGTACAGATGGCCTGGGTTGGATGTTCTAAAGAAAAAGAAGCTGGTTCTCTGGAAAGTGGATCTTTTTTTATTAATGAGTAGTTGTAAATGAGAGAACTGGTGACGTAGTTAAAGATTTGCTGTGGGTCCTTGAGGTTGTTGGTATTTATTTTTTGGAACTCTGGGGTGTTGTAGTTCCAAACATTGGTTTCTTCTAAATATCTATCTGAAGGTGCAAAGCTAGTTTCTTTGGGAGAGAAGTTTAACTTGATTATCTGTTGAAGCTTTATGTTTAGTTTTTGTTTAGGTTTTAAGATGTAGTTAGCTAGCCAGTTACCGTCTTGATCTAAGGTAATATTATTAGGCTGGGGAATTAGATTCTTAATGAAGACTTCTTGATAACTAGTATTGGGAGGTATGGCAATAGTTAGTTCTTCTGTGGTAGAAAGCTTGTTCTCAAGGTAGTAGTTAGCGTTTAGCTCGAAAAACTGTTGACTACCAAAAAGAGCTGAGATGGGTTTGTTGGAGAGTGAATGTGAAGAAAAAGTAAACAGATTATTGTTAATTTTTGAAGGCTTTGGATCTACAAAAACTAGTTTGGGGAAGTCTGTGGGAACTTGAAGAGTAACGGTTAAGTTATTAATGTTCTCTTTGGTAGTGATTTTAGGTATGTTTATTTCCCAAACAGAACCGGTTTGAAGGGCAATATCACGCGTGTCGTACTCTAGAGAGAACTGATGAGTTTTGTCCTTACCGACAATCTTGTTGTTAAAAGGAAAGTTGATGGTGGTAATGTTGTTGGTGAGCGTAATATCAGGATCAATTGAAGTAGCGAAGTCTTTAACTTTTAAGTTTTCTATATTGGTGTGGCTAACACTTAAACTAAAATCGGTAGCGTAAACTCGGGAAAGATTGTTAGTTTGGTTAATTTGGTATTTAACGTGGGTAGAGCCAGACTGATTTACTTGATATGAAATTTGATAGTCGGTGGTGAACTGACTTAAGGCTAGAGTTGGTTTGGCACTTAGTAGGAAAATGAGAGATAGAATTATGTGTTTTAGCATTGAGAAAGAGTATAGCATCAGATTCTGGACAAGCTCACACCAAAAGCTAAAGCATTTAGGCGGACAGGCAGAATGACAAAAGCGGTTGCCTTGTTTTTTATAAAACAGAGTGTTGACTTTGGGTATTGTTTGGTATAAAAATAAGGAATGGCAGTTACTTTATACAGAAGACAAAGACAGATAGTTGATTTTGTTAGACAGTTTATTCAAAGAAATGGCTACTCCCCTACTTTGCAGGAAATTGCCGATGCCCTAGGTGTTTCAAGTTTAGCTACAGTACATGAGCACTTGCAGGCCTTGGTAAAGAAAAAAGTAATTAGAAAGTTTGAAGGTGCTGTTAGAGGACTGGAGATTATTGATGAAAAAATGTCTCAGCTTAATACGTTGGAGCTACCTATAATGGGTTTCATTGCAGCCGGCAAGCCAATTGAACCTCACACAGACCCTGATGCTAGCTTTAGAATTCCACCCAGCATGGTAAGTAGCAAAAAAAGGTCATTTGTTTTACAGGTAAAGGGAGATTCTATGATAGAGGAAGGTATTTTTGACAGGGACTTTGTAATTATTGAGGAAGTTAATAATGATGAGGTAACCAATGGAGATATAGTTGTGGCCTTGTTGGAGAACGGACTGGCAACCTTGAAAAGATTCTTTAAGGAAAAAACTAGAGTTAGGCTGGAGCCAGCTAACTCCTCTATGTCCCCTATTTTTGCCACTAATGTAAAAATACAAGGTAAATGTGTAGGAGTGGTAAGAAGGTATTAAGATGAAGTTAAGACTGATTGGGCTACCTTTGGGGAATATTGAGGATATTTCGTTACGAGCTATTAAGCATTTACAAAAGGCTAGGTTGGTTATATGTGAAGATACTAGAGTATTTAGGAAACTGTGGCTAAAGTTGGGATCCCTTGGGTATCTAGAAGGAGAGTTTACAGGGAAGCTTGAGGTAATAAATGATTTCAATGAAAAAAGTAAAATACCTAGCTTGATGGGAGAGATTCAAGGGCATGAAGAAGCTGTTTTAGTAAGTGATGCTGGTATGCCAAGCATATCTGATCCAGGCTATAGATTGGTGAAGGAAGTAATTAAGATGGGCGGAGAGATAACTAGTGTGCCGGGGCCAAGTGCCGTGATTACGGCTGTTTGTTTGTCTGGACTATCAACTGACAAACTGCTATTTTTAGGATTTCTACCCAAAAAGAAGTCTAAGAGAGATAGATATTGGGAAGCAGCCTTAGGCTTTTCAAGCTTAGGATTAACAATGTGTATTTATGAACCAGCTAGAAGCGTTTACAAGACTATGGAAGAAATTGGCTTGAAGTTTGGTGAGGTAGAGATAGTCATTGCCAGAGAGCTAACCAAGAAGTATGAAGAGATTATTAGGGGTAAGGTAAGTGAGGTAATGAAAAAAATTGAGGAAAAAGGAGTTAAGGGAGAGTTGGTTCTGTTGTGGCGATTGGAGAAGAAGAAGACAAAGTAAGATATTCCTGAATTAGTGAAAGTCGGTTGTATTTGGCAATTCTCTCGCCTCTTACAGGAGCTCCAAACTTAACGTAGTCTGCTCCTATACCAACAGCTAGATCTGAGAGGAAGTCTTCATTTGTGTCTCCTGAACGGTGAGAGACCACAACGGCAATGTTGTTCTTCTTAGCTAGTTTAACTACAGAGACAGCCTCTGAAATGGTACCAACTTGATTAGGCTTGATAATAACGGCGTTGCAGGCCTTGGCTGTGATGGCTTTTTGTAAAAGTGAAGAGTGAGTAGCTATTAGATCATCTCCGACTATTAAGGTGTTGCTACCAATTTGATTGGTAAGGGTGGTCCAGTCGGCCCAGCTGTTTTGATCTAGAGGGTCTTCAAGTAAGATGTGGCCAAATTTAGCTTTGAGATCTAGAAGATACTTAACAAAGTCCTCAGAGGAGTAAGCTTCTTTTCTGTCTTTAATATGATATTGCTTTGATTTATAAAACTCAGAAGCAGCAATATCTAACCCCAAAAACACTTGTTTGTTCAGTTCATATGAGGTTGATTGAACAGCTTCTACAATAAGAGAAATGGCGTCTAGGTTTTGTTCTAGATTGGGTGTGAAACCACCTTCATCACCTACGGAGTAGGCAGCGTGTTTGGATTTTAATAATTGTTTTAGCTGGTGATAGATTTCATCACCAATTCTTAAGGCCTCCTTGAAAGGGAGTTTACTGGAGGGAATTAGATGATACTCTTGGAAGTCTAGATTACTGTCTCCATGCTTACCACCATTGATGATGTTAAAGATAGGAGTGGGCAGATTGGCAGCGGTTGGTTGGTGCAGACCATACTTGGCTTGAACATACTGATAGGTTTGCATTTTAGAGACTCTAGCCCCTAGCTCAAAGACAGCTTGTGATACTGCTAGGATGGTGTTGGCCCCAAGCTTACTTTTGTTTTTGGTACCATCTAGATTTAAAAGAAGTTGATCAACGGCATTTTGTTTGGTTGGATCTTGGCCAATTATGTATTTACTGATGGTTTGGTTGATAAGCTGAACTGCCTTTAGTACGCCCTTACCCTGAAATCTGGCTGGATCTTCGTCTCTTAGCTCTAGAGACTCTTTTTCTCCTACAGAGGCTCCAGAGGGAACTGTGGCTGTGGCCCCAATGTCATCTGACCAGATACTAGCTTCTATAGTGGGTACACCGCGTGAGTCTAGAATTTCTCTGGCTCTAACTGCTTTAATGATGGCCATTTATTTTTTAAGTAATCTTTTTTCTGATAGAGCGACAATTTCACGAGTTCTGTCTAACATGTCTGGAGAAACGGAAACAGAGGTAATCCCCCACTCTACTAACTTGGCAGTTAGGTCTGGGTAAAGGCTGGGGGCTTGACCACATATACTGGAGGTAATGCCATGCTTGTTGGCAGTTTTAATAATTTTTTCTAAGGCCCAAAGAACGGCAGGGTTTCTTTCGTCGAAGACATCGGCGACCGTTTCGTTGTCTCTATCTGTGCCGAGGATTAACATGGTTAGGTCATTAGTTCCAATAGACACACCATCTATACCAACTTTAATGAACTCGTCTAGAAGAATAACATTGGAAGGAATTTCTACCATCATCCAGAGCTTGAAGCTAGGTGATCGTGAAAGACCTAGGCTGGCAATAAGACTTTTAGCCTTGATAAGTTGATCTACTGTTCTTACAAAGGGCAACATTAGACTTAGGTTCTTGTAACCATATTTGTTTCTAACTATTTTAATGGCTTCTATCTCAAGCTCGAAGACGGATTGATCATGTAGATATCTGTGAGTGCCCCGGAAACCTATCATAGGGTTGGCTTCTTCAGGTTCATAAGCCTTGCCACCAACCAGGTTTTTGTATTCATTGGTTTTGAAGTCTGTTGTTCTGTAAACTACTGGGCGATCACCAAAACTTTGGGTGAACTTTAGTAGTCCTTCAACAAGCTTTTGAGTAAAGATGTGGCCTTTTTTATCTGCGATTAGTTTTCTTGGATGAGTGCCGATTTGGGCAATCATAAACTCGGCTCTTAAAAGGCCGACGCCGTCTGAGTCTTTGGCAGCTATGGTTCCAGCTAGATCAGGTTCTGCTAGGTTGACATATATCTTGGTAGCAGTTTTTAGCTGATCTTCTCCTAATTTAGAGGCGGGTTTGGTAGGCTTAGCGGCAATTACTTTGGGTTTGTTCTTAGGTTGACCGTTGTATACATTACCGGTAGAGCCGTCTAAGGTGAGTAGTTGTTTGACCTTGAGAAGAGAGGTAGCTGAGCTGGTACCTACAATAGCAGGAACACCTAATTCCCTTGAAACTATGGCTGCGTGGCTGGTTTGACCACCTTTGTCGGTGATAATACCGGCGGCTCTTCTCATGGCAGGTACATAGTCTGGCGAGGTCATTTCGGCTACTAAGATGTCTCCATCTTTGACCTTGCCTAGGTCTTTTGAGCCTTTAACCTTAACAACTTTACCAACGCCAATACCAGGTGAAGCAGCCTGGCCTTGAAGGATGATTTTAAGGTCCTCTAGATCTTTTGGTTGGTAGGTTGGCTTGGAACTAGCCTGAAGTGAAATAGTGGTAATTGGTCTAGATTGGGTTATATAAAGTTGATTGTTTTCAAGGGCCCATTCTATATCTTGAGGAAAGTAGTAGTGCTTTTGAATACTGGCAACGATTTTGGCTAATTTAATGATTAGATTGTCTGAAAGTTTTTGCTGGTTTATGAGAGTTTTTTTGACTTTCTTTTTTTTGACTCCACTGGGGTATTTGTAGACCTCCATGAATTTCTGGGGTATTACTTGACGAGAGTGAATAGAAAAGTCATCTTTGTTGACGATGTAATGGTCTGGGGTAACTATCCCTTGAACTATGTAGTCTCCTAACCCCCAACCGGCTTCAATAATAATGTGGTTTTTATTATTGGTAACTGGGTTAATAGAAAAGGCTACTCCAGAGATGTCGGACTGAACCATGAGTTGAACAGGAACGGCTAGACTAACCTTGAAGTGGTCAAAACCCTTGGTTTCACGATAGAAGATGGCTCTGGCTCCAAAAAGAGAGGCCCAGGCGTCTCTAATGGCCTGGATTAAATTGGCTTCACCTTTGATGTTTAAAAAGGAGTCTTGCTGCCCGGCAAAAGAAGCATCTGGTAAGTCTTCTGCAGTAGCTGAAGACCTAACGGCCACTAAAGGAGACCTGTTGCCCTTGGCCATTTTTTGGTATGAACTAAAGATTTGGTTTGAGAGCTCTTGAGGAATCTTGGCCTTTTTTATTAAGGAAGTAATTTTGTTGCTGGCTTTTTGTAGTTGGCCACTATTGTGAACGTCGGTTACTTTGATGATGTCTTTGATAGTTTGAAGTAGATTGTTCTCTGTGATTAATAGTTGGTAGCTATATGAAGTAACACAGAAGCCATTTGGTACAGGGAAACCGGCTTGAACCATTTCACCTAGATTAGCGGCTTTACCACCAACTAAGGGAATGTCATTTTTGTCCATCTTGTTGAATGGTAAAACTAGGGCAGGAGTCATATATAAAATAGTATACACAAAACAGAGGAATGTGTATTAAGGGAATGAGGTATTTGATATTTGTCTTATAATATGGTATAATTAGATAGTTCGTTCTTTTCAATTGCCAATCTCTATTCCGATAGCCAGGAGGCACATCATGGTTTATGAAACAAAAGTTTTTATTTTCTATTTAGATGAAGTTCATAAGATAGAAGAAGTTACCAATGCGTGGTTTAGAATGTATGAAAATGGTCTTGTTGTCCATAAAGTGCAACAGACTGTTGTAGGTGACAACCTTGTTCTAAACTACCTCTACTCGGTTAAATAATAACTTATATGACCGTCACAAACTGTGACGGTCATTTTTTGTTAAAAAAATCAATTGAAATTAAATTTTGCCTAACGTTTCTGTATATCTGATGTTTCATTCTATTTTTTCTTAATAAAATCCTCTTTAGCTAAATTACTTTGTCTTAAAATTGAACGAAAAGTGCCTTGAGGAATTTGTTTCTTTCCCGCAGGCACAATAACGGTCAAGACTGGTTTTCCAGATTTGCGAAATTTTGCGTGACTACCTCGTTGAGAAATAAAATCAAAACCGCATGCTCTTAAAATCTTAAAAATATGACTCGAGGAAAAGAGTTTAGGCATAATTGAAGGGAAGATCAACTATTTTAGGTTGTAATATTTTGGAAGGTGTTGATATTTTGGTGTCTTCGAAATATAGTTCCAGAGCTTCACTGAGATTTTCCAAAGCTTCTCGTCTACTTTCACCAAAACTGGAAATATCGACATTGAGACATTGAGACACATAATATTTACCTTCTTTCCAAACAATATTTTTCAGATTTATTTTTTTCATACTAATTGATTTTAACATAATATGAGAAAATTGAATTAAATGTGGGCCGAGGAGCGGCCAGTGATGAGCCAGATATACAGTGTTAGGCGACCCGAAGGAGGAGAGTACGCTTTTTCTAGGCTCTCTGACTGAGAGCGCAGTGGGGCGTGGAATGTAAGTGGAACGAGCTTAGTTTCTAATTGCTTTTGACTTTTGGCTTATAATATTGTATAATTAGAGATGTTCGTTCTTTTCAAACTTACTTTTTTTGGAGGTACAAAAAATGCCTGTATTTTATGGATTATTCGCAGTTGGAGCTTTTCTTGGTTTGTTTGGTCTGGTCGATTTTGGCTTTTCAACGGGATGGTACATATTCATTCTTGTTGTCAACATACTGGCCTTTATCAGCAGTCTACCAAACAAACAACCGCGCCACTAACAAGACAGAATTACGAGTACCTGACCACCAACAATACACCGTTGGTGGTCATTTTTTTGTCTAAAAAGCAATTGAAACTAAATTTTGCCTAACGTTTCTGTATATCTGATGTCGAAACGCTTTATGATATTTTACCTTAAAAAGCGTGAACGATATGGGTCGAGCGATGGCAAGAGCGAGCCAGATATACAGTGTTGTACGACCTGAGTGAAAAACGGTAGAATCTCAAACCGTTTGAGCGAAAGTGCAACGTGGTCGAGCCCGCTGTAGCGGGTAAGATGTAATATAAGCCAGTTTGTCTATTTTGAGAACTTAGCTTTTAAACTACTAAAATCGTTGATTTCCTCGTAGGACAATTGTTCTGTCATATTGTCAACACCTGCCTCTTTGGCATTGGCGATTTTTTCAAGGTAAAGATTATATCTTTGTCTATCTGCACTGACGGCTTGTTTTTCATTTACAGCAGGCCGACCACCTTCTTGCCTTGGTTTACTCATGTCTTCTCCGTAACGAGGAACAATTGGCCCGGTTTGGGTTATAGGTAATTCAACTGGTTTTGCTTCTGACATTTTTATTTCCTCTTATTAACTAATAATAACTATTGATATTATAACAAATTGGCTTTTATTATTTCGTACAACTAGTGTTTATACGAACTAATGTTCGGATAATATTACGATTTGGTATTTTATATGTAGTATCGCTATTTTATTTAACTAGATCCTTGGCGAAGGTGAGGGCGTCTTGTAATAATTTGTCTGCTTTCTCGGCCGAGTTGCCCTCTACAAAGACTCTAAACTCTGGAGCGTTGCTTGAAGGTCTAAACAGAACCCAGCTGTGTTCGTTTATGATTAGTTTAAGCCCATCTGTGGTATCTATAGATTCTGTTTTGGTGAAGTCTTTAGCTTTCTCTAAAATTAGAGTATTTTTTTCTGTAGGGCAGTCAAACTTTTGTTTTCTTAAGAAGTACTGAGGAAGTTCAGCTATGTGCTCTGAAAGGGTTTTGTTGCTTGAGCTTAAGATGTTTAAGATTTTGATTAAGCTTGTTCCCCCATCTCTACTCATCATAACTTCTTTATATACTCCCCCACCATTGCTTTCAAAGCCTATGGTGGCATTGTTTTCTTTCATGGCGGCAACGACAAATGGAGAGCCTACTCTGGTTCTAACAACTTTCTTACCTATGTTGTTTACAACATTACCTACGTTAATTGGAACTACAACAGTGTGGCTAGAATGATATTTGGCTATGAGAGAACCTGAGTAATCACCTGGAATGAACTTACCCAAATGGTCTACAAAGATGATCCTATCTCCGTCGGTGTCGAAGCCTAGGCCAAAGTCTGCTTGGTTATCTAAGACGGCTTTTTGAAGGTCCTTGAATGACCCATCTGCTTCTGTGTCTCTACTAAGGAGTTCTTTGCTTAAGTCTCCGTTTATCATTACTAAATTATGACCTAGCTTAGGTAAGACGGTTTTAATAATCTCTGTCTGAACCCCGTTGCCTGGATCGGCCACAATTTTGTATTTTTTGCTTGGCTTGCCCTCCTTGGTGGGTGAATCTGCTAAGGATAAAAGAAGATCTACATAGTTTTTGAAGCCTGAGGAATCTAGAGGTGGTAAATCTGGCTCCTCTGTAGGGCAGGTAACCTTATTTTTTAACTTGGAGTAGATTTCTGTAATTTCCATTTCATGCTGTTTGTTGATTTCTTCTTTAAAGGCAAAAAACTTAACACCGTTTGAGGTTAGCTCTATGTGTGAACCGGTGACCATAATACTACCAATTGCTGGGGTAGAAAGAATTGTGTTGTGGCAGGCTGGCACAGGTATTGCACCATGATATGAAACGGATCGACCTGAGTCTTCTAGACCCTTGATGACGTACTTGGAAATTCTTGGACTGCTTTCTCTAGAATCCATACCAATGGCCACTAAGCCAGGTTGGTTGTGATTATCTAGAAACTCAGCGAAGGTTCTACCCATGTCAAAGCAGAATTGATTTGTGAAGACTTCTTTGACATCGCCTCTAATTCCGCTAGTGCCAAAAAGTGATTTCATAGTTGATGTTTTATTGAATATTAAGTGGGCTTGATAGTTTCTTTTTAAAGTAGTCGACCCAAGGAATTGGTCCTGGATTGACGTTGTTGATCATGGCTAGGTAGAAGCTCAAGTACTCAAAGAAAAGAATGGTTTCTAAGGCTTGATCTACCATGGAGTCTGATTCTGGCTTGATAACCGTAACTGGATATCCTTGTTTGCTTAGGACTTCTTTGGTGATTTGCAAGCGATCTTTGATTTTTTGAGGATAGCCTTGAGAGTTAAGTAAGACAAAGTGGGTGAGAGTTTTTAGTTGCTTGGGTAAAGACAAGCCTTCCAGTAGATGATGGTTGAGGTCTGGTAAGTGGAAGTTGATGCTGAAGGTTTTAGCTGATTCATTTAGCTGATTTTTGCCGGCATAGGCTGAGCCATTGAGATGGTTGGCAGAGACGAGGATGATTGACTTACCTTTGGTGGTGTTTGCTAGCGCTTTGGCAGGATTTAATTTGATTGATTTTTGATTTGAGAGATGCGAAGCCATGTTGTTTAAGGAGTTTAGGATAGAGTCTATATTTAACTCTGCTCCATTGATTAAGTCTAGCCTCTTTAAAAGCCCTAGGTGGGCTCCAAGAGAAGAGCCTAAACCCAAACGGGGCTTACCACTAGGGTTCTTGGTGGTGTTTAAACGATAGAGATCTAACTTATTTTCTTTGGCCAGTTGTTCTAGTTGACCACCTGAGGCGATAACAAAGATCTTGGCTTTTTTAGCCAAAGCATCTTTTAGAGAGGAGACTGTTTCTTCGGTATTACCTGAGTAGCTAGAGGCTATGACTAAGGTTTTGGAGTTGACCCAAGTAGGTAGTCTGTAGTTGCTGGAGATAAAGATGGGTAGGTTGGTTAGAGCAGGGCTTAGGCCATCTACTATTCTGCCTGCCAATGCAGAGCCACCCATACCTGCTATACATATTTTATCTATATTGGAGAACTTGCCTTTGATAGTTTGAATACTTACTTCATTCCAGGCCTCCTCCAGCTGGGCTGGAAACATGGTAATTGATTTGTAAACACCATCTGGATCTAGTTTTTTGAAGGTTTTGTCTTGGTCTAGAATATGTTTCATAGGGCAAAAGTATGTTTTAAGTATACACAAGATTGAGGCAGTTTTAAAAACAAAAAGCCCTCAGGAATTTTCCTGAGGGCTGAAATAGAAATGTTTTGTTATTGGGCAAGAATTTCATCTATGTCTTGTTGAAACAAGACATGAAGTGTTGTAGGACTGAGTGGATGACGTTGGGACATGTAGCCTGTATATCCAAACTTTAACACGATATCATTCCAAGGAGCATTGAGTATGCTGTTGTACGGAATTTTGATATCCAGAAGCATTTGGCAACACATAGTCATGAGTTCATGACGAGATTCGAAAATTGACTCACATTGCATACCTATTTCACTGTTTAGAGTGAAATATCCCAAATTCCTGTGATGCCAACCGCCTCTTTGATGTCTTGAAAACACACCGTGGTTAAGCAAAAAGACGTGGTCTCGAAAACCTTTAGCTTTATTGTCTAGTATTTTTTGAGCCAGTTCTTGGGCTGTGTGTGAGTTAGGCCCGGTTTGACCTATTTGAAAGCTTTTTGCAGATATTTTCATGACCAACCTCCTTGAGGTTTAGATAGTTTTGAAAGATATATAGCTAAATATGAAGGTGCAAGAGTAAGAAGATACTATTTTAACTAAATGATGTTGAAAAATCATGTTATGGGATGATTTATAGACTTAAGATAAGATGCTTGAGTTCGGTCTCCATACTCTTAATGTGAGAGGTTTTCTGCCGTTTATCTATTTGATAGAGATCTTGATGTAGAGTGATAAGTTGATCAACTGTGAACAGTGAGGATTGCTTGGTAAGCTTGCCAAGCATCCAGGGAGCAAGTTTAAGTGAGCCAGGTGTCTTGACTTGAATTAGTTGGCGAACGTGTCTGGCAAGCATAAAAAATAACATTTCTAAAGGTTCTCTATTATTGATGATTTCCTCCAAGATACTCAAGGCTAGTTTGGGTTTTCCTGGGTGAAGACTGTCTGTGAATTTATAGATTAAGGGGCTTTCTTTGAACTGAAAGACCTGAGTAGGTGAAAGTGACTTTATGGTGGCGGGGTGAGTATCCTTGCCTTCGAAAAGAATTAGATCCTTAACGGTAGTTTTTTTTAGTATGTCGAGTAATTTTTTCTTGTTGTTTGATTGAGGAAGAGAGAGAAGGTTGTTAATAATAACCAAACGAGAGTCTGAGAAAAGACTAGAAGGAGTTAGCGCTTGAGAAAAAATGGCTGGAGAGAGACCTTTGGAGTCTATTCTGTTTATTTCTAGATTGCTTGTTTTGGCCTGGGCCATTAGTTGGGTAAGTTTTTCCTGAGCTTTGGTTTGATGACTACCATGAATGATAATCATGCTGTTTGAAGTTCTTTCTGGTATCTTTTGTATAGCTTGTTGACAACTCCATGGGTAACTTGATGAGATCTACCTTTGCCAAAATGGGGAACTAAGGCTCCAGAAAATGTTTTGGGGATATGAAGAAGCTCATGAATAATGACTTTTTGTTGATGAGAGAACTTTAAGTTATCAAAGTGCTCTACCAAAAACTCTATACAGTAATGAGGACCAATGTCTAAGGCTTGTTGCCAGATACGAGGCATGGCGTAAATTCTGGCTCTGGCTCTGGCTTTTGAGCCTGTAGATCTAAAAGCACTAACACTGCTAGGTTTAATATGATCCAGTTCAAGGTGCTTAACAATTTTCTTGATTTCTTGATCTATATCTGGTGCTTTTACGAAATCTAGAGTCATTATTTTTGTCTAGGCTGTTTGATTTTTAGATGAGAGTAGGCTTTAGGAGTAGCCACTCTACCTCTTGAGGTTTTAATTAAAAAGCCCGTTTGAAGTAAGAATGGCTCATTAACGTCGGTGATGGTGTCTATGTCTTCTGATATTAAAGAGCCTAGGGTTTGCAGACCAACTGGCCCACCCTGGTGAAGGTTAATAATGGCTTCTAGGAGCCTGCGATCGGTTTCGTCTAAACCGGCGTCGTCTACCTGATAGAACTTGAGGCATTGTTTGGTTAGTTCCAAATTGGGTTTACTTTTATGCTCAATTAAGCAGTAGTCTCTAACTCTTCTTAGAAGCTTTAAGGCAATTCTGGCAGTGCCTCTGGAGCGATTGGCTATTTCTTTAGCTGAGTCTTTATCTAACTTAGCATCTAGAATATGACCGGCATTGGTAATGATTTTCTCCAGATCCTGAGGTTCGTAGTAGACCAAGCGATGGACTAGCCCAAAACGATCCCTTAAAGGACTGGAGATGGCCCCGGCCTTGGTAGTAGCACCAATGATAGTAAAAGGATTGAGATCTAAACGTAAGGTTCTGGCCCCCGGGCCTTTACCGAGAACAATGTCTAGATTAAAGTCCTCCATAGCTGGATACAAGGCCTCTTCTACGTTTTTGTTTAGCCTGTGAATTTCGTCTATAAAGAGAATGTCGCCCGTTTCAAGTGAGGTTAAGATAGAGGCTAAGTCCCCTGCCCTGGTTAAAGCCGGGCCGGAGGTGGTTTTAAGATTGGTATTGAGATCCTTGGCAATAATATTGGCTAAAGTGGTTTTTCCCAAACCTGGTGGGCCGTAAAGCAAGATGTGTTCTAAAGGCTCTTTTCTTTTCTGACTGGCCTTAATGGCAATTTGAATAGACTTAACGGTGTTGTACTGGCCAGTGAAAGTATCCCAGTTGACTGGCCGGAGACTAGCTTTTTTTAAGGTCATTGGTTAAGTAACTTGAGAGCTAATTTAATTTGAGCTGCCAGCTTAAGGTTTGGTTTAATTTTAGGGGCAATTCTTTGGATTTCTTGCTTAGCAAAACCTAAGCCAACCAAGCCTTCTACCAAGCTTGAGTCTTGATCTAAGGTGGATAGGTCTACCAAGGATTCTTCTAGTTTTGATCTTAAGTCGATAATAAGTTTTTGGGCTGTTTTCTTACCAATGCCGGGTACGGCTGAGAAGAAGTCCACCGAGCTGTTTTTAATGGCTGAAACAATATCTTTTTCTGTGCCAGAAGAAAGAATGGTTAAAGCAATTTTAGGTCCAACACCGGAGACAGAGATTAGGTTTTTAAAAAGATCTAGCTCGGCCTGAGATTGAAAGCCAAAAAGTGAGATATCATCTTCCTTAACGTGAGTATGTATAAAGAGACCAACCTTTTGGCTAGAAGCTGGAATGTTTTTAACAACCGAAACCTGGTAGCCCACACCAGAGACGTTTAGAATTATGGAACCATTTTGGGTGTGGATCACCTTGCCGATAAGAAAACCAATCATGGAATTATTGTAACACCCAATTTGTCATCCCGCACCTGATGCAGGATCCATTTAATTTATATAGATTCCGTGTCAAGCATGGAATGACGTTACCCGAGACATATGGGTAAGAGCGGCCGCTGCGGCATCGGCAGCGTCGTCTGGCTCTGGGGGCTTGTCTAGCTTCAAAAGATTCTTGACCATAAACTGTACCTGTTTCTTGTCTGCTTGGCCATAACCAGCAATGGAAGACTTTATTTGCAAAGGCGTGTAGAGCTTGATATTTAACTTTGCCTGCTTGCAAACTAGAATTATGACTCCCCTAGCGGCCCCAACAGACATAACTGTTTTTTGATTTTTAGAGAAGAACAAGTCTTCTATAGAAGCAGCTTCTGGTTTATGTTTGGCAATTAACTTTTTAAGGAAGTTGTATATTTTTTCCAAACGAATTGGTAAAGGTGTGTGAGCTGGAGTTTCTAAACAACCGCAGTCTATTAAGCTTTCTTTACCTTTGAGTTTTTCAACAATAGCCCAACCCATTCTACCTGTGCCTGGATCGATTCCTAGTACCTTCATGAGTATAGAGTATATCTTTTTGAGGTATACAGGATAGCTTGAGATTTGGGGTACGTAGTGAAGGTTTTGTGATAAGTAACTAATATAAAGAGTGTTTTAATTTATATCTCTGACTGCGCGAACATAGTTAAAGACACGCCTTACGTCACCCTGAGGTCCAAAATAGCTGGGGTATTGGTCTTTTGAGCCAGTTTTTGGATCACTTCTTTGAGCTCCTGCCCCGTGAACGTCTATGATTTCATTTTGCATTTTACCCAAGGCTTCACCAAAACTGAGGTAGACGGCATGACTTTCTGGATGAATACCATCTAGATGAGTGGTACTTGTCCAGAAAGAGGGATAGTTGGTTTGATTTCTTTCATCAATAATAGTGGAGATATTAAAAATTGGGTCAATGGCCGCAGAGTTGGTTACTTGAGGAGAACGGCTGTAATCAACCAGGCTTTGCAATTCTTTGGCATTGGGAAGGCGCCAGTCAGTATACCCGGCAACTTCTAACCCCTCTGCATACTTCAGAGCTTCCTGCCAGTCTAGGCCTGTTTGTGAGTCTGATTGTTGCCAGATTAGGCCTGTGGCAGAGTCAGTAATGGTGCCGTCTTGATTATCAGAGAAATTATTTTGACCATAGTTTTGATTACCTCGTACAAACCGAAAATACATTTTCTTTTCTTGGCGATTACGACGATCATTGGTGCCATAACCTTTAATACGGCCATCTACAAAGTTAACCCCAAAAAGTGTTTCTTCTCCATTCATAGTTGTACCGGTGTAATATGTGCTTGACCAAGTTTGAGCATCTATTTCTCTTTCTCCTGCTTGAGTATTCCCTAAAGGCTGATCAAAGAAGTTTTTATCTATGAAAAGGATGTCTGCACTTTGGCCAGAGAGTTGACCAGTGAACTGAATAAGTGAATAGAGTTCTTTGATACTGGGAATTCGCCAGTCGTTATGACCTCCTAAATTGAAATTTTGAATTAATTGTTCAGCTTGGCCGGGGGTCATTTTCTGGTCCATAGTTTTTTGCCAGATTAGACCAGTGACATTGTCGGTAATGGTGCCGTCTTGATTGTTCGTATAGGAAGGCTGATTTTTTTGGTATTGGGCATCCTGACCAAAGAAGGATTGATTTGTTTCTGGTTGGCTGATAACTGAATGATTGTTGTAAAAAGAAGTAACTCCGGTATCTACAATAGGATACGAGCCGGCCTGTTGCCTGCTTGGAACAATTTTGTTGATTAGTTGTGAGAACTTGGAAGGCTTTTTGGAATTGGTTTGGGATGAATCCCCTTCTGCTTGGATTAAGTCAGGTGGTTTGGAATTTACCTGATTTATACTGACTGGTTTTGAGGTTAGATTATTGCGAAAAGGCTGGTTTGTGAGTTTGAGATATAGAATGAGAGTAGTAAGACCCCCTAGAATGATGGACAGTATAAAAAACAACTTCTTCATGCTTGTTCAGTGTAGCAGTTTTTAGCCAGTGGATCTTTTTAGCAACTTATCATTTCTTAATGATAAAACAGGTAGCCCACCCAAAATAATGATAATTCCCGCGGCTAGAATTACAATTCTAAAGCCATATAGTTCACCAACAAAACCAGACAAAGCAGCAGCCAAGCCTGCCATAATGCCCCAGATGGCATCATATGTTCCCATTGTTCTACCTTTTGTTTTTGATTCAAGATGGTCATAAAAAATTAACTTCCAGGCGTTGACGTCAAAAGATCTACAGATACCAGCAATACCCATAGCTAAGTAAAGATGCCAAAGCTGAGTTGCATAGCTAAGGAAGATATATGTAGTTCCTGCAACGATAGATGCAGCAAACAGGGCCCATATTTCATCTGAATAACCTTTTATGCGATCAAACATTATGCCAACAAAAGAGGTTGAAAGCGAAGACATTAGACGATAGATCATATAAGCGACACCTACACTACTAGCACTAGCACCGTCTATATACTGAATTACAAATAATGCTAGGATTACGGAAATAAAAGTATCACCACCCCAGTAAAGAACATCATTCAAAGTTAAGATTTCAGATATTCTGGAGTACTTGGTAAATTTAAAGAAGTGTAGTGGCCTAAGGTGCATAAGGAAAGTATAGATTAGTTCCTTTGGTTTTCACAGTTTTGTAATAGATGCTCTCAACATGACCACAGATTGGACTTGCCTATTCGCTGATAAGGTTAACTAAACTATCTCCAATCTGGTAGCTATTGAAATCTTCTTGCCTGATGTCGGTATCAGATTGAACCCGACGGGCTAGCTCTTGGACAATAGTTGCAATAAGTTGCTTGCTCATCTGTTCGTTGCGGAGGTTTTGGCTGTTCCAATCTATACCTGGCCCATTATTACCCTCTAGCAGAAAAATATGCCCGCTATTGCTGATCACAAAATCAAGAGCATAGAGCGAGTGAGGTTTGTTGAGTTCATTTGAGATTTCCTTGGCCACTCTGACAACTGAAGTGGGAATACTGGCTAGATCTAGATAAATAAGTTCGCCTCCTTGATGTTCGTTGCAGAGATAGCTATTGGGTTTGGCGATTCGAATGTAACTTTGGATAATGCGATTGTTGTGGAAGATAAGCCTGATATCTGTAAGGGCGGGCTTCCCCTGGTACACAAAACCTTGATCGTACCGTATGGCCGGCTGAATTACGTAGGACATACTACGACGCCTGCTGGTTAGGTGATAAATAGTTTTTGCATAATCTTTATCAATCTTGTAGATGCCGTAACCGCCAGCGCCGTAACGATTTTTGAGAAAGATGGCCGGTTCAAAGTCGCTGGCATGGGAATGATGCTTGATAAGTAGCGCCATAGACTTAAGAGCGCGCTTGATTCCTGAATACGAAGAATCTGTTAAAGCAACAGTGGGAACTGAATAGGTTGGAAATCTTTGATAGGTTTGGAACTTATCTGCAAAGAGCTCACAAAGAGTTTGGTTGTTGAAAGGCCTGATACTGGATGAGGAAAAAAGGAGATCGCGGTTCGTGATGTTGGCGAGTGATGTTGGTGAAAGCTTGTCAAATATATTACTTGAATAGCAACTTGTTCTATGTCTACTCCAACCCTCTTTAGTGTGGCTCCAGTAACTATTACAAGTCCCTGCACCAATAATATTTTTCGAGGTACTAAACCCGGCAGTGAGCCCTTGCTCATGACATTTCGTTAGAAAATAGGTGTATGACTGATTGTAGTTAGAACGCCCCCTATGTGCAGGGAACGGCGAGGTTGCTCTTAGGTCTCGGCCAGTTGCACTAGCCGCTAGTTTACTTGAATAGACAACAAGCACGTCTAAATTTGTAGTTTTTTCCATCATATTTTTAATTCAACTGGGTCAGTTATCTATACCGAGCGAAATAGTTTATCGGGCTTATTTAATCAATCACCAGAACCTGAAGTGGTTAAGTAATACTTATATTATACACATTTTAACCTATAAGCCGGATATAGCTCAAGTTTTCTAGATTATGATTGCTTGCTAAGTGTGACCCCACAGAGAATAAGAGCTTGCTCGTCTTCTTTTTGATAACTATATTATCAAAATATCCAGCCTGTGCTTGCCTCTTATAACTGGCGCCTATAATTGTTTCACCATTATCGTCTGGTTATAGAACTAAAAAGTTAGATTTCCAGGGAGGATCATTTTACAAAAAACGCACCATTTGGTGCGTTTTTTGTAAGTGTGACCCTAAGGCAAGCCAGTTTGAACCATTCCTAGCTCATCTTGAGCAACTCCACCAGGTTTACCAGATATTGGAAAAACTAGAACTCTATTTTTTTGCGAGCTGTTGCTAGCGATTGAAGATGGCTTGGAAAATGGCACTCAATCTGAGGACGATTTTTTGGAAGAAATTGTGTTGAGTATTATTGGTTAGCGTGTCTTCTGGAGTGTCGATTAGATTAACATCACCTTCCTTTAGATCCTGGTTATTGCTGGAGAACTTTATGTCTTCTGGTAGGTACGTGGTATCTTCTGTGAATAGAGAATTTTGGGCGGTTTCGTTTTTGTAGAAGATAGTTTCTTTAGTAGATCCATCGGGATTAGTCTTAACCTTCATTGCATTACTCCAGTCGCCAAAACCACAGTCATCCATTCCCCTAAGCCTAAAGTAGTAGGTAGTATCTGGGTTAAGAGAGTTAATAGTATAGTCTTGTACTCCGTTTCTCCCCAAGGTAGTCCTGAATGCATACTCCTCAACGGATGGATCTCTTGAGTATGAGATATGAAAAGAACTGGAGTCAGGAAGAGGGGTAAAGCTTAGTTTGGCTGAGTTATCTGTGGTGTTAACCTGAAAGAGATCGGGGTGAGATCCTGGGGCAAAGTAGTCGCAAGATGTGCTAGAACCTCCAGAACCATCATTACTACTAGAATCTGCTGATCCATTATCCGCAACCACTGCCGCCTCTTCCCCAAATAGTACAAAGGTAGAGAAAGCTGTGGTGGTGCAGGTAATAGTTTTTGCAGTGGTGTCGGTGACACAAGAGTCT
>Ga0257125_1001843_pt1 | contig 19529 bp, 19 predicted proteins | sample SI106_200metaG_FD_190183 | JGI IMG/M metagenome (GOLD analysis project Ga0257125, IMG submission 190183) | Marine microbial communities from Saanich Inlet, British Columbia, Canada - SI106_200 | ecosystem: Environmental > Aquatic > Marine > Inlet | place: Canada: British Columbia | collected...
ACGTATTCATCATAGATTCGTTTAACTATTTTTGCTTCAGGTTTATTGATGATAAAGAGCTTATCTTTTCTGTCATACCCAATTGGGGGCTTCCCTCCTCCAGGTTTGCCCTCAGAAGCTCGTTGTCTCCCTGCCGATTTTGTTCGCTCAACACCAATTTCTCTTTCAAATGCGGCAAATTGGATCAACATGCCCGCCATCATTCTGCCTGCAGGAGTAGTTGTTTCCCAATGATCTTCTACTACAATTACACCTTTATCGAGGGTGTTCATCTCTTCAATTAAATTGTAGAAATCTCTTGGGACCCTGGAGATACGATCGAGTTTTAAAGCCATCATAATTTCAAATTCGTTATCCCTCGCAGAAGCACGGAGTTTATCCATCTCAGGTCGGTCCATATCCTTAGCAGAAGCTACATCTATATAAATTTTGGCAATTTCATAGTCATGATCTTCACAATATTTGGTGCAACGTATTCTTTGGTTCTCTAGCGAAAGTCCGCTTTCACCTTGATTTCTAGTAGAAACCCTGCAATAAATCGCTACGCGTTCTTTAGGCGGGTTCTCAACCTTCTTCTTGGTCTTATCTACTCTAGGCATCATTGTCCTCAGAATTATTTTTATTAGTCTGAGAATTAAATTTCCGGTAACGTTCCCACAATTTTCGGGCAAGGATTTCAGCAGCCTTTTTTTGCCTTTCCTCGGGAGACAGATTCCGGAATTGCTTAAGGGTCAAATTCGATAAAAATACTGTATGCTTTGATTCAGCCTGAATATCATTGTTTATGGATAGTTGGGTTAGGCTGCTTCTAAGGTCTGCTAATCCTACAATTGCCTTACGCTCATACTCATAAAGCCCTTGTTCTGTGGATTCATCGTCAAGTCTCCGCAAGAATTCTCGGAGCCATAGTGTGTCCTGGTCACAGAAACTACTAGAAAAGTCCTTTATATAAATGCAAAGGAGAGAACTCAGCTTATGTATGATATGTGTGTCAGCGGGTGAAAAATTGTAGGCTTCATGTAATACCTCAATTGCTTGTGCGAGGGACCCACTACTTTGGTAAAAATCAGCTAACTCAAGAAATTTAGGAACAAGGATAGGTATAAGCATATTATCTCGAACACCAACCGCAAGTGCACCATGAATTTGTTCACAGTTCTCACTCGAGACAGGGTTACGGATTATCTGCTGTACGATATCAATAGCGTTTTGGTCAGATTTGGTCATAATTGGTTTCCAAAATATTTTGGCAAAGATATTCCAAACTAAGTGGGTCTGCATCACCTTTCTTATTTTGCATATCGCGGCGCCAAAGCCAGTGTTTGCAAAGATCTATTCTCTTTCTACCTTTGAAGCGAATTGCCAAATTACACATGATGCACAAAATGATCCACACCCTATAAGGCCAACTATGAGCTCACAATCAGTAGAAGAAATTTTAATAGAGATGTATGACCTTTCAGGAAATCCTACCGACGAAGTAGACTCAACGGTAAAGAGAATGATAAAAAATCATGGTCTGACTGCTACTGACAACGACAAAAATAAAATATATGCGAAGATGTTGGGACAAGTCCCTATAATATTCCCAAAACAATCATCCCACTATAGCAATATCCCAGATTATTATGACCATCTAGTAAACGATTCTAAATATAATGTAGCAAAACATGAGCAATACCCACAAAGTCCTCCTAGTCATCCTCCCTTATCTCCGCCATTACATGCAGATATTGTAGCAAAATTAACTCAACAGGGAAGACAGCAACTATATTCTCATCAGGTACGCACAATTGGGCTAATACGTCAGGGTAAAAATGTTTTAATTACTACACCAACAGCTTCAGGTAAAAGCTATGGCTATGTACTCCCATTTTTAGATGCTGTCAAGAAAGACCCCGCGACAACTGGCTTGTTCATTTTTCCGATGAATGCCTTGACAAATGATCAATTCGACAAAATAAGTGAGTTTGGGATTGGGACAGTTGAAAAGTACGATGGTTCAATAAAATCTAACGACAAGAAGAAAGTTAGGAATAACCTACCTAACGCCTTATTAACCAACCCAGACCAGATCCACCTCAGTATTTTAAGAACCCATGATAAATGGACAGATTTTTTTAAGAATTTAAAATTTATCGTCATCGATGAGATCCATAATTACAAAGGGTTCTTTGGGTCCAACATGTCCAACATACTATTTCGTCTATTAAATGCCGTTAAAATGGCTGGAGGCAATCCACAGATTGTTTGTACATCGGCAACAATAGCTAACGCCAAATCTTTTGCTAAGGATTTAGCCTGGGTTGACTTCGAGTTGGTGAATTCGTCTGGATCGGGTAGCCCTGAAAAATATTATGCTATGCTAGACAGCATTAAGACTGAGGGGCTAAAAGTTGGCGAGACTGAGGAGGAGTGGGTAGCAGAAATACTAAATAAGCTGCTGAAAAAATCTCCAGTTTCACTCTTACATGATCTCGTTTTATCACTTGGTGACAATGGATACCAAAATATGGTTTTTGTTAACTCTAGACTCCAGGCAGACACCCTTCGGGATTCAGTTCAAAGCCATTCTGATAATTATAAAAACTTAGATGCTGAGATGATTTGCAGCTACCATGGGGGATTGTCAACAGATGATAGGCAAAGGATTGAGCAGGAAGTTAAAAATGGCAATAAAAAGATAATCTTTACAACCAGTGCTCTTGAGCTAGGCATAGATATAGGGTCGCTTGATATCTGTATTTTATATGGACTACCAAAGACTAGCAACGAAATATGGCAGAGAATAGGCAGGGTGGGGCGTGATCCATCAAAAGCTGCATTGGCAATAATTGTTAATAGCTACTCCGCCGATGACATTTATTATTTTTTCAATCCTGATAAATTCTTTAATACAAAGAATAATCCAGAAGAACCAATCATATACCCCTACAATGAAGCTCTACGCAAGCTACATCTACAATGTGGATATCACGAAGGACTCCAAAAGCAGGATATTACCGATAAACATTTATGGAGTGACATTGATCCCAATATGGAAATTGAAAGTGCCTATCCAAGAATTCCCATTAGAGGCAGTTGGTATGACCCTTTTACGTTACTAGATGACCAATGTGTTGAATTAGGTACCATGGAATATGAGAGAGTTTATCGGGAACTGCATCCAGGGGCGATATACAGAACAGAATCTTCAAATTATAAATTGAGGAAACTTGATTTTAAGGCAAAAACAGCGCACTTAAATAAAGTCCAAGACCTGGAATACTACACTAATCCTGATGTCGAAACTATTATTGATATTGGGTCAGACCCGGTAGAGGAGGTAGTGAAATATGGAAAATATGAACTCCTAGTTGGAAAAGGTACGCTAGAGGTAATTTTACGTGTTGGTGGGTATTGGAGAATTTATCAGGATGGTCGTTTCCCTAGGCGATCAAAATTGCAAAATAATTCTGAAAGAAAATTTAAGACAAAAGGATTCTGGTTAACAATTCCCCCCGGTAAAGCCAAACTATGGAATTCATTAATCCCCGAGTTCAGTGATAAACACAGTTTCAATATCCTCCATTCCCTTGAGCATCTGCTCGTGAGGGAGATACAAGAAATGGGGTATTGCGAAGCATCTGATATTATGACTCTTACTTATGAAGAGCACCATAATTACCGAGGCCCAACAATATTCATTTATGACAATTACCATAAGGGATTGGGTATATGTGATCGCATATTTTACAATCTTGATACCATAATTAAAAATGCTTCTCGAAGGATTTCGGCATGTAAGTGTCATGACGGGTGTCCAGCTTGCATTAACAAGATCACATTTTGCGAGCATAAGGATGATTTCACTGATAAGGATCACACAAGAGACTTCCTAAAGTTCATCGCATTGCAGCAGCCCAAAGGAACAAAATACATTAGCAGAAGTGCCAGTTTGGTGCAATTTAAAGTATACAACGCTGACCAGTTTAATGTTGACGATGAATATTCACCTGGTTGGACAGTTGTAGAAAAGTCAGATGACGAATATGTACTTGAGAATGGATCTGGGGATATAGCCTATGTCCCTTATGAGGACAGTCCTTTGTGAAATCTATTCAGTACTATGACTTTCAGTTTAGGCACCGCATAGATCTTCGGGAATATTTTAAAAAATATTATTCGTTAGATTTCAAAAGCTACAACGGGAACCATGTATGTACTACTGACCCGAATTTATCTATTCATATAGGTGGTAAATACGAAAATACCTGGGTTAGAGCGGACATAACCTCTTCCACAAAGAGTGATTTTGGCGTATATCTTAAGTATGGGACGGTTATCGACTGGGAATCTATCAAGCACGATTGCTCAGTTGTGAAGGCGGTTCAAATTGTCACCAACAATAGAAATTCCCTTCCTGCCTATAAGACCTCCCACTACAAAAAACTGGAGAGCTTGTTCACGAAGACTGCAACCCGTTTTAGATATTCCAGATTACCAGAAGTTGTAGATTATTTGAACAACAGGGGTATTGATCATACGTCTTACGCAAAAGAATTTAATCTTGGGTCTCCCAAGTCATATGACTCCTTAGTAATCGATCTTACAACAGCAAATACACCAGCTCCAGAGGTCCAAGAATTGCTAACCGACCTTTTTATAGTCCGTCGACCCTTAAATTTTGAATATTTACCATTTGTACCTTCTGTTATTGTACCTGTGCACGACAAGGTAGGCGATTTCATAGGTTTTCATGGTAGGAGAGTAAGCCCAGGTACAAACCAGCGTTATTATAACACTGGTTTTTTGAGAGATTGCGCTAAGGATGTCCTGTACGGAGAGGATAAAAGCAATATCGTGAGTGCCATTGGTATGAAACAGCAGCTAATTCTCACGAAAGGCATATTTGATTTCTTTGCTTGCTACCAGAATGGGTACATCCAAGTCCTGGCTACCTTGAACAAGGGTATCTCAGTCCAACAATTTGATAGAGTGATGAAATATCCGGTAACAGAGGTCGTGGTGGGACATATAGCGTCTAAAGAGAGAGAAACGCTCCTTGGGTTAATGCACCAAAGTTTAAGTACGGTAGATCTGTCTCTGATCGATACAGCGCAGGATATTGATGATACCGTAAAATCAGGTACAAGCCTATCAGATATTGTTTCGAATGCACTTAAAAATATGAAGGCTACTGAGGCTGGAATAATTGCAGCTTCTATAAAAAAAAGAAAAGTGAGGATGGATACTCTGGCAGAACTTGGGCAAACATTTCTAGTGCAGGAGACTGACCTTGGAACTTTGATCAATACTTCGAAGAGGAGCCCACGGAAAATAAAGGACTTCCTGCTAGAAGAAGGCAACAAGGGAAGGGCAGTAGTACAGAATGGAGGGTTTATCAGATTCCCTAAAACTTTTATCACGACTGGTGTCCTTGATGGATTTGGTGCAGAACTCAGAACGCTCCTCTATTTGCTTTTAAAAACAAAAGGCAGGGATACACCCATTAATTATACTCAAAGCTCTCTACGCACCGATTTAGAGCTCTCACAGGCAGTTCTGATTGACCATTTGAAGAAATTAAAACTAAATGGCTATTTACTTTGGAAGAAAGAAATCCATATCAAGAAGTTGAAAACAAAGCAGAAGCGGACAGTGGTTTTTCGCTATTACTCCAGCTCTATAAAATTTGGATAGGATATAAATATGGCAAAGAAAAACATCGAAGTGATCATATCAGACCAGCCACCTTCAACTGTTGTTGGCAAGGAGTTTATTACTAAGACGAAACGGAAGCAGTTTGACAGGGATATCCAGAAATTGGTTGAGGGTCAAGGAGCAGATTTCTTAGGCAGAGCATGGGGTGAGAAGAACGGCGCAGCATACCAAATATTTACTCTTCAAGATAAACGGGTATTAGTAGAAGATCCCGATGCTACAGCTATAATGAAGTCCATGTTTGATACGGATGGTCGGTTACGGACAGTTGACCTTAGATGATAAATATTGTGGATTAGTGTAAAAGAGGCCTAAGCGTTTGACTCACAGCCATATACGGAGAATATTAAATTAAGGTTAGTGATGAACCATAATGTAATAAGTATGGTCATCTAGTTGTTATTATACCAGTTAGGTAATAGTTTTGAGGTATTCACAATATTTAAGAGTAATGAGTAAAGAGGGAGCATTAGATGTTAAAAAATTATCCAGATATTTTAGGGACTGAGTCAAGTCAGAACACTGAGCTTGCAAAGCGTATAGTAGAGAGAGTTAAAAAAGGTAATCCAGACGCAAATGTGAAATCTTATGAAGTGGGGGACTCAATTCTTGATCTTCCTGCTGATTTAACTGAAGGCGCTAGAGCGAAAGTAGTTTGGGAGAAAGCAAAGAAGGCGCTAATAATTCGTGAAAAACAAAAGCGACCTGAAGCGGGTGACTTAAGATTTTTACACGTATTCGTTTCGGTGGGAGATGTCGTTGAGGAATATCAATTCACGCTAAGTATTGAAAATGAGTGCCCGTACATGTGTCAGTTCTGCTATATCCAGGGGTCATTGGCGGAAAAGCCAATTCCCACCATCTTCTCAAATGTCCAGGATAAAGGAGTGCTACTCAGAGAAGTGAAAATAGCCCTGCTGGCAATGCATATGCATACTCAAACTCATGGGAAGAAATTTAACATTGGCTGGGATCAACAAACATGGGTACACAGGCTCATAGGAGTGCTGAATAAAGCATTACCTGCTAATTTGGAAGATGTTCCTATTCAGGAGTTATTTGATGATAATAAAGAAGAGGTTAAAAAGGCTCTAGCAGATAGTAAGTGGGATCTGCTAAAGCCCATTCATGATAAATTCGATGACTTCAACTTCAAGAATTTAACAGAGCAGTTCAAATTTAATTGTGGCGAGATCAATGATGCTCTAGTATACGACCATCTCACCGACAATTCTAAATTTCTAATTGAGTTATTTTCCTCTGATTCTATGAAAGATGACGGTGCTGTACTTCTGTTTCGGACAAAGAGTGCCAACTTTGACAACTTAAAGACGCAGACTCCCGGGCAGAATATTAGGGTTTCTGTTACAATTTTGCCAGCGATGTTTGTAAAAGGGCCACCTGAGCATACTGAACGTCTAAAAGGCGCAGACGAGCTACTTAAACTGGGATACCAGGTCAGCCTAAATATTGATCCAATAATTATGACACCGGATACAGTGAAAACTTACAAGAAGATTATTGATGACATTAAAACGCATTTTGACTATACATCTGAAAAATTTCACCGAATAACTATTGGGATGCTCAGATTTGGTACCAAGAACTTAGAAAACAATATCAGAAAACGGCATACTGGTCTTTATAGCCACGCGAAGAGGAATATGAGTAAAATAAAGGGTGATGAAAAATTCCGGTATGATCGTGTGAAACGGATTGAGATATACAAATCTTTAGTCGAATACACCCAAGCTGAAGTGCCTGGTGTTGAAGTAGAGCTATCCACTGAGCCCGTTGATGTCTGGAATGAAGTAGGGTTGAACGTACCTTGAGGAGTGATGGATTATGAAAATTGACTGGGATAGCTATAATAAAGAAGAGGAGGTTGAATTCAATTCGTACTCTTTGCAAAAGAAAATGGAGATCCTCAAAGCAAATTGGGACGACATCAGGGGAATTGAATTGACTGAAACCCAATTAGCATCGATGGATAAATCGTTTCCTGAGCCAGTTGCAGCTGATAAGCTTGCTCTGAAAACTAGGATTCCACACACAGCTCTATCACTGAGAGAAGTTCTATACGCAAGAATGTATGATATCTCAGATTGTGCACTCCTCCAATTTAAGTCAGGCAACACAATTGCGGGAATAATTTTAACAAGAGCTGCGCTAGAAACAGTCGCATTAACTGGTGTGTTCGCCTTTAGAATTAGGGAGTACTTGCAGGATGAATCTGAAGAAAAATTGGATCGATTCCTAAAGTCAAGTTTGCTAGGTAGCAAAGATAAATCCACAAATATTGAAGCAATAAATATCATGACCTTCATTGACAAAGTCGATAAGGAGAATCCTGGATTTAGAAAAATGTTTGATGAACTGAGCGAAATGGCCCATCCGAACTGGGCAGGTACACTAGCATCTTACGGTCGGTTTAACTCAGAAACAATTACGTTACACGTAGAAAAAAAATCAATGCAGCCACCAGCCATATTCGGATTGTTGCCATTGACTTTAGCCATTGACCTCTTCACGGAAAAATACAATGAATCGGCAGAATCAGTCGATGCATTATATAAGTGGTATATGCGAAAATTTAATATTCAGTATGACGCTACCCCAAATAACTAAATTGCTAAAAGAAGCAGAACAACTCTGCTCCTTTCCAAACTGACAACAAAATCATTACGAATATGCACACCCCTCCGTGAAATACTCAAGTGCTGAAAACAGCTGATCAATCTCATTGTCCTGGAAATTGATCACATTTTTTCTCGGCAAGCCCCAGGTCTCATATAACTCTCTTGCTCTTATGCTAACAGAGGATCTCGCTGGGAGCTCAGTAATTTTGAGCATATGATCGATGTCTGTGCTCTCTTGGAACAAGATCGACAACTCAGATTCCTGAATATCAAACCCGATTGCTAAATAGCTTTCAAGTCCAGACCTGGTTAAAAGACCAGAAGTTCTTTCAATCATGTTGTGTACTAATTCGTCAATATTTTGTCCGTCTGAGTACTGGTAGACAGGCATTTAGACTTCCTTTCCGTAATTTGGCTAGCTAAGATGTGTTAGCTGGCCAGAAAAGCACTGTTTTGCATGTTATCACCGCTAATAACAGTTTAACGGCGAGTTTCACTATTCTTTAACTTAAGGAATCTAAAAAGTCCTTCGATTCCATTTCTTCAACTGCTTTTTGCACATCTTGACTCATAACCGCCGCATATAAAGCTGAAGTCTGCTGTGAGGCGTGACCGGCCATTTGGCTCACCATTCTGAGATTGTACCCAGATGCTTTATAGATCATCGTACAAAACGTATGGCGAAGTGTATGAAACGAATATCTAGCGGGGAGGTCAGCGGCCTTGGCTGCTTTTTTAAAAACCTTTTGCAAGGCCGATACTGACATAAAATCCTGTCTTTCAGATTCAAATAGATACTCACTATCCGTGTTACGATATTCCAGATATTCCAAAATGATGTTTTTCAGATTAACTCCAAATTGCACCACCCTTGTTTTCCCTCCTTTTCCCGATCTTACAATTAGGCTGTTCTGCCCACGCTTTAATTGCAGGTCCTCAACCTTTAGCTTTGATATCTCTCCGACCCGGAGGCCTGTTGAAAGCCCTAACTCAATTATCACCATTGCTCTAAAACCCATCTGTCTTCCCTTGGATTTTGCTAGCAGAGCATTTGCATGTAATGAAGCACGCAACTTTTTAACCTCATCCGGGTGCAGGTACTTATCCGGTGTTATTGTCCATTTACTCATAGTATACCCTGATCTGAGAAGCTGTAAAAATTCTCAACAGTACCTATTACAAGATGATCCAAAAGCTGGCAGTCCACCGTTTCAGCCGCTCGTTTTAGTTTTGAGGTGAGTGCTCTGTCTGAGTTGCTTGGAGTTACTTCTCCACTTGGATGGTTATGGCCACAGATTATTGCGCCTGCTTCTAGTGCCAGTAAACGTTTTACAATCTCTCTTGGAAACACAGCTGCGGTAGCCAGTGAACCAGAGCTTATCAGCTCCGTGGAGATGATCTGATTCTGAGCATTCATAAACACAACCACGAAGTGCTCTTGATCTTTGGGGTATTGATCCAGAAACGCTCGTAGATGTCTTGCTGAGTCAGCAGCTGACTTGAGCCTTTCGCCAACCTGTTTCTTAAAGCGTTTTATATATTCTTCTCGCAACTCTGAATCAGAGATGCTTTCAATCGTTTGGTACATGTTTAAATCTCCTTATTAAGCCACGTTGTTGATGCTGGTTGTTGCCACACTATAGAGATCCAGTACAAACTGACTTACATCTCTACTCCTAAATGTTTTGTTCCGGGGGTGTAACGGAATGCCAGCTATCGTCCTTGTGGTGTTAGCATCTTCGAGGGATTTAAAACCGATGCTGATTCTGTTTTTCCTCGTGCTAACTCTGATTGTTCGGTAGCTGTCAAGCCCCAGTAAAGAGAGCCCATTGGAAACGAGGCCAGCAAGCTCATCGCTACCATACTTATCCTCAGCTATCTGTAGGTAATGCATATGCCTCCTTCATTTGTAGGTAGTGGTTTACCAGTACTTTTCTTATTCCAGATTTTTATGGAATAAGAAGTATACAGGCCGGTCTTAAAGCCTGTTCAACAATCAAAATGAAAGAGGTGAAAGATGACTTTACTGCTTCACTGCGGGGCGGAAGATGCTACTATAAATGATTTAGCAGCTATCCCACTACCACAAGAAACCCGGACGTATAAACCGGTTGGCCATGATGCCCTGGCAAACATGCTGAGTTCCATGGCCGGAAACTTGTTACCAGAGTTTGAATTGGTTAACACCCAGTTTGGACTGGCCAGAGACGGTGCCAAAATGTTTGGGGTACACACATTCAAGAATGGTGACTCAGCCTTAGGCTTGAGTATTGGATTTCGGAACAGCTATGATCGAAGTCTTTCGGTCGGTATCGCTGTAGGAGCATCGGTTTTTGTCTGTGATAATCTGATGCTGACTGGTGATCTAACAGTGCTTCGAAAACACACATCCAATGTCCATGCAGATATTGATTCGCTAGCCTTGTCTGCTATCTACCGATCCCGATCTGCTTTCAACCAGATCAAAGAAGATTCAGAGACCATGAAACAGGTCCCCATGTCAGATGACGAAGCCTATCGGACGATAGGTTTGATCTATGGCCGTGGAATAATTAATCCGCGCCAGATCCCAGTAGTGAAGAAGGAATGGCTGGAGCCATCGCATGATGCCTTCGAAGAAAGGAACCTTTGGAGCTTCTATAACGCTGTCACGGAGTCTCTGAAGAGTTCTCCACCACAGTCAATTATGGAACGCCATCTGGCAATCCACAAACAACTCACGAACCATGTCGCTGCATAAGGTTTTGCATGAGCTGGGTCAAATCAAATACACAATCATCACAACAGAAGAAAAAGGAGAGCAACATGTTCAAAATTCCAAAAATTCCTACTAGCGTAATCAAGGTCGCTGTGGAAGTCATTAAAAAGGTCATCACAGGTGGTAAATGAAAAACAATCGAATTAACAAAATCGTAAGCCATGCCTCAAAACTCGTTCGTGAGCTGATGAAGCAATGGTTTGGTGAAGAAGAGAAGGAGCAAGCCAATGACACGGTCAGAGATAAGGAGCCAGATTAGGCTTAGGCAAAGTTCCATCCGTGATTTCATGCTTTGTGGAAAATTATTTGAGTACAGGCACCTTGATGGTATTGAAGCAAAGACCCGATCAGCAAAAACTTTGAACGGATCAGCCCTTCACATGCTCATGTACGATCTACATAATCGAGATTGGGATATGGATGTTGAAAGTGCGTATCCAAAAGCCTTTGCGTATTATGAATACGAAAGTGATGAGAGCCATATTCCAGTGAGGTTTCAGAAAGGTCGTGAGGCTGATCTAAAAGCTTTCACTGCAACTGCTGTAGAGATTGTGGATGGATATCGTCGGAGAACAGAAAACGAACTATCGACCATGCTGTTTCAAGAGGTACGATTTCGTGTGAAAATTCGTTCAGAGTTATATGAAGGAACTATCGATGGAATTCGACAACTTCCAGATGGTAAAATTGAGCTATTTGACTTTAAGAGCGGCGCAATCCGGCCCAACGTCCATGCAGTAGCTGCTGATATTCAATTAAACCTCTACACTTATGCTGCTAGATTTGGTGAATTTAAGGTTGGAGATGATTGGATTTCACCACGGATATTACCAGACTATAGTTCAATCTATTATTTGCCAAACCACCGAATCAGAAAGAGATCCTCACCTCAAGGTCAAAAAGGAGAAGAGTTTGGTTATCCTCTGATCCGTACAAGTAAGTCAGTAGAGGATCTGAGAGCCTTCCGTAAGGAGGTTAGCAATATCCTCAAATCAATGCTGAAGCCGTGGTTTTACAGGAATAATTCTACAGCCTGTGTGTTTTGTCAATACACAGATCTATGTCAGAGTGAGAATGCTTTGGTTTCGGTAAATACATCATCAAAGGCAAATGCACTACTCGCTGAACTTGAGATGAATTAAACAATGAAAGGAAACAATATGGAACAATCACTTATCGTTCCTGATGATGTTCGAGCTGCTCTTACGGTTGCAGGCTGGGATGCATCTCACGAAATGGAGGGACTTCAATCGGAAGCATCTGGATTTGAGCTTCCACGTGTTCGAATAGAACACAAAAAATCAGGAAAGCACAACATGTATATTGACACAGGAGAGAGCTACTTGGCTAGCGATACTCAGGAGGTTGATATCCCTGGAAATACGCTTACGGGTATTGTATTCGCTGAGCAGGGAATACGGGCACTGTGGGAGGAGGGAGCTGATGTTCCCTTGTGCTCTGCAATTGATGGTGTTCCTGGAGGTAATGAACCTCTGGCCTCGTCATGCAATCAGTGTGAACACTCCGCTATTGGCAAGTCTTGTAAACCCAAAGCAAGACTGTTCCTGTTAGCTGAGATTGATGGTGTAGTTAAGCCATTGGTCTTCTCACTGAGTCCCACAAGTATCAAACATTGGAACGCTCACAAAAAGAAGTTACAACGTTCCAACCTGCCCGTTGTTGCGGCCAATACCACGTTCTTGCTTGAGGATGTGAAGAAGGGAACCTATCGGTGGGCTGAGGTTCGTGTTGGAATCGATGGTATAGCTTCGAAAGAAATGTTAATGCTCGCGAAACAAGCAAGGGATCAATTCGAAGAAGTCACCCGACAGATCACTGAAAGTGATTACTCTGATCCTGGTGATACCTCCGTAGAGCCGTTTTAAAGCCCGAAAAGAAAGAAGTGCCTCTGGTGCTTCTTTTTACCTATAGATCTCTCAAAAAAAAATAAAAATAAATTTCGCCAAAAGCATATACGGTCCAAAAACGAAGCAGTCTTCTCGATCGAATAACCTGGTACTTCACATTTGACGGGTAGGGTCCCCGTTTTAGAAATCGTTGGGCAAGATTAATTATTGGGATAACCGAATAATAAAAAATCGTTTTGTTCATTGTCGGAAAACAATTATATACCAGATACTATCAAGCCACACAGGGACTTAACATGGCCAAGTAATCCTTGTTGTGTATCGGTGTAGAGCTACTTTTAGCAAAATTGTCTAAGGAGATTTCTTGTGGGGTATAAACTCTGGCATGTACTGGTTTTAGCTAGCTCGATTTTATTATTCTCATGTAGTGAAGACCCAGACATTTTATTTTCTAAGGCTAAAACCGAAGCGGACCTTGGTTCGCGACAAAAAGCCCTCAATTATCTATTTGAAATTCAGAATTCCCATCCTGAATACACCGAAGCATATATATTTGCGGCCCAGCTGTTTTTTGAAAACAACAACCTATCTGAAGCTGTCAACCAATGCAAACGAGGTTTGGATGCTGAAGCCGATCCCGCTGAAATTTATAGATATCTTGGAAACCTCTACTCTCTCAGTGACAACAATGAGAGTGCATACCAATATTTTCGCATGGCTGTTGAATCAGACCCAAACAATGTTGAGGCACATATCAGTCTAGGTAAAGTCCTTGGTGAGAAGAACATATATAAACAAGCTATTATTCATTTTAACCAGGCGCTTGAGCTAGATTCAGCTAACTATATGGCTACGGTGGGGAAAGCCCAAATCTTTGCAAATTTAAAAAGGACTGCAGATGCGATCGTACTTCTTGAAGCGGCTATTAAAGATGAACCAACAAGAGGTCCTGCCTATGCGATGTTGGCATACGCCCTTGAGAATACTGCTACTGAGGAAAAGACGATCCTAGCAAATTATGCTCTTTCTGTGAAACTCGATCCTGAAAATAGAGTTTGCTGGGATGCCTATCTCCGTTTCTTAGGTAGGCTGAAAGACCGGGATGTTCAGAGTTACATGGAAGATGTTCCGATCATCAAGAATTTCGTGAGTCATTTCCCAAAAGAAATATATGCCCGACGCTGGCTGGTAAATATTTATTTTGACCTTGCTGAGTTGGATGGTATTTACTGGCTCGAAGCTGCAAAGCAGCAATGTGAGAAGATTCTCGCGATGGATGAGAATAACCACTATAGTCACTATGCATTAGGACGGATATATTTCGAGCAGAAAAAACCACGATTGGCTCTCATAGAAGCTCAGATAGCATTTGAGATGAATCCGAAATCGACGTATCTCGAATTGATTGATGAAGCAAAGTTTTCCATCGACTAAAGTACATTTTGTAAGGCTTTAGTTTAGCTCACTACCGTATTTTTAACAGAAACGGCAACCGTATTCCGCCTCTTTCGACACAAAACTGTTGCTCAGAAACGCTTAGAGCCAATTTATGATCATACCAATCTTCTAACAAACCCCCTTTTTAGAAAATGGAAAGGGCCGAATAAACGACCCCTATATTACTATCTCTGATCTTCAAAGTTCAAGTAATCTCGTGTCCCTGGTTCAAGAGCACCACGAAAGCATTCGTAATGTGTGAAAAACATCTGTTCCAATTGCTGACTTTCAGGCTTGTTGAGGTTTGAGAAGATTGATACTCCACATGGATCGAACTGTGATCCCTCCTCAATACTACCCCCACATATGGCGCAATGGTATCTTACTAATGCCATGATCTACTCCTGGTCCTTATCAACTGACATGTAAAGGCCAGCTTTATGCAGCCCATCGGCAAGCAGATTTTGATCTTCTGAAAGATCATCTTCGTTTTCATATTCCCAGGTGATTGCTTGGCCGTTGGCCATTATAAATTCAACTGATAGTCCGATGTCCCAGTTCATACTGGCGACGTGATCCAGGTTTATGATATGACCTGGGCTGTAATTTTTTTCTAAGTACATTACTTATTTTCTCTGATTAATTGGGCCAGAGCCTGTTCTTCGTCTCTGGTAAAGGCCGCAAATATGCGGCCTGTTTTGTCTTTATTCATCTTTTGTGATGTTTTGAGTTTTTCTATCTCTGGCATGTTTGTGATGTTGTCTCCATCGTATAACACTCCTCCATGATCCATTTTGAATTTCTTGAAAAATCTCATCGTAATTCCTTCACGACTTTATCCATTTTGGTCTTATTCTTCGCAACGATAGAGGCAAAGACCTCTGCCAATCTTTCTTGCTGTTTTTCAGTTAAATCTTCTAATAAGATTTCTGAGCTATTATTTTGAACTTCACCATGACCATCATATCGATCTAGGTTCATGGTAAATTTAAAATATTTCATTTTATTAATTTCCTCTTGTTTTAGGGGTCCCGCTCGTTAAGAGGGGATAATAGACGGTTTTAGAACCGTCCGTATGCACCCGTTTGGATGCTTGTATTAAAATCCTAGAACTTCTAGAGGTTCTAGAGGGTATTTCAAAACCCATTATGTATTTAATAGCATTGTATAAGTTTGTTAAAAATATACACAGTATATAGAAATAAGTTCTAGAAGTTCTAGGAAATCTCATATGTTTAGTAATATAAACAACTTACAGCTTTTCAAAAGTCCTAGGAAAGTCCTAGAACCTAGGACTTTCAACCAGGTCAGGTAGAATCCAGCTGACTTCTACACCCATTTTATTAGCATTGTCGATCCATAGCTGCCTTATTGCCAGCCCATGAAGCTTACATAGCCTAGTGAAACCACCTGGCAATAGCTGTTTCCCATGAATATTGTTATAAATATCATTCAGGTCATCTCGGGATACCCTTGTCTCATGTTTAATCCGGCTAAGTATATTCTCAATATTACAGGATATGCTCATTGGGATTGGATCAGGAACAATATTCTCAGATAGCCATTCCCAGTTTCCTGCCTTAACTGCCTCAAAGAAATAATCGGCATTGGTCTTGCTCAGATCAATGAGAGCTTCCTTTGCTGGATTATCAAATGGACGGTTGATTTTAGACATATCCACTTGATAATTCTTCAGATATGCAACAAATTCCTCAGTTTCAGACTTGAGTAACTCAATCATAGCCTCATCATCTGTCCACCAGGGCATATCATAGATCTTTTTTTCCTGTCTGGGAGCAACTATAAATCTTCTGTCCCCCGGTTCTATATGAACACCATTTCTTTTATTAGTAGCAAAAAATATATTTGCATTATTTCGACCATTTCGAATATCAACTCCCTTACCCTCAACACTGATGTGAGTATCGGCAATTACTTGTTTCAATACGCGAGTTATCTCACTATTTGTTTCACTAAAGTTGGCTTCAACTTCATCGACAAGAATGCAGAAGTTGGATTCTAGGAATAAATTGAATTCCTTAACGAAAACTTTCTGCAGGACATCAGCACAATAGTCCCGGCCAAAGACCTGGGCCAACACAAAGTTGAACCAAACGCCTTTCCCGGTGCCTTGGGTGCCTTGAAAAAGGTATGCTACTCGTGTTTTTATTCGCTTCTGGACCATATAGGCCAGATGGTTTATTAGCAGGTCGTAAACATCTTGATCGTCCCCACAGATATGCTTGGTCAGTAGGCCAGTGTATTTGGGTACAGCTAGACCAGCTCCTGACTCAGTAGATTTATTCAATACATCTGGCACGATATATTTATTCACAAAACCACGTTCCAGATCTACAATATCATCTGAAGCGAAGTCAGGAAAGAATTCCATTTCTGGGTACAAGTCTGGCACAGGGATATCCCGGTTGGCAAGTGCATTTGGAATATTATGTTTACCGATAACATTGAAACCGTACCTGTCCTGAGCCTTGCTCATTTCACCTAGGTAATACTTATCCGTAATGATATCACGGAACACGATCACGCCCATATTGGCTACTGCTAATTCAAATGCTTGATTCGGCTCGAGCTGATATACGCCTTTTTTGCCCAGCCCTCGGCCATGGTCCTTACAACTGCTGCAATAGATATGCGGCACCCCATTTATGAGATAAACAGCAGCATTGTCAATATCAGGATTGCCTCGCTTTTCTGGATCGCAAAACGGACAGAAGATGCGCGTTTTAGATTTGATATCCTTGATCAACAGAGGTTGTTTATTTTCATCTAGAACAACCGTGTCCAGATTGATCACAGGAGTCCCTTTGACCTCAGTGAAATTGACATATTGAGCTGAGAAACTTGGTGCCCAGTACCCCTGTCCTACATGAACCTTGACCTCAAAGTTTTCCATTTCTCCACAGAAAGGAAAGAACTTGCTGGCGGGAGAAGTACAGGATTTATCAATCTCAGGAAATTGAGATATGACGGATTCATATACTCTGCCATGGAGGTCTTCAGTTGAATACGAGTCATAGTTTGCGGGATCTATTGGAAGGATCATCCTAAAGCGATCTTTGCCGGCGGTTTGGTGACTTGTGCTGGTATAAAGGACGTAGTGATATGGACTGCAGCGATGTTCCATTGCCGGAATGGTGATCTCACCATCCAAATCCAACATGTTTCCGGTCATTCCGGTATAGTTAGCTTTGCTACTTGTCCCATCCCAAATATTTGTTGATTGAAGACGAGAGGTAAACAGATCTGATAGATGGCCTGTTGTTAAGGGGATGTTTTCGCGGGTTTCGAATTCGGTAATTTTTGCAGCTTCAGATTTCGATTTTGCTGTTTTTGTACTTACTGATAATGTGAGCTCAAAGGGCTCCTTTCTTATATTGGTCATAATTGTTGTGTGGTTGTATTGTTGTGCCATTGTACATCAGGGCTTTAAGCTGTCTGGTACTGGCTGTAAAGTCAGCAACGCTTGTCATAGCTGACCCTTGGTAATATTCATTTAGTAAATCATCCACGTTTTCACCAGCGAAGGTAAAGGTGGATTTATTATTTTCTCTAATATGGCCTGTTAGTCTCACAGCGTTACTATGAAGCCAGCAAGCCAATGGAAATTCTTCAGTTGTTATGGTATTCATAAAAGTTGAATTGTTGATTTTTGTAGTGGCTATTTAGCTGAAGTTGGAACAGACCAATACAGCAAGCTCGCCATGAGCTCTCATCGTTTCATATTTTCGTGATTTTAGTCGATTCGGGGAAGGCTTGATTACCGCCTCATATATATAGTATACGGTGATTGTTGATGATTGTCAAGCACTAAATAGGATAAAATAAGTCATATATAACAAATAGTTGGTAAATCAACCACTTACATGTAACAATATTTCTGAATAATGACAATTTAAACGATTAAGGCTAAAGGTAGTGCAGCAGGTGACTACATGTCCAGTGTTATAAGCTCAAAATTGCTCCAAGACCAACACCCTTAAACATTCTGGCATCAACACTCGCCTAATTTAAATCATCGCCGTGTAGGGCAAATATGGAAGCCGTTATTTGCCGGTTGCCATTTTAGATTGCCAAAACAGGAAAAAACCTGGTATAAGAATAACATCGGAAGATTATAATTAGCATTAGAAGAGAGTAGGCGTTCCGAAAGCTACGGAAAAACTACTCATCTCTGGTCCTGCGGAAATGTGATCCATTCATGGCGCACACGTAGGGTATTCCTATCAGATGCATGCATCTGGCAAGCGAGGCCAAGTGGTTTCGCTATCGCCCAAAGAGGCATTGGCGGTAACGCTAGGATACAAGGGTGGTTAATCATGAGATAAGTCATGAATCGGTATTCCAAGTCACGGAGGTTTCAAGAGCCTTCAAAGACTTAATCGTACACCGAGGGGCATGTTGAGTAATCGATGTGTGGCTCTTGGGATGCAATGCAGGTAACTCCTGTCCGCAATTGTCTGGCGACAGACTGGCGAAAATATCGTGACCCGAAAGGGCAAACTCGAGACCGTCTTGTAGGGTAGCTGGATTTAACTCCAGCAGATCAAAGCCTGCCAGAGCTTCTAATGCTATTATTGAGGATCAAGAAATTGGAGAAGGTTGACACCTTCTTTTAGCATATCGACATTCACAATCTATATTTAGTCCCCCCATAACCCTCGGGGGCTTCGGTTCCTGGGGGTTTATCTTTTATATAACAGGCTCTCAGACTAGATTCAGGCAAGTTAAATTCAAAATCTGGGGGTTAACCTGAGTACTACATCCAAATATAAATGTCATGCCTGCGGCTATTCAGCACAAGTCTGGAATGCTCCAGACAAAGCTCCGATTGCAACAGTGGATACTCGTCACTGTCTGGGATGTAAATCTCTAGTTGAAGTACCAATAGAGTTTCATGGTGCAGGTCTGATCGGAGATCCAGATGTTGTACCCAGTTTTCTGAATCGATGTCCTGATTGTAATTCGTCTAATGTTCAGCCTTGGAATGTTCGGCATGGTTGTCCCAAGTGCGGAGAGCATATGACTGAAGCAGCTCAAGTTTAAAGCGTTATACCGACAAAAATAATGACTGAAAAGACATATACATATCATCAGATTGGAACA
>Ga0257125_1001859_pt1 | contig 19401 bp, 20 predicted proteins | sample SI106_200metaG_FD_190183 | JGI IMG/M metagenome (GOLD analysis project Ga0257125, IMG submission 190183) | Marine microbial communities from Saanich Inlet, British Columbia, Canada - SI106_200 | ecosystem: Environmental > Aquatic > Marine > Inlet | place: Canada: British Columbia | collected...
AAAAACTGGGGGATTATGTTGACATGAAAGCCACTTTTTTCGACTCCAAAGGGCAGAAAGTTATCCTGGGTGACTATATCGATCGTCCAACTTTGATTTTAATGATTTTTTTTCATTGTTCACAGGCCTGTGGGCTTCAAATGGCTTTTTTAGCCTCAGCCCTGAAGCAGATGGATGATATTCCGGGGAAAGACTATAAAGTTCTGAGTATTAGTTTTGATGATGAAGACACGATTGAAGCAGCAGTAAATATGAAGAACGGATATATTAAATTAGCTCAGAAAGATTTTCCCCGGGAAAACTGGCTGTTTTTAACAGGTGACCAAAAAAATATTAAGGCTGTCACCAATTCTCTTGGGTATCGATTTAAAAAAACCGAAAAACATAATTTTATCCATCCCAACGTCCTGGTGACGGTTTCCGGGGATGGACAAATTACCCGTTATCTGCATGGTCCTAATTTCCAGGCTTTTGATGTTAGTATGTCTCTGGCCGAAGCCAGACAGGGAATATTGGGAATCACTATCAAAAAGGCTTTCTCATACTGTTTTGATTATGACCCTCTAAAAAAACGATATGTTTTTAAAGTCTTTCAGACCATTGGAATCGTTACTGTAATTGTACTAATTTTGTTCTATTGGCTTTTTTTGAAAAAAGGAACTCAAGGTGGGAAAAGAAACAAATATTAATGGAATCCATTATGACAGATGTAAAATCTTTTTTTGAAACACCGGCACCACCCAAATATTCGGGTATTTTAAGCTGGCTGATCACAACAGACCATAAAAGAATTGGGATACTCTATCTGTTTTCAATTCTGGGGTGGTTTGCTTTAGCCATTATTATTGGTTTACTGATCAGGCTGGAATTGATGTTTATTGGAGAGACCATATTTTCTCCTGAACAGTATAATGCACTGTTTACATTGCATGGGGTAATAATGATTTTTTTGTTTATTATTCCAGCCATACCAGCAATTTTTGGAAATTTTATTCTTCCCATTCAAGTCGGGGCCGATGATGTGTTTTTCCCAAAAATAAATTTATTATCCTGGTATTTATATATGCTGGGTGGGCTGTTGGCTATTATTTCATTGTTCGGTGATGGTCCTCCTGATACCGGATGGACATTTTATGTCCCTTTCAGTGTTTCCACGAATACAAATGTTTCATTAACAATTGCTGCGGCTTTTATTTTAGGTTTTTCATCGATGTTGACGGCTATTAATTTTATTACAACCATCCATCGACTGAAAGCCAGCCAGATGAAGTGGATGAGAATTCCATTATTTACCTGGTCCTTATATGCAACCGGTTGGGTGCAATTACTGGCGACACCTATTATTGCCATAACTTTATTACTGGTGATGTTTGAAAGGTGGTTTAATATCGGATTATTTGACCCGGATCGTGGTGGTGATCCAATTTTGTACCAACATCTATTTTGGATGTATTCGCATCCAGCCGTGTATATTATGATTTTGCCCGGTATGGGAATTATTTCAGAAATTATCCCAACTTTTGCCCGAAAATCGATTTTTGGATATAAAGCCATTGTATTCTCAAGTTTAATGATTGCTGTCGCAGGTTCCCTGGTATGGGCTCATCATATGTATACCAGTGGTATGAGTGATACCGCTGTCTTTGTTTTTTCATTGTTAACTTTTATCGTCGCGATTCCAAGTGCCATAAAAGTATTCAGCTGGATTTCCACGCTTTATAAAGGGTCCATTCAGATGTCACCGCCACTATTTTACGCCCTGTGTTTTATTTATCTGTTTTCTGTGGGCGGGCTAACAGGACTGGTTTTAGGTGCTGCTGGTCCTGATATTCATGTTCATGATACGGCTTTCGTTGTAGCACATTTCCATTTTACCATGTTTGGTGGAACCGGGTTTGCGTTTTTTGCCGGTTTACACTACTGGTGGCCGAAACTTTTTGGACGGATGTATAACTTTAAAACAGCCTATCTGTCCGGAGTATTGATTACTGTTGGCTTTATGTTCCACTATGTCCCAATGTTTATCATCGGATTACAGGGAATGCCTAGAAGATATCACGATTATCTGCCTCAATTTGAACAAGGCAATTATTTAGCTGGCTATGGCGCGGTTATTATGGTTATCGGAATGTTCATGATGCTTATTAATCTGCTGATAGGCATTAAAAAAGGTGCTGTTACAGATTCAAATCCATGGGGGGGTGTTACCTTGGAATGGCAGGTTCCGTCACCACCACCACTTCATAACTTTGTTTCCGAACCAAAAATTATGGATTATCCGTATGATTTTTCAAGATTTTTTAAGAAAAACAAATAACCATTAAGGAAATTATGCAATCAAGTAGTGATCACGAAGGATCCAAATTGGGCATGTGGTTATTTTTGTATACTGAAATCATGCTTTTTGGCGGATTATTCGTTTTATATGCTGTTTATTACCACAAGTTTACCGATGATTTTATTGCAGGTGGGCAACAACTGGACACTTTTTTTGGAACTTTGAATACTGTGATACTGCTTATTAGTAGCTTTGCTGTAGCCGCTGCCATCACAGCTATTCAAAATAACTCAAAAAAAATAGCGATAATATTACTGGGTTCTTCATTACTGTGTGGTTTTTTGTTTCTAATCAATAAGTATATTGAATGGAGTCACAAGTTTGAAGTGGGGATATATCCCAATTCTGAAAAGCTATTGGAAAGTGATCCGGGGCTTAATATCTTTTTTGGACTCTATTATGTCATTACCGGGTTACACGGAGTGCATATCATTATCGGAATGGCTTTGTTGGTATGGAGTTTGGTTAGAGTGAAATCTAACCACATCACAGACCAGAACTATGTGTTATTGGAAAATGCAGGTTTATACTGGCATCTGGTGGATTTAATCTGGATATTTATTTTCCCTCTATTTTATCTGATTTTGTAATGTGTGCAATTGAACCGGTTAAGTAAACTTTTGGGAGGTAAACTTTGAACCAGAAACAACAAGCTCATGGCATTTCGTATGGTACGCTTTTAAGCGTATTAACAACCTTGTTAGCGTTAACTGCCATAACTGTTTATGCTTCACAGATAGACATGGGAGCACTCAACATCTGGGTAGCACTTTTGATAGCATCTACTAAAGCCAGTTTGGTGCTGATGTTTTTTATGCATCTTCGCTATGAATCCGGATTATTGAAATATACTTTTACAATTACGGTATTTACTTTGGCTATCATCATTGGATTAACTTTTTGGGATGTTGCTTTTAGATAAGGATAACAGAATGGGAAATATTTTAAATCCAGCTGAGCAGATTGATCAGGCGTTTGTTTATATCATTGGTTTTTCTTTTGTACTGCTATTCCTGATCACCGCTGTCATGATCTATTTTGTCGTTAAATATCGCCGGAATAACCACCCGATCTCTTCTGATATTAGAGGAAATTGGGTATTGGAAACAGTCTGGGTCGTTATTCCCACCCTCATCGCCCTGTCAATGTTCTGGGTGGGTTGGGAATCTTATCTTGGTCTAAGAAATGTTCCACCTGGTGCCATTGAAATAGAATTGATCGGTCAAAAGTACTCCTGGATATTAATTTATCCAAATGATAAAGAGACTGAAAATGAACTTGTGGTTCCCTTGGGCAAGCCAATTAAACTAAATATTAGCTCCATTGATGTGATTCATAGTTTCTTTTTGCCAGCCTATCGTATTAAAGTTGATGCTGTTAAAGGGTTAAGTACCTATGCCTGGTTTCTGGCTGATAAGATCGGTGAATATGATTTTCAGTGTACTGAATATTGTGGTACCGGTCATGCCGATATGAATGGTAAACTCAGGATTGTTTCTGCTGAAGCGTATGAAGAATGGTTGAACCAGGCAGATGAAGATGATGAATAACAGTCTGGTTTTTCGCGCTTATGCAAAGGTAAAATGGAAACGAGGAGTTGTGTTGAATTGGTTTTACCTCACTAAACCGCTACTGAGTTTTTTTATTGCGGTTTCTGCGCTATTTGGCTTTTTGATTATTGATCCTGTTATTAATTCATCGGCACTCTTAACTTTTATATCAATTTATCTTTTATCTTCAGGGGCTGCTGTTTTTAACAATATTCAGGATCGCGATTATGATGTTAATTACAGCCGGACCAGTCATCGTGTTTTACCTCAAAATAAAGTAGCCATATCATCAGCATTTTTCTGGGGGCTGTTTTTAACGATTATCAGCCTAAGCCTGGTTTTCAATAATTTTCAAAGATATGATATTCTGGTTTGGTCACTGATTTCCCTGGTGCTATATAACCTTATTTACACACCTTTAAAGAAAAAAAATATCTTGGCAATCATACCGGGTGCTGCTTGCGGGTCACTACCACCATATTTAGGGTGGTTAATGGCCGGAGGAAGCGGCTTTTCAACCACTATTTTTTTCATAATGATCTGGATGGCAATTTGGCAGTTACCGCATTTTTGGTTGATCCTAATTCGGAATCAAGCGGAATACAAAAAAGGGAAGCATAAAAATCTTTTTCGAATATTCGATATTCAACAAATCAACAGAATAACGATAACCTGGATCAATGCTTATTTAGGCTTATCTCTATTATTCCCTTTATACTTTTCCCTTCAATTTCAATTCGCTTTTTATGGGTTGTATATTGAAACATTTTTAGCATTTGCCTATTTTAACGTTGCTTACCTGAAACAGATGTTTAATCAAAAAAGATCATTTTTAGTGATTAATGTGCATCTTTTTCTGGTTATTTTAATTATTGCCTCCGATTTACTCTTCCGTTGATTTCAGCCGATATTGTTTTTTTGATAAGGTTTTTGTTAAAATAGATACGGTAGCAATTTATTATAAAATATTAATACCTAATGGTGTTTAAAAAACTAATTTCCGTGGAAAGAAGGGTACAGATAAAATCCTTTCCAATCCTTTATATATGATTAAGAAAATGGAGCGTTTACAGATAAATATCGCTATTCTAATAATCTTTCTTTTTGAGATACTTTATTTATGAGTGAATCAATGCCAACAGTTGATGATCCAAGCGTTAGGCAGGTTTGTGTCGGTTGCCACTGGACCATGCTTCCGGGTCTGTTACCCGCCCGTTCCTGGGATAAAATTATGAATGGGCTGGATGACCATTTTGGAAAGAAACTGGATATGTCTGAAGAATTACAGCGATACATACTGCATTATTTAAAAGAAAATGCCGCCGAATATACAGAATCAGAAACGTCTGTTAAGATTTTGGACAGTATCGGAAGTCGAACCCCAATTCAACTTTCAGATTCCAAGTTTTTTGAGAAAAAACATCATGAAATATCTCAAAGTGACTGGAATCATAAAAAAGTGGTATACAAGAGTAATTGTGTGGCTTGCCATATTGAACTGGCAGAAACAGGATCCTTTGATGAGGTAGAAAACCCCAATAAGTAAAATGTTTAAACTTGAACCACCAAAAAGAATTCCATTTTATTTAAAATTTGGAATATGGATTTCCGAAAAAGTTACTGGTAAAAAGATGCTGCCGGCACGCTTGCTTTCCTGGAGTCCCAGATCAGCAATTGGTTCCGCCTTTTTAGAATCCCTGGTGGTCCATAAAGATCCGACCTTGTCTAAAAGACTTCTGAAATTGGTTCGTTTACAGGTTTCTTTTAAAGTTAACTGTCCCTTCTGTATTGATATGAATGGATATGATTTTGAATTGTTCAAGATTACATTGGAAGAGCTTAACTTAATCAGGGAAAATTGTTATCCTGTTCAACATAATGCTTTTAATCAAAGGGAACAAATAGCCTTGGAATACGCTCTAAGATTATCTGTAACACCCCCAGATCTGGATGAGAACTTCCAAAATACACTTAAAACTATGTTTACAGATAGAGAAACAGTAGTTTTAACCGTAACTATTTCTCAAGTAAATTACTGGACACGATTGGTTCAAGGATTTAACGTACCATCTGCTGGCTTTAGACAGGATTGTTCCTTATCATCACCACCAAAAAAATAAAAAATGGAAACGATATATAAAAAACTTGCCAAACAATTGGATAAAATCCCTAATGGCTACCCTGAAACGACCAGTGGTGTTGAACTTAAAATTCTGGCTAAATTGTTTACTCCTGAAGAGGCTGAAATTGCCTGTCGGATGAACTTAACGCCTAAATCAGCAGAAACAATTTCACAAAACCTCCAACAAGATAAAAAACAGGTTCAGGGCTTATTAAAGTCCATGTTAAAAAAAGGATTAGTGTCAGTGGCTAAACAGCACCGGGAACTTGGTTTTAAACTAATTCCGTTTATTGTTGGATTTTACGAAAATCAAAATGCCAATATTGATCAGGAATTCGCCCAACTTTTTGAAGACTATTATCAGGAATCATTATACAAAATGATGACCACCGGACCGTCTGTACATAGGGTTATTCCCATTGAAAAAAATATACCGGTCAATATTGAAGTGATGCCTTATGAAAAGGCCTCAACTTATGTTGAAAGTTCAAAAGCCTGGGGGGTTTTAAATTGTATCTGTCGGCTCCAAAAACGTCTAATTGGAGAAGGTTGTCATCATTCTGTTGAAAACTGTTTGGTTTTTTCCTCAAAAGAGAACCAATTTAAGAAGAGTGATTATATTAGAGCCATTGATAAACAGGAAGCATATAAAATACTGGAACAGGCCCATGAGGAAGGATTGGTTCATTCCACCAGCAATACCCAGGATGAAGTTACCTATATTTGTAATTGTTGTACCTGCTCTTGCGGTGTTATGCGATCAATTGCTGAACATGATAATCTGAATGCTTTGGCAGCTTCAGATTTTGAAATTTCAATTGATTCGGATAGTTGTTCCGGATGTGGTGATTGTATCGAACCCTGTCAATTTGACGCCCTGTCCCTGATTGATGATTGTTGTCAAATTGGTGTTTCACGGTGCTTTGGTTGTGGTATTTGTATTAGTCATTGTCCTACGGAATCGCTACAATTGAAACTCAAGGTTGAGAACTTAAAGACTACGCCTCCTAAAAATGAGTTGGAATGGCTGGAAGTTCGGTCTAAAAATCGTGGATTAGATTTTGATCCAGATTTTTAAAATTCTGATCCAAAGAAAGGCATTGGAACTTAAAAATTTATCTGACTATATTATCTTCTCCTCTGAAGTAAATTAAACCTATAAAAGGCTTTTCGAATATTCTTTTTTTTCTTAGTATTTCACTACAAATTAATATCTTCAAATTAAACAACTAAATCATAGGTAGTTGACCATGGCTAAAAAAGATTTAATTAAGTTTATTGGTATTTTTCTGGTTTTATCACAAATTCTCTTTAGTTGTGATAATAATTCAGAGACAAGGTCAACGGTCTCTTCTAATCTTAACGTTAATAATGCCCGTGAATTAATCAATGAAAATCAAAATAATTCTGATTTTATTATTCTGGATTTAAGAACACCCCAAGAAACCAGACAAGGCATTATCAAAGGTGCCATTTTGCTGGACTTTATGAAATCAAATTTTAAAACAAAACTGGGGCAATTAGATCGGACAAAAGACTATTTAATCTACTGTCAAAGTGGTTATCGCAGTGATAAAACGCAGCAGTTAATGGAAAAAATGAAATTCAAAAAAATATATAATATGTTCAGTGGGTTTTTAAGTTGGAGAAACAAAGGTTATCGTTTCGTTTATCCCTAAAACAGGATTATATTCGTTCGTTATCCAAAGTTTTTTTTATACCATTAGCATTTTTTCTTTGATGCGATCCAATTTTTACCGATGGCAGATGTTGGTAATTCTATTTTTGGAGCCGACAGATGGTCAAGAACCCATTGAATATAGGTGTTACTATTAGGACCTGGATAAGCTCTGTATTGATGGTGATAAGGGTAAATTTCAGGAGACGATCCAATGATTTTAGTCAAAGTTGAAGCCACAGGATGATCAAAATAAAAAAGTAATTTAGATGGCCACTTCCAAAAAGAACACCCCGGGATTCGATTGATTCCCTGTTGCATCGGAAATAGATTCTGATGTAAATGCCCCCAGCTATTTTTACATCTTTGTGGTCTTTGCCATATTTCCCATCGACTGATGGTGTTTTCCTGATCCGCAAGAACAAACCAGCAGTGTAATGCCAGATAAGATAGAGGAAGGGGCAATGGTGAACAATATAACCACACTTGATTTTTGTCGGGGATCGCTTCAGGGTGGTTGAGCATAAATTAAATTAGATTTTTAAAATTGAATTTTAAGTGAAATATTGATAAATTAGAAGTTATAATCATCATTTAACATTTTCACTCAGATTGCAAAACCAAAACCTGATAGAGATCACTTTGGGGAATTTATGTTTTTATTAGATAATATTCATAAAAGAGTTAGAATAATTTTTGATCTCCTGGATATTTCAGTTGCGGAGATAGCGAGTTTAACTGGTTATTCTAAAAATAAAATTTCATCTTATATGGATGATACCTTGCCTACTGTTGAGTTTCTATTTGCCATGGTTGAATACTGTCATGTTAAACCAGATTTTATTTTTTTGGGGCAGGAACCTGTTTTTATGACAACGGCAGAAATTGAAAAATATGCTCTGACTATATAGAACTTTTTTTAAACTAGTGCTGCTTATTTCATACTTCTAATCTTGTAAATCTCAATATCACATAGAAAATCTAATTTATAATAATCACAATTTTTCAAATTATTGGCGAGTTCAAGTCAGGATGATGTTACATTTGTTGGATTTAAATCGTAATCAAAAAAAATTCTTGCCGCAATCCAAATTCATTAAGCCCAATCCTTTCTTTCCACTTTAAAAATTTTCAAATTTAAGGTAATGGTGATTTAAAATCAGATCATTATTTTTTCAATCCTAGCCGATAAATAAAAATGATATCCCTTCATAACAAATTGTCCAAGTATTTAATTGCTCTGTTTGTACTGATTATAGGTGTGTATTCTCTCATTTCATCATTATTTGTTAATCAGACTGGCATTCTAGGTAGGAATTACTACGAAATAATCCTAAATCCTTTATTTGGGATTAGTGCCTGGATTTTCAGCTTATTTCTGATATCCACTGCCCTTCTCATTGCCATTATTCCTTATCCAGGTAGAGCGATAACAGGATTTGTTTTTATTCTGATTGTAGCCTTGATTAGCAATGACGATAGTTTCTCTTTTGGAATTTCTTTCTCCAAATATAACATCGGCCGCTTTTTTAAAGTAACTGGAATTCAATATATCGGGCCTTATGGCGTGCTAATTGTTCAGGGTATTTTATTACTAATGGCAATGATTTTATTTTACTCTTATCGCTCTGGATTTAAACCAAAAACAAAATCCCAGAAAAAATTTAAAAAAAGAATTGTTAAACCACTGGATGAGATTGATGTCGAAAAAAATGAAGAAAGTTTTGATGCTTCAGATGATGAGCAAACGACTGTTGTGTTAAATTTTGATCAAAAATTTAATCAATATCAACGCCCAAAACTTAAAAACCTTTCTAAATTTAATCCAACAACACTTGCGGGGACCTGTAAATATCAAAATAAAATAGTAAAAGCATTTGATTCCTTTAAGGTTAGTTTAAAAATAGGAAAAGCGATTTATGGCCCTTTTTCAGAGCGATATGAAATTATTTTAAAACCTGGTGCCAAACGCAAAGATGTTGATCAACTAGTTAGAGAAGGGGATCTATCCATTGCGCTTGGGATTAAAAATCTCAGAATTTCAGAAGACTCTGAAGCAAAAATATATTTGGAAATTCCCCACCAGAAAAAACCCTTGATAAAATTTACAAATTTATTGAGCGAATTTTCAGAAAGAGCAGCCAAACAAAAGTTACAAATTCCAATGCTTTTTGGCGTAGATGCCAATTTCCAATCGGTAGTGGTGGATCTGGCAGCACTTCCTCATTTGTTAATTGCGGGGACAACCGGCTCTGGGAAGAGTGTTTTGGTAAAATCGATTATTACCTCATTAATATATGGCACCTCACCAAATAATACTAAATTAATATTAGTTGACCCGAAATTTGTTGAATTCAGCATTTTTGAGAAATCTCCCTTCCTGGCATGTGATGTAATTACATCAGTTGAAGAATCTTCCAGTATGATCGTTAAATTAATTGCAGAGATGGAAGATCGATATCGTTTATTAAAATCTATCGGTGTTCATTCATTGAAAGATTATAATGATCAGGTTGAAGAAAATAAGAGTTTGTCATCAGTTGTGCTGATTATTGATGAGTTTGCAGATTTGATGATGATGAAAAAATCGAATATTAGTGATTGTATTATCAGAATTGCGCAAAAAGGGCGGGCAGCAGGAATTCACTTAATTCTGGCTACCCAACGTCCTAGTGTAAATGTAATTAACGGTTTAATAAAAGCTAATGTTCCGGGAAGAGCAGCTTTGAAAGTCGCCTCAGACATTGATTCCAGAACCATTTTAGATAAAACAGGGGCAGATAAACTGACAGGGCATGGTCATATGATTTTGATAACAGATAAAGAAAGAGAAGTCCAAAGTGCTTTTATCTCCGACCAGGAAATTCAGGATATTGTCACAACTACCTAACGGTCATCACCTGGTTAATATTAATAAAAGGGAATTGGTTCCTGTCGATTTCTTTGCCTCGAAAGCTCCGGAATATATAGATCAAATCCAATTGAAGCTTCCTGGCATTTGCTTTGCTTTACTATTGCTATCAGGAACCTTCCCAATCCAAAATAATATAAACTATAGCACTTTACAAATGTATAGAACTTAATTGTAAAATGCAATTGTATCAAAACGGGCCTCTTTAATGGTTATTGGCTGTTCCCTGAGCACTAATTTTGCGATACTTTGAGCAATGAGCGAAGGGTGAGCATAGACCGAGGGGATATTTTTCGAAGACACTTCGACTTCGCTCAGTGTCTGAATGTGTTCAATAAATATGCAGATTGCTATATTAAAGCCTGTAAAACAAATTCCTTAAGGTTTAAGCTTGAAAATAGACTTTAAAAAAACTAATTATAAACAGATGGGTCTTTTGTTTATCATCGGCTACCTACTTATGTATCCTTCATCCGTTTGTTCCCAGCAATTCCAAAAAAGATCACTGTCCGGGTGGTTTTTTTCACTGGGGCTCGGAGCCGTCCAAATTGAAACAGAAGCCATGAGTCAGGACACTCTTCAATCTTATGATGATGAAGTGGAAAAAGAATCGAGTATAGTATTGTGGCCAATGTTTAGTTTGACTTATTTGGATGAAGATGGGGGAGAATGGTTTTTTGGTACTAAAATGAAACACTTGGATTTGAAAGGAGGCAACCAACACCAATAGGGCTGTTTACAATTTCTTACGGTGTTGGGTACTTTAACATTTTAAAACTGGAGATTGATGGACAAGAATATAAAAACCCTTATGAATTAGGCTCCAAAAGAGAAATAACGACTACTAATATCATAAAGAAGAAACTTTCATATTCGGTGGGTCGAGGTATCAATTTGACATTCAATTATTATCAAGATCAAATTTTTTATGTTGATGATAAAACTGATAAAATCAGTGATGATTTGGGCAGAGACGCAATAATTGAGACGGTATCGGGGCATTTGCGTTTCTGGCTTTTAAGTATCGGGCAGGAAAGAAAAAATCAACTGGCGAAGGGGAAAGCAGACAGCTATAGTGGCGTTTACAACGTGTATTCTATTTTACTGCCTGTTTTTAGATCAAATTTATCACTGGAAGCCTATTCTAAAAATGGCAAGAATATTTATGAGAAAGAACATCCGGTGTTCAATCAAACCCGCGAGGATTTAATTTCAAAAAAACAAATTCAATTGAATTTTGATTTCAATATCTGGAATATTTTTTTATTATATTATGAAGAACGGGTGGATAGCAATATTGATTTTTTTGATGAAATTACTTTAATGCAAGGTGTTGGTGTTAGTTATCTTTTTTAAATTCTCTTATAATTAGCCTCATTTAATAGCTTAAACTGGCAGCTGCTTTTTGTATAATGATCGGTGATATTTGACATTGTTGTGAAATAAAGCCGGCGACAGTGGATGTTTCACGAATGCCTTCAATAAAACTTTGCATTCTGCCAAATTTATCGGGAACCAAAGATCTTGTTTTTCGATAATCACACTCAATAGCTTCCAGCATCTTTTTGTCCAATCGCCCATTTTGTTCCGCTGATATTGCCGCCAAAATAGCCGAATAAGCTCCTGTTCTGTCTCTTCCAGCGTTACAATGGATCAAAGTCTTTTGGTGATCAATGAGTTCTTCAAGTATTTGACTAAAAAACCGACAAGATGCCTGGCGCATTTTTTCATTTTGCCAGGTTTTTAAAAATTCAATATCATGAAGTTGAATTTCCGGATTGGCAAAAACTCCTACCATTGGTTTATTTCTGTCCGAATCCCAACAAAAATAATTTTCTGATTTCTCCGGCGAGTAATTTAAGGAGAAGATAACATCCGGGTTTCCTACCTGATCGCAGCTCCAACCAGAGAACCACCCATTTGATCTCAGCAATAATCCGGGTTTGATAATTTTCTCTCCAAAGCATTGATTAATACTCTGACCTACATCCCTATAATTCGTGTCTTTAAACAGCCCTTCCCATTTTACTTTAAGTGGCTTTTCAGATTCAAAAGGTAGTGAGCGGATTTTTATCCAGGACAAAGCAAGTAGTAAAATAACAATTAAAAAAAGGAAGATTTTAAGAAATTTACGGATAAATTTCATATAATTTATCATTTTAATTGGTTAAAATAGTCCCCGCTGATCCGTTTCTTGAGGTATGATTGGAGTGGGCAAAGGCTGCAATTTAATTGAATTATTTGAGAATAAACTTTTAAGACTTTATTTATATAATAGATATTATTTTTAAACGATTGATTATGTCTAGAGAAACAGGTAGAGTTCTTGGTTTTAAATCATCAGTGTATCAGTTCTTGGATGTTGAATGTCCCGTAAAAAATTAATAAGAGATCTTAAGGAATATCAAGTGAAATATCCTCAGGAAATTTCATTGGTTAATCGAGTGATAGCTTTTATAAAAAATACTCCGGAATGTTTTAGCCGGTCTCATGCTGAAGGGCATATTACCGGTTCTGCCTGGTTAGTGAATAACCATCAACAGGTTCTGTTAACCTACCATAAAAAACTTCATAAGTGGATACAATTAGGTGGGCATGCAGATGGCAATCCTTCTGTTCTGAATGTGGCATTGAAAGAAGCTGAGGAGGAATCGGGAATTCTTGATTTAAAATTGATTTCAGACGCTGTTTTTGATGTTGATATTCACCTGATTCCCGCTAATTCGAGGGAATCCAGTCATTATCACTATGATATCCGATACTTGATTTCCGCCGGTGATATGAAGCAATTCAAAATAAGTAATGAATCTATTTCCATGGCCTGGATAGATTTCAAAGATATTAAGTCTTACAGCAAAGAAAGCTCTCTTTTAAAAATGAAAGAAAAATATCATCAATATCAAAATTAGTATTGGCGGAAATGGATTGAGATAATTACCTATTGATTTTTTCTAATAAAAGGAATATCTTTTAATTTCAATGAAAATAGTAACCATTAAACATATCAAAAATCCCATGTTTACACAAAACCCGTACCCGCAAAGCTAAAAACTATTCAAAACAAGAAGTTCCTCAACTTCGATTGGTTAAGTTGTATAATTTTCCCGTTTTTTTAAAAAAATCAACACCGTTTTAGTTTTGTTATTTGGAGGAGATATGACCCCACAAAATTCACCGATGGCGCCCACAGGGCGATTAAATTGAAAAAGACTTTTTAAAAAACAGCATTTCATCACTAATCAATCTGGCAATCAATCAATTGCGGATAATCAAATAACGGATAAATTTTATGAATTCAATAGCTATCATCGGTTGCGGAAATATTGGTTCCGCAATAGCCTTCGCCATTTTAAATAAAAAAATTGTAGAAAACCACAACTTAATCATTGCTGAATCTTTTCCAAACCAAGCTACTAAGGACCTTAGCGGGATGAATTGTGCGGTTTATACTAAAATTTCTGAGATTAAGACAGTTCCTGATCTTATTATTATTGCGGTAAAACCTCAAAATGCACCTCGAATGTATATGGATTTGTCTCAAAAAATGGGACCTGAGACACTGGTCCTATCAATTATGGCCGGTGTCTCGACTCAGGAATTGAGTGAGGTGTTAGCTACAAAAAATATCATTCGATGTATGCCTAATACGCCTTGTTCAATTTTTCTGGGAATGACAGTATTTTATGCCACTGAATCTGTGTCGGAGATAAAAATTCAAGAAGCTGAAACCGTGTTTGCCGCTTTGGGAAAATCAACCCAAGTCCGGGATGAAAATCTGATGAATGCGGCTACTGCTATAAATGGTTCAGGACCTGCGTACATTTTCTATTTAGCTGAGGCCCTAATGGAAGGGGCAATGGAAATGGGATTTGCACATGATCAGTCAAAACTTTTAGCGACTCAAACGATTCTCGGAGCAGCTGGTTTATTGGATAAATCAAGTTATACCCCACAGGAGCTTCGAAAACAGGTTTCTTCTCCTGGAGGGACGACTGAAGCAGCGATGAGACTATACACTAAACAGAATCTCAAAAAGAAGATGATTGATGGTTATCAGGCAGCTTACAAACGATCAATAGAATTAGGTTGTGTTAAAAACTGAGAATAAAAATACCTCCGCCATTTTAAAAACCAATCTAAGGTATCTTTTAAAAACGGTATATTTGGCACCTGAGGCATCGTTTGCAGCTTTACCATTTATTTACAACCACTCAAATCAAGTGTTTTAGTAACCTTGATCAAGCTAAAATTCATAGGTGCTACCACAAACAGCTATATCATAAAATCCGTCATCTTTATTTTCTGGTTTATTGGTAGCGTCATAATGATAAAGAATCATTTTCTTTTTTACATCAGCAGGTAGTGTTTTCAGTTCTTCCAATCTGGTATGAACGCCACTTGGAAATGGAGATGTTTCAGTATCATGGAAAATAATATCCGATTTCATATAATGGCCCCTTAGTTGCGGTGGCACCATAAACTGCGTATCCGTTGGAAAGAATACGATTTTATCATCGGTTTCAAATATTAATCCATAAGACGGCATGGTAGAATCTCCCGATACCACATGCATGGAAAGCACAATATAGGCATGCCAGGTTTTTTTACCATCTTTGAAAATTAATGGTTCATTCTCCACCATTACTTTAGTATTAAAATAAGTTTCCAGACCAACTTCGCGAACCTGTTGCAATGTCAATAAACCGGGTTCTGCTGCATGCCATAGTTTTTTCAGAATATCTTTATGACCATACATCAACGGTTTTGCCGATTTAGGGACTTTATACAATTGACCTTTAGCAGCTTTGTAGGTGATCTTTTCAATGATATCACTGCCATCCAACCATTTGACTTTATTTTTGGTGAAATAAGGATTGAAAAATGTTTTTAGAGCTAACCCTTCCACACCACCAATATGGTCATCATGGGGATGTGAAACATAGTAGGCATCAATATCTTTAAAATCTAATCCGATACCGCACAATGCGTGTCGGACATCACTTCCGAAATCGATCATTAATCTAAAGGGTGAGTCGTCACCTCTGATATTTTTTTGATCAAACTCAATTAAGAAATTGGATTGCCAGGCTGAAGTATATAAATATTCTTTGTTGCTGCTAATTAGTGATTCCAGTTCCTTATCTATGACAGCAGGGGAAGCTTTCTTTTTTGTCAGATCCTTAATTAAATCAGGTAACAATTCTTGCAATTTTTCTGTTGATACAGCATCTTTATATTTACCTACTGAAAAGGCTGAGTTGGCTCCTACAACGGTTACTTTCATTGCCAAATCCTTTTATATTAAATTTAAAAATTTTCAGTATGATTATTAATCATCTGAATGTTTACCAGAATTAAATTTATATACTCTTTTATTAGAAATTTTTTTTATTTTGTTTGTTAGGTAGAATAGACGAATTACCCTAATAAAGTCAAATTTATGGATATTCGCCATGAATTTGAACCTGATTCATCAATCCACGATCAAAAAAATGAAACCCCGCTGGCATCCTTTAAGATAATGGAATATGGTGAAGTTACTGAGACAATACCATTACCTTTATGAGAAAGAATTCCGTTTTACCAGTCAATTATGCAAATAATTAATATTCAGCCATCCCCATGGAGTCATTTAGCACTTCAAAAAGGGATTAAATTAGTATCAGAAAAGTTGCTCGTATATTTTGGCTATAAATAAGCATTGAACTTAGATTTAAAAACAGCTACAAGCTGATATTTCAAAGAAACATCTTATTAAGAATTTTGTTAAAAATTATTATCAATTGATATTCATGTCCCTCACAAAAGAATCCGAAATATCAAAAACAGAAGACGAAGAAAAACTACCCGAATTTGATTTTAGTAGTGAATATACTGAAAATTTTCCAGGAATTTTAAAAGGATTGAAGATTTCCTTGGCGGTCACCAGTTATCAATCTCAAACATTGTTTTTTATTAGGTCTGATGGAAAAACCATCAATACCAACCTCAAACGCTTTCGACGACCGATGGGGCTGGCGGTTACCAGGGATCAAATTACTTTAGGAACCTTTAAAGAAATATTAAAATTTAACCGGAATGATACGGTTATCCAGGATTTAGAAGATTCAGCTAAAGTAGATGCCTGTTTCACCCCAACTGCTACTCACACTACCGGTATGATCAATATCCATGATATTGCTTATGGTGATGAGGGTTTATGGGTGGTTAACAGTGCTTTTTCCTGTCTGGCCACCATTGATTCGGATTATAGCTTTGTTCCCCGCTGGAAGCCGCCCTTCATTACGGACTTAAAACCTGAGGATCGTTGCCACCTGAATGGTATGGCTTTAAAAAACGGAAGACCTAAATATGTAACCACTTTTGATCAGTCAAACCGTCCCCAAGCCTGGAAAAAAGACCGGAAACTGAATGGAACTTTAATTGATGTGGAATCCAATCAAATTATAGTCGACCAGTTAGTGATGCCCCATTCTCCGAGAGTGCACGGAGGAGATGTTTATTTTTGTGAATCCGGAAAAGGACTCATCCATCGTTTTTCTTCTGGTAATAGCAAATTGACTTTGCTAAAAAAGCTACAGGGATTTACAAGGGGAATTGATTTTTGGGGGCCTTTGATGTTTGTAGGTCTGTCTAAGGTACGTGACAGCGAAACCAAGAACAGACCTCCAATCGCCAAAGAATATGATGAAACCTTTGCCGGGATCTGGATAATAAACTTAGAGGATCAAAGCACCATAGGACATATTCGTTTTGAAGGAGATGTGACTCAGATTTATGATGTCGCCATAATTCCAGAAGTGGTATATCCAGAGCTGATTGAACCCAATGATCAAAAAGTAAAAGATATTTTTAAGTTCCCCAGTCTAAATACCTAAGGAGCCAAAATGAAAACCAAAAAACTTTCAAAGTTTGCTAAAATACTTGGTATTCCCCTTCTGCTATTGGGATCTCCTATTAATGCGATATCATCCGTTTTAACTTTTTCTAAAAATCGCACAAAAAAATCATTTATCTCAAGCGTTTTTGATCGCTCACCCAAACAAATGGATTTAGTAGTGGTAGAAGAAGTATCACTGGATAAATCTTTAAATCAAATAAGATCGATTCCTTTTGCAGCCTTTGGGAACCCTGCTAAAGTAAATAAAAAGGAAAAAGGGACACTAAATAAAAATCAGCTTCTGGAGTTTTTAGACAACAACAATCTGTTGTCTTCAAATACAGGATATAAAAGTGTTATTAGCGGGAATAAATATAGAAAACAATTTGCAGACAGGTGTCTTGTTCCAAACACACATACAACCACAACCAAGACAACAACATCTTCTGCTTCTGGCAGCACCACAAAAACATATACAACCACAACAACCTCTATAAACACAGTTATGAACTCCGTTTCATGTGGCAATAATGGCGGATCTTGGCATCCTAATGAACCAACGATACTAGATGCCACAGCTGATCAAGCGGTTCTTGATAATAGTACCATCACTCCATTTTCTAATGTTATATTTAATGATATTGATGGTGATGACATCATTGTAGAGGTTTCTCTGGATATCCCCGTTGCTGGAACTTTTTCTAACTTGTCCGGATTTACGGATAATACTGATGATACCTATACACTGGATCTGGATTCGACAACAGATGCTACGGCAGCGATACAAGGTATGATTTTTACCCCGACACCTAATCGATTATCAGCTGGTGACAGTGAAACAGTGAAATTTACCATCCATTTAAACAGTAATTATCCCAATGATGATGCATCAGATGACACAACGACCGTAGTGATTACAGGTGCAGACACAAATAGCGCGCCTCCTCCACCAACTCTAGTTTCACCTGCAACGGGTGCCACTATTGGATCAACAGTGACATTAAGCTGGAATGAAGTAGTAGATCCGGATGGGGATACTGTGGAATACTGGATATCAGTTTACGACAACATCAGTTTTGACTCCACCTGGAAATATGAAGATAGCGCTTCCCGTTTAATAAAGGCCCATTTACCCTGGCAACAGACCGCTTTTGCTTTAGAATCCGGTCAATTTGCCTCCCAAGAGTCTGATATTGAAAACTGGTTACTGTTACTACTGCTTTTATCAGGAATTAGTTTTGTTTCATTATCTCTGAATATGCGTAAAAAGTATTTAATAATATTACTGCTGGTTGTGCTGGGAATTTCAACCTGTGCTAGTGATGATGATACAGGTTCTGAGACGGGTGGTGATAAGTCAGCCACAACGACAGATCTGCCGACAGCCACAATAACAAATCTGTCGGCAGGCACTTATTATTGGAAAGTCACAGCCAAGGATGAGCATGATGCCTCAACTGATTCTGAAATTTCTAATTTTATCGTTGAATAATATGGTCACAATTACTGAACCACAGAGTATGTAGTGATAACGACGAACTTTTTTTTAATAAATACATTGAAGCGGTATCTTTTTATATATCGACCGTTAATTCTGGTAGTGTTACTTAATATTGTGTCTGCTTTTGGATTTGCTCTCTCTCTTTCTGCGATTCCCATTTCCTTTTCCAACTATGGGCAAACCATCATACTTGAAAAAATAAAGGATAATGACTACCAAATAAAAAATAGCCACCGTTTCCGATTAACGAATCGAATCGTTGTAAAAACCACTTTGACCACCACTAAACAGCAAATTAGAAACCTGCATCCATCTTTATTGAAGGTTACTGAACTCTATCGAATGGAGAAAGGTGCTTACTTTGTGATTGACATTAACTCCGTGAATGAAATCGCTGAAGTTATTAAGCAATTAAAGATCG
>Ga0257125_1001864_pt1 | contig 19361 bp, 15 predicted proteins | sample SI106_200metaG_FD_190183 | JGI IMG/M metagenome (GOLD analysis project Ga0257125, IMG submission 190183) | Marine microbial communities from Saanich Inlet, British Columbia, Canada - SI106_200 | ecosystem: Environmental > Aquatic > Marine > Inlet | place: Canada: British Columbia | collected...
GTAACTACTAAGCCATCGCGGCGGAAGGCATGAACGGACGACTGCGGAGGGCGTCATACATAACATCAATGACATTGTGTTCTTGTTTTCGGGCGGTTGAGATATAAGAGCGAATAGCACAGAAGTTATTTGCACCATCCTGAGTGCGAAAGGTACCGGAGACTTTCTGTTTTACCTTTACCATTCTGACATCCCGTTCAGCTAAGTTGTTGTCAAAGGGAATGTGGAAGTCATACATAAAAGCCAAAACCCCGGTTTTGTGAATGAGCAAGCGGTCGAGTAAGTTCTTGGGTGGGGATTGCTTGGGACGTCCGCGTTTTTTAGGCGGAGCGACCTCTAACGGTGGGTTGGCGGCCAAGCCTTTAGCAATCAGCTGGTCATACTCGACTTCATGATGAACCAGGCGGTCTGGGGGCAAGCTCATCGTCGGGACGGGAGTGCTCTCCACTTCAGCCTGGATGTTACGCAGCAATTGAGCCATCTCTTCTGCCCAGGGTTGCTGGTATTGGTCGGTGATGAATTGCAATTCACGCAGGTGGTGAGCATTGCAGAACGAATGCTGACAGCCTTCGAAGCTCAGGTAAGGTTTCCAATGGTCATGAACGGCGTTCCCTTTGAACTTGGGCACAATCCCACCGGCTTGCATCCCGATTTGTCCCCGCTTGCGATCCACATGGTAATAGGTCAGTGTTTCTGTGCTAGCCACGTGCAGCCAGTGCAATTTGCTTTCTACGCGCAAACCGCTTTCATCAAAATTGGCGACATCGGCGGCTATGATTTGTTGCTGGATACTTTCCAGACTGACTTTGGTCTCTTCAACCATCTTCCGGTTAGCTGCGATAATCACCGCTTCAGATGGTGATTGCCCATAGAAATCGGTCAATAATTCTTCGGTCCGTGCCAAGGGAATGAAGTGGTAGTTGTTCAAGTAGCTGGCTTGTGCTTTCACTCTTGGGCCATACTGCGTGGGTTGTGTAACGTGTGCTGGAAACTCCCCTTTCACGTCTTGACCACAACCAGTGCAGTGCTTGATTTCTGCCTGGTGCTCAGTGACTTCAAGATGCACTGGCGGCACATCGAATACCTGTCGCTTTTCGTGTCCTAGAGACTCTATCCCCGCCAAGTCTGTCTGGCAATGCGGACAAGCTGTGATGGGGTGCGACTCGATATGGTCCGGTTCAGCTACCTGCTTCAAGGTATCCCCCTTGTGACCAGGTTGACCGCCGTACGGGTTCTGTCCCTTCCGCCGCAAACTGCGACGCCGAGCCTTTCGCTTTTTCAGCCCGTCACTGCTGGGCGGTTTGCTGCTATTTTGGCTATCTTTCGCTAGTTGGTCACGCAGCGACTGGATTAGAACCTTCTGTTCAGCGATTTGCTGCTTCATTTCCAGTATCAATTCTATCAGGCTTTCTGTGTCCAGCTTTTCCAATTGCTGGCGGTCTAGTTCAGGCGTGACAGTCATGTGATAGAGTTTATCCAATTAAGGCTTGATTTGTGTTTGATTTTCGTTAACATTACCTTAGACTTTTGGGTTGTTCCCTTGGCTTAGTAGTTACCCGCATAGTTATTATTGTGCTGGCATTGTTGATCCTGGCACGAGAGGCTTTTTCTGCTTCTATAACGGGTGGAATCGCATGGGGGATCCTGAGCGCTACTATGTATGCAGCTTTATTGCTAAACTTTCCCATCGGCATGTTTCATTCTCGCTTCACGTTGTTTTCCGTGATTGCGCTGAGTGGTGGCATTATTTTGGGGAGCGCAAATACGGCTTGGCTCCTTCTATTTGGGGGTCTGGTTGGCTTTGGGGTATTTGTTGGGATAGCTCCCCTCTATCGTGAGACAAAAATGGTTCGGTTGCAGCATTGGCTCGATTTTGCATTTGAAGTGGGCGCAAATATTGTCGCATTGCATATTGCCCTGTCGATTTTTGATGCCCCGGCCATCTTCATGGAGGTAGTCTCGCAGCCAGTTTGGATGCTATTGCTAAAACCGGTCTTCGCTTTTGCAACACTCCATATATTGATGTTTTTGGGTGATCGCGTTTTCGAAAGAAAATTTCGGCGCGTTTGGGGCGAGCTACTTTTACTCGCTGGTATAGATCTGTCATCGCTGCCTCTGATAATTCTTGTAGTGGATACCTACCCCCTTCTCCGCGGGAAATTATTGCTGGGCATTTGGTGGGCAATGGTTCTCATCGCGATTTTGCTGTATAGTATTACTCACTCGCAGTTGAAATTGCAGAAACGTATTCGAGAATTATCTACATTGAGCCGGATTAGCCAGGCGCTGCGCTCCTCATTGGAATTAAATGAGTTGTTGCCGGAAATTCAGAAGCAGGTTATGAAGATTTTGGGGGTTGATTGCTTCTATGTGGCGTTATATGACACAAAAAGCGACGAGATTTGGTACCCGCTGGCCGTCAAGGCTGGCGAGCGCCAATCATGGCCGCGCCGCCGCGGCATGGCAGACAGGCTGACCGATCGCGTGATCCGTGAGGGCCGTACCCTGATGCTTACGCCACAAACTCAGCGCAGCGCCGATCCGGTTGGTTTCCCTGTCAGTGAAGAAATGCCTCAATCCTGGTTAGGGATACCATTGATTACCGCAGAAAAATCGATTGGATGTCTGGCTGTTTTTGATGTTAATGGTGGCGTTGAATTTAGCCATTTTGATGTTGATTTGCTGACAACAATTTCGAGCCAGGTGGGGATTGCCATTGAAAATGCACTCCTTTACGAGCAACTGCAATCTCGCGCGGCCCAGTTAGAAACGCTTAACACCCTCACTGGTGAGATCACAGCCAGCCTGGATCTGGAAGAGGTCCTCATGCAAGTGTGTCGGGCGGTTGCCTCGGTGGGAGGCAGCCAGCGCAGCGCCATTTACCTACAAGAGCCCAGCATGGATACGCTCTATCTGGCGCATTCGCGTGGCCTGTCAGATACATTTTATGAGCACAGCCGCAACTTTTCAATTGCTGGCCGCCGCCGCTCGCGCTGTTTACGCACTGGGGTGCATGAACTTGTTGCCGACATCAGGGAAACATCGCTGCCGATTGAAATAGCCAGGGCATTTACCAGCGAAAATATCCAGGCTTATGCCGATTTTCCGCTGATAACCCCTGAAGGACCCATCGGATTTCTTTCGGTATTCTATGATGCCCCCCACGATTTCTTGCACGATGAGGTTGAGTTATTGCAAACTTTGGCTGCTCAGGCTGCGCTTGCGGTTGCCAATGCGCGACTTCACACGACCGTTGATCGACAGCTGGCTCGGCGTGTGCAGCAGTTGGCAATTCTTGAAGCGGTCGGCCGCGAGCTTTCGGCGGCCACGCTCTCTGAACGTCTCTTTTTTCTGATATTGGATTACGCTATGGAATTCACCCAGTCGCCGTGGGGGATCATCGGCATCTACGATGCCGGGGACGCGATGCTGGATGTCAAAGCCCAAAGAGGGTACCCGAACCTAGAAAGGCTGTCGCTCGATGATGGCGTTACTGGACGAGCTCATCGCTTACGGCGTGTTGAGAATATCCCCGATGTGACTCAAGATACCGATTATATAAATGTTAAAGGGGATATTGTTAAATCGCAATTGAGTGTCCCTTTGCTTTATGAGGGCCAATCGTTGGGGGTAATTACACTGGAGAGTGACCTGAAAGCTGCCTTTGCCGCAGGCGATCAATCTCTGGTAGAGCAATTGGCGCATCAGGCCGCGGTGGCTTTGGTCAATGCTCAATTGCATCATGAGACTCAGCGTCAACGTGAACAATTATCGGCAGTCATCAACTCTGTACAAGAAGCGATCCTGATGTTTAACCCGCAGGGTGATATTTCCCTTGCCAATCAGTCTTTTACCCACCTTACTTCAATGCCCGCAGATAACTTGATGGGGATGCAGTTGATTGACCTCTCCGAGGGAGTATTGCGCCGCCTGGGATATGAACGCCGCGTTGTTGAACAGATGCTTCTCGGCTTGGCTGGCGAGGTTGCCAATGAATTCAAAAAAGAAACCTACCATATTCCGGATGTGACCCCTGTTAGTGTTTATGAACGCAGGTTGTATTCGGTAACATTGCCAGGGGAAGCCGCGCTGGGGTGGATGCTGATCTGGCGTGATGTTTCTGAGGAGCACCGCGTGAATCAGGAACGCGAAGTCATTGCCGACGCGCTGATCCACGATCTGCGTTCCCCGATCAGCGCTGTGCTGGGTTCACTGGATTTGATGGATGAGGTCATTCCCACGGGCGAGCATCGTCAGATCGTGGATCACGCTTTGGACGTGGCCCGGCGGGGTGCAAAGCGTGTGCTGCGTCTGGTGAAGTCATTGATGGATGTAGCCCGGATGCAGTCTGGCGATATCATGTTGCATAAAATTCCGGTTGATCTCTTTGCGCTGACGCAAATATTGATGGACGATATCGCTATGATGGCGGATGAATATGGCATCACCTTGAAAAATGAGATCCCCAGCGATTTGCCGCTTATTTTTGCCGATGAAGAAAAAATCTTTCGCGTATTGCAAAATTTGGTGGATAATGCCGTCAAATTCTCGCCTGAAAAGAGTAGCGTGCGTGTGATTGCTTTTTCGGGAAGCGATAATATTACAGTGAAAGTTGTTGACCAGGGGCCAGGGGTCGCGGCAGAGCATCGTGCAGTCATCTTCGAGCGCTTTGCGCAAATATCAGGCCAGCTCGGGCGTTGGCGAGGCGCGGGTTTGGGATTGGCTTTCTGCAAATTGGCCGTGGAAACTCATGGTGGTGAAATCTGGTATGAGACACCAGCTGATGGTGAGGTGGGCAGCATTTTTACGTTCACGCTTCCCATTCGTCCGGATTAAGTTGTTCGCGATTGGGACTTTCTTTTGTGAAAGAGCATAAGTCCTGACTTACATTTCTGTCGCTACCATATTGAAAAACAGGTTAGGGGGTATTCGTAAACAATACCATCGGATCAAAATGCTGAAATTCTCCGCTTGTTCGCCAGCGCAGATAATTTTCCTGCTCGGTGGGTGTTGCGTGTGTATCGTAGAATACCATTCCATCAAAGGCTATGTTCGCCGGGCCGATGCGTGTCTCCAGATGCAGGTGCGGTACGGGGATGTTGTAGCCAGTCATTCCGGCATAACCGAGCAATTCGCCACAACCGATAGATTGCCCAGGCTCAACCAGTGGGGCTTCGCTCAGATGGGCGTAGAGATGGTATAGCGAGCTGCCTGCCGGTATTTGTAGCATTTCTTGCAGGGCTTCTGGAATCAACTCAGGTGGCGTTTCGATGATGACCATATTGCCGTAAGGCAAGCGATCGCTAATGGCTGCGGCTACGCGCCCGGCCAGAATACTTTGCACGCCTTCGCCATCCACGGAGGCGCGCTCGCCGTGATTGTAGTAGGCAAAATCCACGCCGTGATGGCGGTCGTCTTTTCCGTCTGGAGGTGGCGCGTAGGGGGATGAGACAATCTCGATGAGTAGCTCGGAGCTGTGTTCGGCCAGGGGAGAGCATAATTGAGTTGGCGGCTCGGGGATGGATTCGGTTGGAGTAGGCGTGCCAACTTCGAGCGAGTCCGGGTTTTCCTGTGTGGGAGCGGGACTCGGCTCGGGGGTGATTGCAGCTTCGCGGGTGGGTGTCCAGCTCGGGGTGGGGCTGATATTTTCCACAGCCGCGGGTGAACAGGCCGATAGAAATAGAAACAAACTGGTGAGTAATAATTGGAGGTTGCGCATGGCGCAATTGTATCGCTAAACTCCTTGCACGATCAGGGAGAATGCACTATAATCACGCCCGTTGTCGGGGCGTGGCGCAGTCCGGTTAGCGCGCTTCAATGGGGTTGAAGAGGCCGGAGGTTCGAATCCTCTCGCCCCGACCAGAGACCGCAATAGTGCTAGAAATAGCGAATATTGCGGTCTTTGTTGTTAACTTCGGGGTATGAGGTTGTCTTGGTTAGTTTTCTACTAAAGACTGCACAATACTACTGGCTGGCATACGTCGTCGTCGGGATTTCTATCGCAAAATGTTTTTTCTGGGTCGACAAGCTCCTGAATATACTTCCCTTGTAGAGCTACCCAGCCATTTGCCGGGACGATCGTACAGGCTTGTTTAACTCCGTCAACCGTTTGATATGTTGTTGCCAGGTCAACCCACTTTTGGTCTGCAGGGTGCCAGAAACGAATAACTTTATCTACCCAGCCATTCGGCAGGTCGAAACACTGTTCCGTGCTCCCCCCAGAGCCAAATCCAGTGTACCAGAGGGGTTCAATATTTTCAAAACCCACGGGAGGCGCCGGAGCATCGGCCAATACGCTGGTTATACTCATCAAGCCTATCAGTACAACAATAACGATACTTCCAAACAATTTGTTTATCTTCACTGAGGATTCTCCTTTTGCAATAAATAAGACTATTTTTATCCATTATAGCTATTATATATAAACCGTATATATTACCGTGGTACCGTTATCGGGAGTTCGCATAAAAGTTGTGAATGAGGTATTGGCAGATTTCAGGTAGCTCTTTATTTTAATCTGTGCTAAAAGTATAGGAGTGCAGACAGTATCATTTATAATGGGGGGCATTATCAGCCTGAACTCAACTCTATTCGATAAGGACACTTACATGACTTTAAACTTGGAAAAAATCCGCGCGCAGTTTCCGGCCTTGGCGAATCCCGATGTGATCTTTTTGGATAATCCCGGCGGGACGCAAATTTGCGCGCCCTCGCTGGAGCGCGTCTCGAAATATTTGGTCGAAAGCAACGCCAACCGGCACGGCGCTTTTGAAACCAGCCGCGCCTCAGACCGCGTGCTGGACGAAGCGCGGACTGCTTGTAAAGACCTATATAACGCTGCTTGCGCTGAAGAAATTGTCTTCGGTCCCAATATGACCTCGCTGACGCTGAATATCAGTCGTTCGCTGGCGCGCCAGCTCAACCCTGGCGACCGGATTATGGTCACGCGGCTCGATCACGACGCCAATATTTCCCCCTGGATGCTGATAGCCCAGGATCGCGGCTGCGAGCTGGATTGGGTTGATTTTGATGTTGAAGATGGAACCCTCGATATGGATAGCCTGGAATGCGCCCTGGAGCGCAAGCCGAAACTGGCCGCGGTGGGGTATGCCTCCAATGCCCTGGGGACGATCAACCCGGTTAAAAAAATTACTCAAATGGCAAAAGATGCGGGCGCGCTGGTGTTCGTGGATGCCGTGCAATATGCCCCGCATGGCATTGTTGATGTACAGGAAATCGGCTGCGATTTTTTGGTATCCTCAGCCTACAAGTGGTTTGGTACGCATGTGGGCGTGCTATATGGACGCTACGAGTTGCTGGATAGCCTGATGGCCTATAAGGTCCGTCCGGCCTCGGACCTGCCGCCGGACAAGTGGGAAACGGGCACAGCCAACCATGAGGGCATCGCTGGCGTGCTGGGCGCGTTGGAATATTTTGAGTGGCTGGGCGAAAACTTTGGCAGCGGACTGTTGGCCCATGATGCAAAAACATTCAGCGGCCGTGCATTGCGGTTGCGGCAGGGTATGGCGGCTATTCAGGCCTACGAGCACGAATTAGACCGCGCTATGCTGGATATTTTCGCGTCCATTCCTGGTGTACGGCTCTATGGATTGAACGATCCGCAGCGTCTCGACGAGCGTGTGCCTACCTTTTCGATCAATGTTGATGGCTGGCATCCTGGCGACCTGGCTGAAAAACTGGGTCAGCGCGGAGTGTATGTATGGGATGGCAATTACTACGCCCTGGCCGTCACCCAACGTTTGGGTGTCGAAGAGAGCGGCGGTATGCTGCGTATCGGCGCGGCGCATTACAACACGCTGGCAGAAATCTCTCGCTTCGGCGAAATCTTGAGCGATATTATTCGTTAGCGTATCAACGGAAAAAAGGAGCATTACGCCAAATGCGCTATCTTGACCTGGAAAACTGGCCGCGTCGGCAACATTTTGAAATGTTCAATACTTTTGATTATCCTCATTTCAATCTGACGGCAAATGTCGATATAACTTCGCTGGTTGCATTGGCGAAGCAGACAGATGCCCCATTCACTGTGGTCGTCGTTCACGCCCTCGCCCGCGCCGCCAATGAAATCGAAGAGTTCCGCTATCGCATCCGCGGCGAAAAAGTGGTTGTGCATGAAATTGTACACCCTTCGTTTACGATTTTGAATGATGCCGAATTATTTAGTTTCTGCACGGTGGAATATGCCCCCGAGTTTGGGGAGTTTCACGCGCGGGCCATTGAGCGGATTGCCGCGGTGAAGTTAAACCCAATCCTCGAAGATGGACCGGGTCAAGATGACCTGCTCTTTATGACGGGCATTCCCTGGGTGTCGTTCACCAGCATGATGCACCCTATTCACATGTCTCCGGCGGATTCGGTGCCGCGCATTGCCTGGGGCAAGTTCTTCGATGATGGCGGGCGCAAAAAGATGCCCGTGTCCGTGCAGGCGCATCACGCCCTGATGGATGGCTTGCACATGGGGCGGTATTTCATGCGCCTGCAAGAATTGCTGGATGAAATGTAGGGGATTACGTGAACTGCGAAAAGTTCTTTAAAAACCTGTTATTTTTGAAGATTGCTTCGCCGCTTACAGCGGCTCGCAATGACACCGTTTTTCAGATACTTTCCAGTACCTACTTAGGAAGAACATAGGTTTAAATGTAATTAGGAGTAGTTTTGTGGAAAATTTGTTAATTCGTCCCTATACCCCTGACGATGAACACGAAGTCATCCGACTCTGGTTCGATTGCGGCCTGATGGTACCGCACAACAACCCCAGGCGAGATATTGAGCGCAAGCTTCAGGTCAACCCGGAGTGGTTTTTATTGGCCTTGCTCGAAGGCGAAATTATCGGTTCGTGCATGGTTGGGTATGAAGGCCATCGCGGCTGGATCAACTATCTGGCGGTGTCGCCGCGCTACCGGCGGCAGAGGATTGCCGCAGCGCTGATGGCCGAGGCAGAGCGTTTGCTGAACGCGGCCGGATGTCCGAAGATCAACCTTCAGGTGCGCGAAACCAACCTTGAAGTGATTAAGTTTTATGAGGGCATCGGCTACAAAAATGATGCTGTAATCAGCCTGGGGAAACGGCTTGACCCCGATGAGCCGTATGCTGTTGAACTGTGACCAGAAGTTAGTAACCAGTTTTAGCCAATCGTTCGCTGATTACAGATTTCGGTACACCTCAGGGTTTACGCAATGCGGCAGGCGTTCGCCGCGCAGCCCTGCGAGAAGGTTTTCGCAGGCCAGTTCGGCCATACGTTTGCGCGTGTGTTGGGTGGCCGAGCCAATATGCGGCACGATCAGGCAGTTGGGCAGGTCGTAAAGTGGATCATCCGCGGGCAAGGGTTCAGGGTCGGTGACATCGAGGGCCGCAGCGGCGATCCACTTTTCGCGCAGGGCATGTTCCAGATCGGTGCGGACAACCACCGGGCCGCGCGAAGCGTTGATCAGGATGGCGTTGGGCTTCATGGCGCGCAACGCAACCGCGTCGATCAGGCCGCGGGTTTCGTCTGTGAGGGGACAATGCAGGCTCAGAAAATCGCTTTCGGCGATGACTTTTTCGAATGATTTGCGCATAGCCATTGAAGTATATTCGATTTCTGATCGAGGGGAGGGATTGCTGTAAATAATCTTCATCCCAAAGGCTGCCGCGCGGCGAGCAACGGCAGAACCAATTTTGCCCATACCAATGATGCCCAGAGTTGCGCCTTGCAGGTCGGCTCCGAGCCAGCCCGTGGGCGACCAGGTTGTCCAGCGGCCTGCACGGGCATCCTGGCTGGCCTGAGGGAGTTTGCGAGCAGCCGCCAGGAGTAAGGCTAGCGTCAGGTCGGCGGTGCCTTCCGTGAGTACGCCGGGAGTGTTGCCCACCGGGATGCCGCGGCGGGTGCAGGCTGTTATATCTACGTTATCGTAGCCCACCGCCATATTGCTGACAACTCGCAATTTGGGGGCGTTGGTAATCACCCGCTCCGAGACAGGAATCGTCAAGAGAGTCAGAATTCCCACCGCATCCGGTAAGTGTTGAACCAGCTCCGGGGCCAGATGATCTGCCTCGGGCGGCCCCGCCAATATTTGGCAGTGTCCGGCTAATTTTTCCAGCCAGTCTACCGGCAAGGCATGTGAGATGAGTACCAGGGGGAGCTTTGTGGGCATAGTTGTTTTCGGTTTCAGGCGCTCAAAGGGGCAACGCAGATGGGGCTATCGTTGGCAGGGCTGTTGACAAATGTCGAAACCGGGTAGGCTTGCATTTCTTCGTTGGGATAAGGGGCAAGCAGCGGCGAAAGTGCCGCTGGGCGCATTTCCCCAGGGGTTAGCCAGTGTTGATGGTCTTTGGCGGCTAAAATGACCGGCATGCGATTGTGTATGGGGTGCATCAAATCATTCGGTTCGGTGGTGATGATGGCGGCAGATAAAATCTCGGATCCATCCGGAGATTGCCAGCGTTCCCAAAGCCCGGCGAAGGCAAACGGCGCGCCCGCTTTCATGCGAATATAGTGCGGTATTTTGGTTTTGCTGTCAGGTGATTTTTGCCATTCGTAAAAACCACTACTGAGGATCAAACAGCGGCGGTATTTGTAGGCCGCTTTAAAAGATGGTTTTTCAGCCAGGGTTTCGGCGCGGGCATTGATCATTTTATAGCCGATTTTTGGGTCTTTCGCCCAAAAGGGGATCAATCCCCAGATAACATAATCTAATTTATTCGTGCCATTATTTGTGACGACTGCGATGGGTTGGCTGGGGGCAATATTGTAGCGCGGTGGCACAGTGTAGGCTTCTGGAGCAATCTCGAGCCAGGGGAAGGCGTTTGCTAATTCATCGGGAGTAGCTGTAAGTGTGAAGCGTCCGCACATGGTGTAGCCCTTTGCGATTTAAGTTGATATTTGGTCTCCAGGTATTATTTCACGGAGGGGCAGGGTTGTCAAAGCATATTGCGGATAGTACAATACCGCGGCTTTATTCTTTCAATAACGTGGGGAAAAAATAATCAATAGTGTTTGCGTAAGTTGTTATAATAATTCGGTCACTCAAGTTCTCTGCTGTTTTGAGTGGTCACGCGCGCAAGCCAATATCTAACTTCTCTGTCTGACCGTTTTATGTCGGAAGGGCGGAGCTTAGCTAAATGAGCCGATACCCGTCAAGAATTGCCCTTTTTTTGATCGCCGTTGAGAGCAGCTTTATCGCTAGCGCGATTCTACGCGCGCCATCAGAAGCCGCCAGCGCGCGTTTTTTGGGTTTATCGGCAGCGCGGTTGGTGATGTTGGGGGCTGCTCTGTTCGTTGCATTGGCCGCATTGGGAGTGCTGATATTCTCTTTTTGGCGGCAGGCGCAATTTGATCAACGCGAAAGACTACTGCGAGAAAGACTAGCTGCCCGAAAATCAATTGCATTCGTCACTGGGGTATTGATGTTTTTCACCTGGGTAGCTGCCGAATTAGCCATCTATGCTGGAGTTGTTCAGGAACCGGTTATGCAGGCGGTGCTGATGCGTTTGCGTCCGCTGCTGATTGGCGGGGCGCTGATCGGTGGGGAGATTCTGGTATTGGCCTGGGCTTGGTATTGGGCTGAAAATTACATTAATTCGTTCAAAAACAAAACCGCGCGTAACGTACTGCTTTTGTGGACTATTTTCTTGCTTTTGTGGGCTTTCAAGGCCGTGAACGGTTATGGCTTTGCTGAAGAGACGGTTGATTCTGGCGTTTTTCGTCTTCCCGGTACGCCAATTCTGGGTATTCAAATCATTGCGGCGCTGGTTATTATTTTCATGGGTGGAAAATGGTTGTGGCCGAAAATTGCACGCTCGCCGTTTTGGGTGTTGCTCCAATCGAAACACCTGAATCTAAACGTTGTACTCAGTATTTTGATTGGCGGACTTGCGTTTATAGCCTGGATGTCTGCCCCGTTAAAAACAAGCTGGTTTGTGGATGCGCCTCGTCCCACAAATTATACTTTTTCCCCGAATTCCGACGCCTATCTCTATGAAACGGTAGGGCAAAGCTTGCTGGCTGGAGCTGGATTCCGACATCCTCAATGGGGGGCAATGGTTTTGCGTCCCATGTATTCGGCGATTTTGGCATTATTTCACTGGATAGGGGGGGCGGGTTATGAAGATATTATCGGGCTTCAGGTCGCTTTCCTGGCTTTATTCCCCGTACTCATATTTAACCTGACCGCGCTTTTATACCGTCGCTCCGCCGGCGTTTTGGCTGCCTTGCTGATTATCTTGCGCGAATATAATGCTATCCGTTTGGCGGACGTGATTACGGTATCTCATGCCAAATTGTTGATGGCCGACTTACCGGCTGCATTGGGCGCGGTTTTGGTTTTGTTGTTATTCATCCGGTGGATGCAGTCTCCCGACAAGCGCGTTTACCCTTTGCTTGCGGGAGGCGCAATTGGCTTCTTTTTGCTGATACGGATGGAGACGGTAGCACTATTTTCGCTATTGGTTTTCGCCGGGATCTATCTTTTACCGCGTCACGCCGCTAAATGGTTTCAGGGCGCTGGGCTGGTCGTGGTCGGGTTTGTGTTATTTACGGCTCCCTGGGTATGGCGTAACTGGCAGCAAACCCAGATGTTCTACATCATCTCGCCTGACTATGAAAAAAAAATTGTGGATAGGCTCTTTGGGACACAACTTCTTCCCCCGCAGGAAACAAACTTAGCGCCAGCGCCAGTCTTTACAAGTACCCCCGTTGAAAATTCTACGAACAGTGCCACGGTTGATTCCACCCTCGGACAAAATGCAGCCGTAGCACCGGTTGAGGACCATACCTGGTCTGCTGGAGAAAAACTAATACACCACTTTTCTAACAGTCAGTTGCAAACTTTTATGATCTTTCCGCTGTCGCCGCGTTTCCTCGTTGCCGCGGCTTCAGCAGGCATAGAGCGTCAGGCCAACTCTTCAGCCAGTTTGTGTTGTTCGCCCGAAGCCTATGTACGCTCTTTACCTTATTGGTGGACTAGCTGGGATAGAAGCTTGTCGCCGGAATCGGTTATTTCGATGGGAGCGATCTTGTTTCTCAGCGCAGTTGGCATTTTTGCATTATGGCGCGCTAATAAATTCCTGGGATTAGTGCCAATCCTGTTTAGCACGGCATACTTTCTGTTTTTGGCGCTGATGGGGCGTTCAGGGGGCCGATGGATTCTTGAGGTTGATTGGGTTTTTGTGGTTGTGTACAGCGCAGGGATAGTTGAGGTCCTGGATGGGTTTACGCGTTGGGTAGCTCCGAAGGAGAGTCAATCGACGCAGCGGGAACAAGAGAAGAGTATTGCAACCAGTGCTGGAAAACTCTTTCGGGTAATGGTGGTGATCCTGCTATTGGGCATGGTACTCCCCCTGGGTGAGAAACTCAGCCCTGATCGATATTCCCAAGCCGAAGTGGACGCGCATCTCAGCAGGTTGACATCCAATGAGAACACTTTGTTGTCTCAATCTGATCATGATCGATTTGAAAACCTGTTAGTTAAAGAAAATATCGAAGTCTGGTATGGGCGCGCCTTGTACCCGCGTTTTTTCCAGGCCGACGATGGTATGGTTGGCTTGGGAGGTTCCTATATTCGCCCATATCCACGGATGGAATTTTTCCTGGTTGGCACAGAAAATAACTTTGTTGTTTTTCCAAATACAGACGCTGTACACATGGATCATGCTGCCGATGTGTTGCTGGTTGGCCGCCGCGGTTATGCATCATCTTATTTCGAAATTTTAGGTGCGGTGTTATTTGAGGATGATGGTATAGTTCCCCAGAGAGTTTTGTGGAGCAATACGGCTCAAGAAAATGAACAAGAATAAGGGAATAGAAAAGATGACTCGTTATCTGATCACCGGAGGGGCCGGTTTTATTGGCTCACATCTTGCTGAGACTTTATTGGCACAAAGCCATAAAGTTACAGTAATTGATAATTTATCCACCGGGAAATTCGAAAATATCCAGCACCTGGTTGAAAATCCGCGTTTCCACTTTGCGATTGATACGATCACGAACGAGGTTGTACTGGATCGTTTGGCAAGCGAATGCGATGTAATTATACATTTGGCCGCGGCTGTGGGTGTCAAGCTGATTGTTGAAAACCCTGTGCATACCATTGAAACCAATGTCGGCGGAACCGAGGCAGTTTTGAAGGCCGCGCTGCGCTATCGGGCAAAAGTTCTGATCGCTTCCACATCGGAAGTATACGGCAAGGGCAATCGCATTCCCTTTAACGAAGAAGATGATGTTTTACTGGGGCCGACAATCCACAATCGCTGGGCGTATGCTGCTTCCAAGATGATGGATGAATTCCTGGCGTTGGCTTATCATCACGAAAAAGGATTGCCGGTTGTGATCTTCCGTTTGTTCAATACCATTGGCCCACGGCAGACTGGCCAATATGGTATGGTAGCGCCGCGCTTTGTGCAACAGGGGCTAAGCAATGCGCCAATTACCGTCTATGGTGATGGAACTCAACAGCGTTCCTTTACCTGGGTTGGCGATGCGGTTGGCGCGATTATACAATTATCCAAAAATCCAGCGGCTATCGGGCAAGTATTCAATATTGGGCACGAGAAAGAAATTTCGATTTATGAACTCGCGGAATTGGTCAAAGAACTTACCAGAAGCGAATCAGAAATCCAGATGATTCCCTACGAAGAAGCCTATGCTGGCGGATTTGAAGATATGCAGCGACGCCTGCCCGATTTGACGAAAATTACGGCGATGCTAAAGTACCGACCAAGCATGGATTTGCCGGAGATTTTACGGGCAATTATTGCATATTACCGTGGCACTCAAGAAAGAAGCAGGACTTTCGCAAAATAAAGGGGTGCGAGTTTTCTTTTGCGAAAGTACGTAAGTTTTAAGAGAGTAAGAGGTATATCGAAACAGATGGATCTTTCAGGAAAACGCATAATGGTCATTGGTGGAGCTGGTCTGGTTGGCTCGCACATTGTCGATCAGTTGACGCGCCAGCTGGTATCTGAAATTATTGTATATGATAATTTCGTGCGTGGAACGCGTCAGAATCTTACCAAGGCAATAAATTCTCCCAAGGTTAAAATTGTTGAAGCTTCAATGATGGATACGGAAAAATTGCGCCAGGAGATGAACGGCATTGATGGCGTTTTTTTACTGGCCTCCCTTTGGTTAGGAGAATGTGTAAACGATCCACGCAGCGCCTGGGAGGTCAATGTACTTGGAACATGGAATGTAGTCGAAGCCTGTAGAGATTTGGATGTTCGTCGCCTTGTTTATTCTTCATCAGCTTCCGTCTATGGCAATGCGCTGGTGACGCCAATGTCAGAGGAGCACCCATTTAATAACCGCACAACCTATGGGGCAACCAAAATAGCCAATGAACAAATGTTGCGCGCGATCTATGAACAACACAAATTACCTTATGTTGGTTACCGCTACATGAATATCTATGGCCCGCGCATGGATTATAGAGGCACTTACGTCAGCGTGATTATGAAGGTTTTAGACCGCATTTTCTCAGGCCATCGCCCCGTGATCTATGGTGATGGAACCCAAATGTATGATTTTATTTACGTGGAGGATGTAGCTAAAGCAAATATTCTGGGCATGAAGGCTGATGTGGCGGATGAATTTTTCAACATCGGCATGGGCAGAGGAACGACAATAAACGAGCTTGTGGATATGCTGCTTGAGCTAACGGGGTCTGATCTGGAACCTGAATACCTGCCTCAAGAGCAGAGTTTCGTCACTTACCGGATTGGAAGTATCGAAAAAGCAGAACAACTTCTGGATTTTAGAGCTAGCACGCCTTTGTTGGACGGTCTTAAAAAAGTGGTTGAGTGGCGCAGATCTCAGCAGCAAGCGTAAATTAAAAATATAAATTATGTGTGGAATTGTTGGTATATATCATTTGAATGGTAGCCCTGTTTCATCTGTGATGCTGCGCAAAATGACGGATGCCATTGCCCACCGCGGGCCAGACGGGGAGGGATTTTACACCGACAGTTTCATAGGACTTGGACATCGAAGGCTAGCGATCATTGATTTATCGCCCGCGGGGCATCAGCCAATGATTACCAAAGATGGACAATTTGTATTGGTATATAACGGGGAGATATATAATTTCCAGGAACTGCGCCTTGAACTCGAGTCCTTGGGTTATCAATTTCATTCCCGCACAGACAGCGAAGTCGTTCTATATGCGTATGCTGAGTGGGGAGAAAAAGCGCTCGATAAGTTCAACGGGATGTATGCCTTTTCTTTATGGGATCGTCGGCGCCAGGAGTTATTCCTGGCTCGTGATCGTTATGGGATAAAACCACTTTATTATACATACCAGGGAAATACCTTTCTATTTGCCTCTGAAGTCAAAGCCATAATGGCCCACCCGGCATATCAGGCTGGGTTGGATAGAGAAGCTTTGGTAGAGTATTTTACTTTCCAGAATTTTTTCACAGATCGCACTCTCTTCGAGAATGTCAAGCTATTGCCAGCCGGGTGTTTTTTGCGGATTCCTTTGGGGTCACTTGGTTCTGCTCAACCCCAGCGGTATTGGGATTACGATTTTACCGAATCCGAAAACCCCAGGGATGAACGCGAATATATTGAAGAGCTGGATCGGCTCTTCCAACAGGCTGTCAATCGCCAGTTGATTAGCGATGTGGATGTGGGATCTTATCTGAGCGGAGGAATGGATTCGGGCTCAATTACGGCCGTTGCAGCAAAACAATTGCCATATATCAAAACTTTTACCTGCGGTTTCGATCTTCACTCCGCCTCGGGAATAGAATTGGGTTTTGATGAACGGGACCAGGCCGAACTGATGTCCTATTTATTCAAGACCGAACACTACGAGATGGTGCTCAAAGCTGGCGATATGGAGCGTGTAATGCCGCGTCTGGCATGGCATATTGAAGAACCGCGCGTTGGGCAGAGCTACCCCAATTTTTATGCCGCTCAACTTGCCAGTAAATTTGTGAAAGTGGTTCTTTCCGGTGCAGGTGGGGATGAGTTGTTTGGGGGTTACCCCTGGCGTTATTACCGCGCCGTGACCAATGGTTTTGAGAACTTTGTCGATCAGTATTACGCCTATTGGCAACGACTGATACCGAATACAATCATCCAGCAGGCATTTCGTCCGATATGGTCAGATGTTAGCCATGTTTGGACGCGGGATATCTTTCGGGATGTGTTTTCCACTCAGACAACGAAATTGGAAACACCAGAAGATTGTATAAACCAGTCACTTTATTTTGAAGCCAAGACATTTTTGCATGGGTTGTTAGTTGTAGAAGACAAATTAAGCATGGCACACAGCATGGAGACAAGAGTACCTTTTTTGGATAATGACCTCGTAACTTTTGCTATGCGAATGCCAGTTAAATGGAAACTTGCCCATTTGGGCGACATTGTGCGCCTTAATGAGAATGAGCCGGGGCGAAAGCCGGATAAATATTATCGAAAAACCAGGGATGGCAAGCTACTATTAAGGAAGGTCATGGAGCAACACATTCCAATTGAGATTACAAAAGCTGTCAAACAAGGCTTTTCGGCTCCTGATGCCAGTTGGTTCAAGGGCGAAAGTATTGATTATGTGCGACGCGAGATATTAGGCGGTCGTACACGGCTTTATGATTACCTTGATCGAGAAGTGGTTCACTCTTTAGTAGAAGATCATATCGAAGGGCGACAGAATCGAAGGCTTTTGGTCTGGTCGTTGTTAAGTTTCGAGTGGTGGCTACGAAAGTTCTTGTAATGCCTTTGGAGAAAACGCAAATGAAACTTGAAGAAATCAAGCGCTATTGGGAAAGCTCTGGGGAGAGTAATGATTTTGGCAGCATGGTAACTCCCACATCGAGAGATCCCTATCTTGGAGAACTCGAGAGAGAAAATATTCTACGCCATCTTGTGAATGGGATACATGCCTCGAAATTGGGTGTGGCGACGCGTTTCATACTGTTCATTACGCAAAGAAGGTAAACCAACTGTTTGGTATTGATGTTGCTGACAGCCTCATTAATGTTGCGGAGAGGCGAGTGCAGCAAGAACGTCTGGATAATATAAATTTACTTGTGGGATCTGTTCTGGATATTGAATTGAAATTCAAAGGTAAGAAATTTGACTATGCAATATCTCAACGATGTCTAATAAATTTGCCAACTTGGGAATTACAAAAAGATGCCATTTTTCAAGTTCATCAGTTATTAAAGGATCAAGGGATATTCTTGTTGACGGAAGGTTTTCAGGATAACCTCGACGAGCTTAATTCAGTTAGAGAAGAATTTAATTTACCGGCAATAAAAGTGGTTGATTACAATCAAAACTTTGTGCTCAAGGATTTTGAAAAATATATCCATCGGTATTTTGAAGTCATAGCAAAGCGTTACTATGGCTCCTATCTATTCTTTTCACGTGTATATCACCCTCTTGTAGTTTTGCCTGAAAACCCAAAACACGATTCTAAGTTGAACGAAGTGGCTATGAAACTGCAAAAAACTCTATCGTTGCCGGATTTGGATAAATATAGCTACAATATATTTTATGTTTTGCGCAAGCGAGAATTATGATATTTGAATTTCGAGCTTCAAAACTATCCTTGGGAGTTGAATCCAAGGGTATATCCCAAGAGAGGCGTTTATGCGTATTGCCCTAACTACAAATCTTTTTTCGCCCATTCAAACCGGCACAGCTCATTACACGCGCGAACTGGCTCAAAATCTTGTGCAGGCCGGGCATCACGTTATTGTGATTACTTGTAATTTAGACGCTACGTTTCATGAAGAGATACTTGATGGCTATCGTGTATTCAAGTTACCGTCATTTCATTTGCCGGTTTCGAAAATAACTTTTGGCTTTGAGCAATTCTATCTAGGGTATATTCCTGGGAATAGTCGAAGAATTGAAGAAATTCTCAATCAGGAGCAAATCGAGCTTGTGCATCAATGTGGGCATTTGCTTGATTTAAATTACTTGATTCCTCGTGTTTGCAAGCGGTTAAAAATCTCTGCGGTCTGTTCAATTCACACGATAATACATTACCCGGGGAACAAACTTATTGACAAGTTGATGAAATTGATCGACAAAACTTTTGTCAACTGGTTTTCGATATCCCACTATAAAACATTAATTGCCTTGGATGCTGAGGTAGCCCGGTATGCTGACGAGCGTTATCAGCATTCAGATGTTCGGATTGTTCCACTCTGTCTGGATTCGACAATACTTGAATACCCATCGGCGAATCTTGTTGATGAAGCCCCAATATTCAAAATTCTGTCTGTGGGGCATGTCACTTCGATGCGGCATCGCTTGGATCTAATCCGCTCCGTAGGCTACTTGCGCGAAGAAGGCATAGCTGCTGAACTTACGATTGTGGGCAAAATTCTCGAGTTGGCGCCTGTTAAGCTTG
>Ga0257125_1001865_pt1 | contig 19346 bp, 19 predicted proteins | sample SI106_200metaG_FD_190183 | JGI IMG/M metagenome (GOLD analysis project Ga0257125, IMG submission 190183) | Marine microbial communities from Saanich Inlet, British Columbia, Canada - SI106_200 | ecosystem: Environmental > Aquatic > Marine > Inlet | place: Canada: British Columbia | collected...
CCTGATGCAACTTTGATTTTTGAGGTTGAACTTCTTGAAATAAAATAAAAATTTTAAAGAATCATATTTTGTGACTCTAAGGTTATACTCAAAGATTCGGTTGCGGAAATCAATTAGACTTCTTTAGGTTATTTCTGCAACTCTTTGAGAGTATCAATTATTTCCTGAAAAATATGAAGTACCATTTCTGCTGTCATCGGCCCTTGATTGAGCGAGCTTAAGCGGTCGAGCAACTCTATTTCCCTTTGTGGAACAAGGACTTCCGTGTTTTCTTTTTGTTTGATTGCTCCAATTTTCATTACACATTTCGCGCGTTCATTCAGCAACGCTAATAATTCTGCATCCAACTCATCAATGCGTTTCCTTAATTTATCCAAAATTTCTCCCTGATTATTGTAATTAAGTCCAAAGTTACACTCAAAAATATTGAATTTTGAAATCTGTTATAAAAAATTGACTGTAAGTATAAGTAGCAAAAAGTTCAGAAAACGCAATAGCTACGAGCAAACTATTCAAAATATCAGGAAAAATCTTGTAATTAACGGATAAAAGACTTAGCATTCAAAGATTACCTTTTTTATGATATGGACATTAATTAAAGAGAAATTTAGATGCGTGCAAAATTGATTGCGGCAAACTGGAAAATGAACGGTTCGTTTGCGCTGATTGACGAGATGCTGAAAGTGCTCAGTCCATTAGTGGAAAAGACGACTTGTGAAGTGGTAATTTGTCCACCGGATGTTTTGCTTTCATCAATGAAAAAGGCTTTTGAGGGTACACGAATCGCCGTGGGCGCGCAAAATGTTCATTCAGAAACTTCAGGTGCTTTTACCGGTGAAACATCGGCACCGTTACTGCAGGAATGCGGAGCTCAATGGTGCATTGTCGGACATTCTGAGCGTAGAATGCTGTTTGGCGAAACTGACGAATTTATTCGCAGCAAAACAGAAACTCTGCTCAAACACGGTATCCGCCCGATTCTCTGTGTTGGAGAAACTCTGGAGCAGCGAGAATCAGGGAATCACGAAGAAGTAGTTATTGCACAGTTGGGCAAAGGATTGTCTGGATTAGCGGCAGATGACCAACTCCGTTGCGTAGTCGCCTACGAACCGGTTTGGGCAATTGGCACAGGTAAAACCGCTTCCCCGGAACAAGCCAACTCAATGCACAGAGTAATCCGCAAAGAGTTGGAATCACTGGCCAGCCCTGAAGTTGCTGATAAAATGCAGATCCTTTACGGCGGAAGTGTAAATGGGGAAAATGCTGAGACCTTACTTTCTCAATCCGAAATTGATGGTGCGCTTGTTGGTGGAGCGAGCCTTAAAACTGATGCTTTCCCGCAAATTGTAAGAGCGGGCAGCTGATTAAAAAAATCTATTCTTGACCAGTTTTTATGTTTGAATTAATTCTAGTTTTTCACATTATCGCTTCTATATCGATTATCTTTTTTGTCCTTTTGCAGTCCGGCCGTGGCGCGGAACTCGGAGCTGCTTTTGGTAGCGTAGGGCAGGCAAACTCGGTACGTGGAAGCATGACAGGTGTAGGTAAAATTACCACCGGTGTGGCGATTATTTTCATGCTGACCTCCCTCTCCTTGGCTTATCTTTCTTCAGAAACAGCACGTGATTCAGTAGTACGGGATTTAAAACCGTCCGCTGTTGCAGTACCTGCTGCAGAGCAGATGCTTATTCCGGAAGAAGACGCACAAGCTGAAAAAACCGTGGAAATTCCTGCTGCGAAATTAGAACAGAAAGCGGCACCTCCTGTCGATTCTTCATCCGGCAACTAAAACTACGGATCAGCACAGTCTTTCAATGCAGCATCTCTGCGCTGCGAAAGCACTTAGGCCGCTCTCAGTTTGAATATTTTATAAAATGTTCAAGTGAGAGCAGTTTCCTTGCAAATCTATGCTGATTTTCTTTTTTGAATATCCCCTTTTTTACACCTTCTTTTCTTCAAGTATCCTCTACGGTTTTCTTATTTTAACTCTTCGAGTCTGCTTAACGCCGGACGCCGCGGATTCAGTTTGTGAATAATCAAAGCTACGAAAAAAATCATTTCAATTTCCGGGAGTGCTAAAACGCAGGATGTTTCATGCCGCTAATAATTGTATAGTGCAGAGAATTAATTCTCCGGCTTGCGATACTTACTGATTACATGATATTATTTACAAGCGCATTTTGCTGCTCCTTATTATTAGATCCCTCGAATTTCCCTGAACTGGACTACCTGTCGCCAATTGTCTCAAAGTGAAAGCTAAACGAATTGTCATCAAAATTGGCACAAATGTTCTGCATCGATCAAACGGCAAGCTGGATTATAAACTGATCACGGAACTGGCCGGGCAGATAACTAATATCCGCGACAAGGGGCACGAGGTTTTAGTAGTAAGTTCCGGTTCTGTAGGTGCAGGAAGAGAACTGATTTCTGTGGACGAATCAAACAACACTCTGGCCTCACACCAAATACTGGCTTCTGTTGGTCAGGCAAGACTGATTCAGATTTATGCTGATGCTTTTCGGGAACATAAAATTACTGTTGCTCAAATATTGTTAACCCGTGGCGATTTTGGCCTGCGCAAGTCTTACCTGAATATTCGCAATACTCTTGAGAATCTGCTCAAATATAAAATTGTACCGATTGTTAATGAAAACGATGTTGTAGCAACAGAGGAATTGGATCTTAATTTTGGTGATAATGATTTACTTGCAGTTTATCTGGCAACTTTGATCGGCGCAGATCAGCTATTTTTTCTCACTGTAGCACCAGGTTTGCTTAAAGAAGAAACTACTGCGGAAGGCAAGCGTTCAGTTGTTGTGGAAAAAGTTCAAGAACTCACAGACGAAATTCTAAAGCACTGTCTGCCTGTCACTTCAGCAGGCGGAAAAGGCGGAATGGAAAGTAAAGTCTGCTCGGCTGGTATGGCGATGTCCTTTGGAATTGATACATACATTATTGACGGTAAATCTCCAGCAGGTGTGAGTGACATCATGGAAGGACGGCCACAGGGAACGCATTTTGAGGCACATGGACGGAAAATCCGCAGTTATCAAAAATGGCTTGCGGCAGGAGCACTCAACAAGGGGACTTTGTTCATTGATGCAGGTGCAGAACAAGCTCTGTTGAAAAATAAAAAAAGTTTATTGGCAAAAGGCGTGACTCGTGTTGAAGGCCAATTTGAGATTAAAGATCTCGTTGCAATATGTAACCTCGAAGGTGTACGTCTTGGAGTTGGTCGTGCGGATTGTACTGCTAAAGAGTTGCGGCATCAAATAAAAGAAGATAAGTTAACAGAGAAAGGTGGGAAAGCTATTCTCAGTAAACCTGTTATTCATCGTAATCATCTATTTTTGGAGTAAGTTATGACTGTCAGCCAACCGGCAATTAATGCCAGTAACAGTATTATCGTCAGACTTAAAATTGACAATAAAATTGGTATGTTAGCTAATGTAACCCAGGCCATTTCGGAGATGCATGGGATCGTCGGAGCAATAGATTTAGTACAACCCGAAGATGGCGTTTTAGTACGTGACATTAGTATTTATACTCATGATCAGGAGCACAGTGATAAAATAATTGCTGCAATCAAAAACATTCCGGGTGTGAAATTTATTAACTTTTCTGACCGAACATTTTTGGTTCATTTAGGTGGAAAAATTGCTATCCAGAACCGTATTCCCGTCAAAACACGTGACGACCTTTCAATGGCCTACACACCCGGGGTTGCAAGGGTTTGTATGGATATTTTTGATGATCCGGAGGATGCTTATAAGTTGACCATCAAAGGCAATACAATTGCGGTAGTCACAGATGGTACTGCTGTTCTGGGGCTTGGGAATATAGGTCCTAAAGCCGCTATGCCTGTGATGGAAGGTAAAGCCATGCTGTTTAAAGAATTCGCCAATATTGACGCATGGCCGATTTGCCTCGATACCACAGATACAGAAGAAATTATCCGTACTGTGAAGGCTATTGCACCCGGTTTTGGTGGAATTAACCTAGAAGATATTTCAGCACCGCGCTGCTTTGAAATTGAAAGTAGACTCCGCGAGGAACTTGAAATTCCGGTTTTTCATGATGATCAGCATGGAACCGCAGTTGTTTCAACTGCTGCTTTGATCAATGCGTTGAAGTTCGTTGATAAAAAAGCTGAAGACATAAAAGTTGTTGTCTCAGGAGCAGGTGCAGCAGGAACTGCATGTTCCAAAATGATCATGCAGCTTGGAGTAAAAAACCTGATTGGCTGTGACAGCAAAGGCGCGATTAATGCCAAAAGAAACGATCTCAATTCAAGCAAACAGTGGTTTGTAGAAAATACTAATCCGAATAACGAGGAAGGTACTCTCAAAGATGTAATTGCAGGAGCAGATGTGTTCCTTGGAGTTTCCGCACCTAATGTGATCAACAAAGATGATATTAAAGCAATGGCAAAAGATCCGATAGTTTTCGCCATGTCAAATCCTGATCCGGAAATCAGTCCTGAAGAAGCTTTACCATTTGTGGCGGTCATGGCGACAGGACGCAGTGATTATCCAAATCAAATCAATAATGTCCTTTGTTTTCCTGGAATCTTCAGGGGAGCGCTGGATTGTCAGGCAAGTACAATCAACGAAGAAATGAAACTGGCCACCGCACACGCCATTGCAGGTACTGTGTTAGAATCACACCTCAATGCAGACTATATTATTCCGAGTGTCTTTGACACAACGGTTGCGCCTAAAATTGCTAAAGCTGTACAGAAAGCAGCGATAAAAACCGGTGTGGCTCGTCGAACAAAAAATTGACAGCAGAGTTGAGTCTCTGTTTTATGTAAATATGCTGCACATTAAAGTAAAATATATCAGGAGGAAAAAATGGGAATTGCTGACTTTGGAACCATCGCATTAATGGCCGCGTTTGCGGTTTGTGTTTACGGAACCGTGGTCCCTCATCTGGGAGTAAAAAACAATAACTGGAATTTGATACGCTCTGCGCAAAACGCGAGTATCCTCAGCTTTTTATTAATCGCAATTGCTTCAGCAGTACTGCTTCAGGCGTTGCTTGTCAGTGATTTTAGTCTGCGTTATGTCTGGGAGCATTCCAGCACTGATATGCCTTTGTTTTATAAGGTGTCATCATTCTGGGGAGGATTAGAAGGTTCGCTGTTATTCTGGGTTCTGGTACAAAGCTTTTTCGCAATGATTGTTGCTTTTCGTTATCAATATTCCAACCGTGAAATTATTCCTTATGTGATTGCGACACTGAATGCGATTATGGCTTTTTTGCTGCTGTTACTCATCGGTTGGTCGAATCCTTTAGATTTACAAGGTGTGATTCCTCTTGAAGGAAGGGGGCTGAATCCTCTTTTGCAAAATCCCGCCATGGCAATTCATCCACCGTCTTTGTATCTTGGATTCATTGGCTTCAGTGTACCTTTTGCTTTTGCAATGGGAGGACTGATCCTGGGTAAAATGGATAACGAATGGGTCTTGACTACACGGCGCTGGACGTTGACTGCCTGGTATTTCCTTTCTGCAGGACTCATCTTAGGTGGACAATGGGCCTATGAAGAATTAGGCTGGGGTGGATTTTGGGCTTGGGATCCGGTGGAAAACGCAGCTTTTATGCCGTGGTTGACAGGTACAGCATTTTTGCATTCAGTGATGATTCAGGAAAAGCGTAACATGCTGAAAATCTGGAATGTGGTTTTGATCATTCTCACTTTTGGACTGACCATAGTTGGTACATTTCTGACACGTTCCGGAATCATAAATTCGGTCCATGCATTCACTCAATCAGAAATCGGCCCTGCTTTTTTGATCTTTCTGGCCTTTGTACTGGTCATTGGCTTTGGCCTGCTTTTTAAGCGCATACAAATGTTGGAATCAGAACATAAAATTGAGTCAGTACTTTGCCGCGAGAATGCATTTTTGGCACAGAATGTTCTGCTCGTAGGAATTGCGTTCACTGTATTATTGGGGACAACATTCCCCCTGCTGGCGGAAGCAGTGCGTGGAACTAAACTTTCCATTCAGGCACCGTTTTTTAACACCATCATAGCACCAATGGGTTATCTATTGTTGTTGCTGATGGGAATTGGGACTTTGATTGCGTGGAGGAAATCCAGTTGGGAAGGACTGCAGCGAAATTTTAAAAATCCGTTGATTTTGGCCACAGCAGGCACGGTGTTTTTAGCGTGGTTTTTGGCAGACAGGGATTTGCTCTGGAGCGTTCATACGATATTCTGGCTGACGATTTTTGTGACCTCAACCATCGTTTTAGAAATTGTGAAAGCAGTACAGGCAAAAAGCAGCCAAACAAAAAGTAATTTTATCATGGCATTATTTTATGTCATCGCACGTAACCCAAGACGTTATGGAGGTTTGTTGATTCACTTTGGAGTAGTGTTGATGTTTTTAGGTTTTGCCGGGACTTTTTTCAAAGTGGAACGTAACATGACTCTTGAGTCAGGAGTTCCCCAGGAAATTGGTGAATATAGTTTAGAGTTCAAGCAGATGGAAGAATTCAAAGTCGGTAACGCCACTCATCGTGCTGCGATTGTGAATGTCTTTGACAAAGAGGGAAATTTTCTGGAAGTGCTGAAACCCGCGAAAAGTTTTTATCCCACCCAACCGCAGCCGCTGACTGAAGTTGCGATACGGCGTTCTTTTCTGGAAGATCTCTATCTGATATTTTCCAGCGAAAATGGTGGAGAGCAGGATTCAATTACACTACGTGTTTTTATCAATCCGCTGGTTGGCTGGGCCTGGATGGCCTTACCTGTTTTTACCCTCGGTGTAGGTCTAAGTATGTCTTATAGACCAAAAAGTCTGGTAGCTCATGAGACAATTTTACGCGAACGTTATTTAGCAGCGCAAGCTCTGAACTCCTGAAAAAAATATCATGTGGACATCCTGGAAATTTTGGGTAGTTTGGGGACTTATCATCGGTCTAATTGCGTTGCTTGCTTTTGGTTTTACGACTGATCCAAAAAAAGTTCCGTCGCCGCTTGTTGGAAGACCTGCTCCTGATTTTGAAATTACAGCCTTAAACGGTGCTGAAAAAATACGTTTGAGCGAGTTTAAAGGCAAACCTGTGCTGCTGAATTATTGGGCATCATGGTGTCAGGAATGCAAGGTGGAAGCCCATATTCTGGAAGCATTTCACCAGAAATATGGCTCAGCGACTCAACAAATAAAAGTCATCGGTATTGCGATTCAGGACACTCCGGACAAAGCCAAATCTTTTGCACGCCAATTTGGGAAGACATATTTTCTGGGGCTGGATGATGCTGCGGGAAATATAGCCCTCGACTATGGAATTTACGGTGTGCCAGAGACATTTTTCATAGATCCTGAAGGCACAATTTTCTATAAACATATAGGTGCGGTCAACGCGGAACTGCTGGAAAAAAAGTTTAAACCGTTTTTTTAAGCGAGACTCTGAAACGCATTTTAGGGGATAACCCGCAGGCGCACACGGTAAGGGGATTCGGAGCGCAAAACTTCCGGAAGGGAGTCAAAACGTGCTTGATTTAAACCATTAAGTACTGCGAGTTGAAATTTTTCCGATTTTCCCGGCAGTATCAAATTATGTTCCACCACTTTGCCGGAACGGCTGATGCCGAGCTCTATCTGCAATTCTAAACTAGGATCAAATCGCTGATGCGGATTAAAATGCGCTGAAAATTCCTGCCGTAACTCTTCAAGAAATGTAGCTCTAGCCTGTTTTCGTCGTTGCTTCCTGAGGAGTTTTTGTGCCATCCTGGAAACGATGCTGTTTCCAGCTTCAGTGTTGTTGTCCTGAAGCATCAAAACAGCTTTCATTTGATCCACGTCTGTTTTAATTAAATACGGAATTCGCGAATGGGCAAAGCGGAACTCAACTTTAAGAACCTCGTCAGGAAACTGCTCCGGCAGTGGAGGTAATGCCACCAGCCGTGTTGCTTCTAACGCTGCTTCACGCATCTTGTCTGAAACTTCACCAAGACTGTTCACCTTAAAATTACTTACAAGACCGTCTCTGCCTACTGTCGCCATCACAAAAACCTCTCCGCCTTCCGGATTTGAGCCATTCAAATAATCCGTAGCTGGATGATTCCCCCAATGGTAACGCACCAACCGATGCCAGCGTTCGATGTACTTTTGATAATCCCAATCGTAATTGCTGAGACGGTATTGCTGGTAATAGCGAATCGTCAATTCTGGACGCAAAAAGACAGTGGTTTTTTTTGATTTTGTGCGTTTAGTTTTTGTGGCTGCTAATTGCTGAGAATTCGTTGTTTCTTTTGTAACAGCTGTCTCAGGAGTTACGGTATTTTCCGCAATTTGTAAATCTTCTTGCGGGATATCTAGTTTGTCCAGGAACTCAAATTTGAGAATAAATTGTGGTGACAGCATGGCATCTGCTTCACTGGGGCTGGCTTCTTTAAGGTAATCCTCATTGCCCGCAAAACTTGTGCCGGAAAAAATCAACCATTCACCTTCATTAAAATTTGCGAGCCAAGCATGCAAGGGCGTCCCAGGCAGTATGAGGGTGTTGTAATCCAAGTCTGTGTAGGCATTATTCCAGGTTCCCATCGTTACTCTTAATTCAGGAACAGGCAGATTTTGTTCAGCATTTTCCGGAGGAAGCATCGCGATTTCGAGCACCAAATAGGCTTTACCGTTTTCAGTTGTATTCAGTGTTTGAATACGACCGATCCATTCAGAGACAACAAGGTCTTTCAGTTGTTCTGTCAGAAATTTTTGGCGTTCCTGCCTCAGGAAATATTTTTTTACTGAATTGGGTGATGCTTTATATTGTGTGGCAAATTCCGCTAAAGCGTTCATTATAAGTTGCTGTTTTTCCGGAATCATTGCCCTTAGTATTTCCGGAGCATAATTTATTTTACGTACAGATTTTTCGAGCTGTTGACTCCAGGCAACAGTTGAAAAAAGGAAACAGCAAAGCAGCAGTATTGTTGTTAAATATATTTTATTATGTGATGTTGTATCCATTATTTCTGATTTCTGTTTTTAATCTTCTGCTGGAATGATCAATGTTAAGATGTAATTTTCTGCTGAAGTAGCGAATGCAGAGCTTCAATGTTTTTCACCGTCACTGTTAAACTGTACGAGGAATATATCCCGGCCTCCGTTATATTTTGCTCCATCCATTTGACCTTCGGTATAACCAGTCACATATATTTGCCCTGCTTTACCTATTGCTAAAGCTAAGGGACGTTCGTTTTCTGGAGTACCAAACTGCCTCAACCAAAGCAATACGCCCGCTGAATCAAACTTTGCCAGGAAAACGTCCTCTTTACCTGAGTGAAGCTGATCTTCGAGGCTACTATCTGTAAAACCACCAACCAGTAAATCACCTGCGGGAGTCCATGCTGTAACTGTGCTTTGTTCAGAATTCGTGCCTTTCAAAATGTATGACCACTGTTGTTTGCCGAAGGAATTGTAATTTACAACAAAGGCATCATACTTTTTTGTTTCGTCATCAGTAGCACCTGAAGTTTGCGGAAGATATCCCACAACCGCAACTGCTTCTGCGTCTTTAGTTGCCAAGGCGGTTGCTGATTCATTAAGCGTAGTTCCAAAGGCTCTAATCCAGCGTTTTGGACCTTGCTGAGAAATTTTAAGCAGGAAAATATCTGTGCCGCCTTTTGTTTTTTTACCATCCAGTGACTGCTTCATATTTCCGCTGATATACATCCCATTTTCTGTGTCCGTTGCAAGTGCACGGATAGTGAGTCCTGGATTTAGTTCAGTACCCCAGCTTTTTTCACCGCTTTTACGGATTTTCAAGATATTGAATGGAGTTGCAGCAGGCATGAAAATATGACCATCTTTATCCATTGCCAATCCATTCCCCGGTGCAGTTCCGGGGAGGTCAATATTTTTCGAAAATATCTTTTTGCCGTCCATACTGTAAGTAGCAAGGATCACAGCCGAACTGCCTTCTTCTTGAGAATACGCACTCAAGCGAAGTTGTGCTTCTTCATTTATTTGCAAAACTGCTGCCGTTACTGACCTTCCAAAGCCAGCCTGCTGAATCCACTGCTGAAATCCGGTCGGTGAATATTTTGCTAAAAACAAATCTTTTTCATCTCCACTTTCTCCGGCACTGGTTAGACCTGCTAGATAGATATTGCCTTCTAAATCAACAATTGCGGCAAAACCGATATCATCACCTGCAGTACCAATTTGTTGACTCCATGAAGTCTGGAATCCTGGTTTACCTGTAATTTCTTTTTTTAATGACACACCCTTTATTGTTTTGATTTCAGTACTCAAGCGAATTTGATGAAACTTTTGTGCAGCATATATTCCTTTGGGAGATAAGACGATTGTTTTAAAATCATCTTTTAGTTCAAGCGGATTCATGCGTACACAGCGCTTGAAGTCGTTCGTACTGATCTGGATTGTTCCGGAACATTCTGTGTCTTCGGAATTAACACTGAGCGTCAAAGAATCCAAGGGCTCATTGAAAGATAATATTATTTTTGCGTTACGTTTAACTCTGCTTGCATTGTCTGCAGGTTCAACCGAGACAAGTTCAGGAACTTTGAGCGAAGCAGTTTCAGGTTTTTCAACCTTAACAACAACTGCTCCTCCGCACCCGAATAAAAAAAAAGCAGAAGTAAATATAGCTAAAAATGCTGAAGCAGAAAAACTGAAGCTGAAATTCAAAAAATGAGACATGAGTTTGCTAGTTATACGGAAATTAATGTGGTTCCTTACTATGCGATTATACTGTAAGCTTGTCAACGTTTGTAGCGGATATACAAATTCTGTCTTATAAAGTTACTTTCTTGAAGAATTAGCTGTTAGCAACTCTAGGGCCTCTACGCAAATCTATTGAACAAAATTCATGTGTTTATGTTAAAAGTATTTTACCTGCGCAGTTGGCTGTTATTCTGCTTAATATTGCTTCCTTCCGGAACTCTTATTCAAGCCGGAACAGATAATTCAGAACCTGTGCCGGTCGCAGAATCACAGCTGCTATCGTCGCTCTGGGAACAAGCCAGTGAACGTCAACTTTCACAGCATCCATACTGGCTGAAACTTCTACATTTTTATTCTCTTGGCGAATCAGTTGGCCAATGGAGTTTTAAAAGTGATGTAGAAAGCAGCAGTTTTTTCCTGTCCTCCAGTGGTAAAACAGATCCGCAAGCAGAACTTAAAGCGACTTTAAAAGCGCTACTCGCTCCTTCTGTTGATGATCCCAATCAACATGCCCGCTGCAAGTTTGTTGCCCGTTTTAACTGGTTACGGAGCAAACTTGAATTTCCGGAATTGCCAAAACAGGAATGTCCGCTTTTTGAACGTTGGGCAAATTTAACAGAAGCAACAGGAATCAGCATAGTTTTCGTCTCAGCGTATTTGAAAAATCCTGCTTCAACATTTGGACATTTACTCATCAAATTCAATTCAAGCAACAGCCTTTTTGGGCATTCACTACTCAGGCCTACTTTGAATTACGGTGCAAAGATTAATTCCGGAGATAATCCGCTGATGTATGCTTTACGAGGATTATTCGGAGCTTATGATGGAAGTTTTACCGATGAACGTTTTTACAATTATAATCATCTCTATGGAGAAAACGAATTACGGGATTTGTGGGAATATCAGCTTAATTTTACTTTAGAAGAACGGCAGCGTGTGACTTACCATACATGGGAATTGTTGCAGAACGTTAACTTTAAATATTATTTTCTGCTCGATAACTGTGCTTATCGTATGGCGGAATTGCTGGAAATGGCTTGGGACGATGCAGCCCGGATCAATACTTCAGGTGCATTTTGGGCAATTCCTGTGGATGTTGTGTTTAAACTGCAAAAGTTCAACAAAAGCGGCAGAAAGCAGCCTTTACTTGGAAGTCCGAAGTTGATTCCGTCAAGACAAAGAAAATTGCGGCAGCGGGTTGCTCAATTGAGTGAAATGGAACAAGAGCAATTGAAGTCACTGATTGATACAAGTAATCATTTGGATTCAACACAATTTCTCAGCTTTCCGGAAAAATCACAGGCGCGAATTATTGACGCTCTGCTGGATTATCTGCAGTATGAAAAAGAGGAGAAACTCACTTTGCACCAGCAACAAGATCTTAACAAACTGCTTCGGTTGCGTAGTACTCTACCTGTTCTGGAGATTAAGGCTGCAACACAAAGTCCACAAGCTCCAACTGAAGGCACTCCACCAATGAGATTTCGTCTTGGTACAGTTTTCAACGCGATTTCAGGGCCGGCGCTTGAAATTGGCAGCTGGGCAAATTACCACGATTTGCTTGGAAATGAATCCGGACACTTGCAAAATGCAGAAGTTGTAACACTGGATTTACAACTGCAGATCCGTGAAAATTCGCTTGAGCTAACGCAATTTCAGTTATTTAACATTCAAAAATATACTCTCAGCCCAAGCGGAATTCCAGGTGATTTTGACTGGTCATGGCGTGCCCGTGCAGTTTGGGAACGTGAAAATTACAGTTGCTTAGCCTGTCGTCAGTTCAGAATGGCTGGAGGTTTTGGCACATCAAGTTCATTATCCGGAAATGATCTGGAATATGCTTTTGTTGATTTGTTTGGAGAAACCTCAAGAAATCTGCGTTCGCCCGTAACTTTAGGTTATGCACCACATCTTGGCGTGACTTGGAGTCCACTGGATCTCTGGAAAATCAAACTTGAAGGAGGTTGGTTTAAAAGTGTTTACGGACCAAAAAAAGATTATTTCCGCGGTAGTTTGAAGCAACGTCTGAGCCTTGCTCAAGACTGGGATATTCGTCTGGAAATGGCACAGCTGGAAACTACGGAAGGAACTTTAGCTCTGCATTATTATTGGTAAGAAAAAAACGCCATCTGCCTTATCACTATTCGTTTTCTGCGGCTCCATCATGTCGTAAGAGCAACGGATTTTTGAGATTCAATTTTCCAGTTGAAACCTGGTAAATGAGTCCGCTGCCGTGCATAGTGTGACCTTCGCGGATCATCCTCAAAGGTTTCGGTATTGTCAGAGTATCTTTTTTTGCATCATAAATCGCAGTCTCAGTAAAAACTTCGGATCCGTCATCACGCAACAATACAACATTGCCTGAAAGTGTAACACGGTTATCGCGCCTTTCAATCAGCCCCTGGTCCGCGGTGATGACAAGGTCGACCTTTTGTGGGGAATTATTTGCTGTCTCAGCAGGATCTGCTGAAGACTTTACTGTAGAGTTGTCTTGAGCATAAACCCAGATTTTGACCTGTTCAATACGCATCCGCTTGGACTTTTCTGAAATAAGCGCACGCTGACCTATGAGCTTCCATTTTTTACGCTCCTTTTGGTAGTCATTGACAGTAATCTGGTACAAATCCAAAACACCTTTTTCTTCAAAAGGTTTAATTTGCGTAGGCAGGCTGAAAGAGAAAAAATAATACGCTGCTCCTGCAAGAGCACCAAGCAGTAAAAGAACGGCTAGTTCTTTACGGTTATCACGCAGGAAAGTCGAGTAGGTGTGAGTGTCCTGATTTTCCATGGAGAGTTGGAGAAAATAGTTCAGAAACGGAATGCGTAAATCGGAACTTCCCACTTAGTGGGATCAGGTTTTACTGAACGTGTGTAAAGCGGCATCATCTCTGTTTCAAGAAAAGCGGCATTTTGCTGCTGCGGTTGAAACTTAGGTGCGGGAAGTTCAAGCAGGAAGGATTTGTCAAAACTCAGTCCGCTTACCACGAGATAAATTCCCAGACCATAACCGAGAACTCCGCCTATTGTTGTCGCTGATATCAGTGATTCACGCACCTGAATTCCTGAAACTAAATGGTAAGAAAAACCCATTGCTGCACCCCATGCTGAGCCCCAGAGCGTGTTCCAGAAAACAGAATACATCACCGGTTTTTTCGTGCCAAGAGCTGCTAAATCCGCTTCCTGCGCAGCAGCAAAAGGGAGATTTATGCATCCCAATAAAACGAATATGACAAATATTTTTTTGAACCTAAGTCTCATTTATTTAGTTCACGTTAATTTTGCAAATTTTCTAAAATCGAAATCCGAAGATAGGCAGTTTGATTACTTGAGCAGACAAACTTTCTTCAGCAAAAAATACTGATCTGTGAAGAGGCCGTGTAAGATCATCTTGTCCCAAAAGTTGATCTAAATTATCCGGCAGTGTATTATTCCTTGGGACAATAATCGCATTCTGCAACATGTAAAAGCCAAATAACGCGCCAAGCGCAGTGCCGGCTATAAAACCGTTTGTTACTGTGCTTTTCAAGGTTACACTTGGATTTAGAGGGTCCATGAACCATACTACAACGCCCAACCCTGCACCGAAAACGCCTCCACCAAGAGTGTAGCCCAATTCCTGCTTCATCATCAAAGGCCCTGTTTCCTGTGCCTGTGAGGGCGTACTGATCAGCAAAAGGAAGAAAAACGGGATAATCCATTTTGTTTTCCAGCGTCCGACTTTGATGTATTCAGACAAACAGAGCGGTTTTGTATTTAAAGGAATATCCGCTGCTGAGTATTCCATCATGTGTATTTCTCGAATTTTATAATTCCAAATATTAGTGTATTATTATAAATACTATTAACTAAAAAAACAGAGTTCAACTCAGTTTTTCTGAGATTGAATGAGAATTGCATTTAGGCTTCTGTTAATTTATTTACTTATTGAGTACAATTTACTATATATTAAAATACTTTTAATTTAATCGTCTATTTTATGTTTTGCCATCCTGCCGTTCGACGGATCGTGATAGTGCTGACAGCACTTATTTTAGTAGTACTATCTGTAGTTGAGATCTCTGCACAGAACTTTGACGATGATCCCCTCATGTTAGACGGAGGTGATGAGTTCGGTTTTGAACAGTTCGGAGGAGATGACTTCCAAGGCAGTGATTTTGGTACGGATGGTTTACAGGGTTTTGGAAACCAGTCCGGACAAGATCCTCAGGACCCTTTCGATTCTCCATTTGATTCCGGTAACAATTACCTTGATGAAGGCGCGTTCTCTGATGAAACTGAGTCAACATTAAAGGATGATCTACTTGTTCGTCGTGAATTATTATCAAAAGAAGGAAAAGAAGCTCCCTCAAATCTTGGTTATGGTGCAGGCTCCGGTTTGATGATGGGTACTTGGTTTGCGTTCATTAGAAAAGAAACCAACACCCGTCAACAATTCCGCACAATCGGCACAAGCACGGTACTTGGTGCTCTAATCGGAGTCATGTTAGGCACACGCAGTGTCTGGAATCCTGGCGCCCCCCGACCGGAAGATGTTTCCGAGCCTACCGGATTTAGACAAACTCCCTCAGGTTGGCTATTTGCCCAAAGCAGAGACGAGTTAAAAATTGCCTACCGTTGGAAGTTTTAGCAACACTTACGCCAAATAAAATCTCCGGCGCATAGTTAAAGCAGTCAGGTTTTTGCAAAGCAGTTTTTGTCAACTGAAGTAGACATTGCCCAAACTTCATTCCTTCAGCGTTTGTTAATAATTTTGTTTAAGAGTCGCATATTTTCCCGAAAACGATAGCTGATGGTATTCAGCAAAATTCCAATCCCTATACTACCAAAACCAAGCAGCATCAAGCCTGTTGCTAAAATTGCGGTCGGTACCTTGTTTACAAATTCGTCTTCCAGATAATCCAGAATGACCCAGATTCCGGAAACTCCTCCTGCTAAAATGAAAGCCAGTCCGACAAGCCCAAAAAAAGTAAAAGGTTTGTAAGCTTTTGCGATCCTGGCGATTTCTGTAAGTACACGGAATCCATCGTGAAAAGTGCGTAGTTTTGATTCAGAACCCTCGGGACGTTCCTTGTAAGGCAGATGAACTTCTTCAATCCGGAAACCGTAATCCAGGATTCGGATAGTCATTTCAGTTTCTACTTCAAAACCTGAAGAAAGTATTGGTATGGATTGTACCAATTCACGACTGTAGGCGCGGTATCCTGACATGATGTCAGTCAGTTTGTTATCAAAAATCCAATTAACCAGTTTGCGTACCAGATTGTTTCCAAAGACATGCAACGGTCTGAAAGATTTATCTGTGTATTCTGCCAAGCGTGCGCCCACCGCCATGTCTGCACGGTCCTCCATGACCGGTTCCAGCAACTGCCTGACATGCTCTGCAGAATAGGTGTCATCTCCATCAACGAGCACATAATAATCTGCTTCCACTTTCCGGAACATGCTTGAAACCACATAACCCTTACCGGGTCGCTTTTCCTCAATCACTTTTGCACCGCATTCCAGCGCGATTTTAGCTGTGCGGTCAGTGCTGTTGTTGTCAAAAACAATGATTTCCGCTTCAGGAATTGCTGCCTGAAAATCCTTAATCACCTTGCCAATCGTTATTTCTTCATTGAGGCACGGAATCAGGATGACAATTTTTTTGTTCTGGTCGTTGTTCATAAGTTTCAGTGAATTGTTGTTGCTCAAAGTTTATATTTTTTTTTAATACTTCGCAACTCCTCATCTATTTCATTTTCAGGATAATTCACATGTGCGGAAGCAGCGGCTTTTGAACCAGCGTTAATTCCACGTTTCAAACGCTCCAGTTCTGCTTCTAAATTGTCCAGAGGTTCTTTATGTGTACTGGCAGTCTGAGTTTTTTTATTTTGCTGCCGCTCACTTTTATTGTTAACAGTTTGATCGTTAACTGTCTCAGTTATTTCCTGAAAAATATTTCGCGCCCAGTCAACGAGCATTTCCAGAGGATCCTTGAAATTTAAACCAAATTGTCCCAGCATTTCTTCAACGTCCCTGAGAAGATCCTCTAATGAGTCTTCCGGCTCTGATGTTGAAGATTTCTGTGCATTTGCGGAAAAACCTTTATTTTGCTTAAAGCTGTTTTTGGCAGAAGAAAAACTTGAGCTTCTTCCATTTTTCTGGTCATGTGGTTGACGAGCTTTTGTTGCAGATTTTGCCAGTTGGCGGTCAAAAATCAGTCGTTTTTGCGGATCCGCTAGAATTTCATAAGCTTGAGTCAGCCGTACAAATTCCTTTTGCCGGCTTTGACGTTCATCTGCAGGAAGTTGCTGAAACAAGTCCGGGTGACAGGATTTTGCTTTTTTACGAAATGCGCTGCGGATCAAAGCAACATCCGCTGCCGGTGGTACTTCAAACAGTGTATAATAATTTTCCATTTTTTAACAAACAACTAATGATTTATTAGCCATGGAACGCATCCTCTATTTTGACTTAGAAACCAAGTATTCTGCCGATGAAGTGGGCGGATGGGGTAATATTGAAGACATGGGGATGTCAATCGGAGTGATCTGGGACACATCCGATGAGAGATTCCATGTTTATATTGAACACCAAATTCAGGAAATGGTCGATCATTTTTATCGTGCAGATCAAATTGTTGGCTTTAATCATGTAGGTTTTGATTATCGTGTTGTTGCAGGAGTTCGGCATTCAGGCTCCCACGAACGCTCCCAACTTCACACAGAATTGGCCGGATTGAATAATTTTGACATGCTGCTTGAATTAAAAAAATTACTGGGTCACAGACTCAAACTTGAGGCCATCGCACGTCCTACTCTTGGTACAGGAAAATCAGCTGATGGTCTGCAGGCACTTAAGTGGTACAAAGAAGGCAAGCTCGATAAAATTATTGAGTACTGCAAAGTTGATGTTGAAGTAACCCGTGATGTCCATCGCTATGCTTTAGAAAAAGGCAAACTGCATTATGACTCAAGAAGTGGAATTAAAACCGTGGAACTTAACTGGGACGTCCTGCCGGCGAAAAAAGAACCCCAGCAGATGTCGCTGTTTTAGTTTCTCAAGATGAATCGCTAAGAACTTTAAGGCCAGCAAAGCAAACTTATGACATTTTTTGAAAAACTGGAAAATCAGCTTATTAGTAAACAAAGTTATCTTTGTGTTGGCCTGGATCCAGTCTGGGAAAAAATTCCTCCGCATTTACCGCGTACTCCGGAAGGTTTGCTTGAATTCCTGCTGAAAATTGTAGATGAAACAAAAGCTTATGCTGCGGTTTTCAAACCAAATTTTGCCTACTTTGAAATTTTAGGTGCTTCCGGGATGGAGGTTTTACAGGAATTAATCCGGAAAATCCCTGAGGAAATACCGGTAATAGGTGACGCTAAACGGGGGGATGTTGGACACTCAGCGGAAATGTATGCCAAAGCGGTCTTTGAAACTTTTGAATGTGACGCTGTAACAGTAACACCGTATCAGGGAGAAGATGCACTACGGCCGTTTTTAGCATATCGAGAGCGTGGAGTTTTTGTGCTGTGCTTAACTTCAAATCCTGGTGCGGCTGATTTTCAGCTTCCGGAAATGCATTTGCAGGTCGCGAAAAAAGTGAAGGAATGGAATGTTGCGGGAAATGCTGGTCTAGTGGTAGGTGCAACCCGTCCGGAAAACATTGCCGCAGTCCGCAAGAACTCTGGGCAAATGCCGTTCCTGATTCCTGGAGTCGGCGCTCAAGGTGGTGATTTGGAAAAAACTCTGATTGCCGCGGAGGACGGTTCAAAAACACCCTACCTGATCAATGCTTCTCGCAGTATTCTTTATGCGGCTTCAGGCGAGGATTACGCGCAACAGGCAGGAGATGCAGCTAAACGGCTGCGTGATCAAATCAATTTGTGCCGCTCAAATTTGTAAGCATACTTGTAAGTTCGGAGAAGATACTCTGCTCCGGAACAGCGAATTCGGTTTTAAGCGTAACTTCTTTCAACATCTTCCCATCCAGCCAGTATTCAAGTGTGCCTAGCTTTTGTTCGGCTTTAACCGGCGCTCCTGTCTGCGCTGGAATCTGCGGCCAGATTTCCAGACGCCGATGCTCCTCAGCACTCAACAAAAGGCTCACCGTTTCAGTCGACCGTAAAGAAACATTCTCCAGCTCTCCACCTTTTACACCGGCAGAATATGAGACATCAGCATCAATTTTGTTTAATTCAAAATTTTGATAATTATCAAATCCGTAATCGAGCAAATGTCTGGTTGACTTGCTTCGCATCCTTGAATTTTTGGTACCTAACACTATAGAAATGTAACGTTGTCCGTCACGTTTTGCAGTAGAAACAAGGTTGAAACCTGCACGCCGGTGATAACCTGTTTTCATCCCTTCCATTCCACGGTAACTCTTGATCAGGCGATGATTTGTGTTCAGCAATTGAAATGTACCGTTTCTGAAACTATCAAGCCGTGTTGAAGACCAGCGTAAAAATTGCGGATGCTTGAGCAGTTCAAGCGCAAGCAAATACAAATCATATGCACTACTCACATCGAGTTGCTGTCCACGGCCGGGAGGCAAGCCGTGTACTGAATAAAAACGGGTTTTCTTCATGCCAAGTTCGATGGCACGTTCGTTCATCCTTTTGATAAAAACTTTGTCACTGCCAAGAACATGCTCCGCGACGGCCACAG
>Ga0257125_1001866_pt1 | contig 19331 bp, 10 predicted proteins | sample SI106_200metaG_FD_190183 | JGI IMG/M metagenome (GOLD analysis project Ga0257125, IMG submission 190183) | Marine microbial communities from Saanich Inlet, British Columbia, Canada - SI106_200 | ecosystem: Environmental > Aquatic > Marine > Inlet | place: Canada: British Columbia | collected...
ACAGGCAATCAAAGCTCCGGCAGTGGAGATAAAACCATCACAGATAACAGGAATGCCTTTGGCAGCAGCACCCAGAACAAGGCCTGCAATACCTCCAATTTCAAGGCCGCCGACTTTTGACAGGACATCAATGGGGTCATTGGGGTCTGGTTTATGAAGAGCCAGTCCTTTTTTTATCACGTCAATTTTGTTTTTTAAAGCCTGATCATCTATACCCGTGCCGCGACCTGTGAGTTTTTCAACTTCAATGCCGGAAAAGGCGGCAATAATGGCTGAAGAAGGTGTAGTATTACCGATCCCCATGTCACCGGTACCCAAAAGATCAACAGGCGATTCTGCATCAAGTTCGTTTACAATCTCAATCCCTGCTTCAATGGATAAAATAGCTTCTTCCCTTGTCATAGCAGGTTCTTTTGTAAAGTTGGCTGTTCCTTTTCTTATCTTTTTATGAAAGATGGGAAGATCAGGTTCAAAATCATGGTTAACTCCCAGGTCAGCAGCTTTTACAACGGCTCCGGCATGTTTTCCAATGACATTGACCGAAGCCCCATTATTGGCAAAATTATAAACCATCTGGGGGGTGACTTCAGCAGGAAAAAGACTTACTCCTTCCTGGGTCACGCCGTGGTCACCGGCACAGGTTACAATCTGTTTGTTGGTAAGTTTAACATCAATGGTGCCTTTTATTGCTGCAAGTCTTGCTGAGATTTCTTCCATGACACCAAGACTTCCGGCAGGTTTGGCCTGGTTGGCAAGGCGATCCTGAGCTGCCGCCAGTGCTTCCTGGTTAAGTGTTTTTGAAATTGTCGAAAGGGTTTGTTCTAATAATGACATGATATCGTTTCCTCGGTATTGATTTTCCTGCAAGAACCAAAAAAGGGTTTTGCAAGAAATAAATTCTTACAAAACCCTTTACCATCGAGTTTTACAATGATTATTACCTGGCTCGTCTTCTGACTTCCGGCATTAAATCTTTTTTTTAGGCCTTCCCGTTTTCACAGTGGCAATTTAAAAAAAATAGATATTTCCGGTTACAGCGGCGGGACCGTCCCGGAGTTTCACCGAGTTCCGTTGGCCTAGGTAACCACAACAAATTATTAAACTTACTTACAGAATAAATGGAATCAAGTCAATACCCCTTTGATCTTTTGGAATTGATGATCAAGGTTTTTCGGGAACACAAATCAAAAACCACCTGAAACTCGTGAAATGGCAGTGCTTAAAATGCGCCCAAAATATTTTTACACAATGCAATTAGACCAAGTTTATCATCTCTTCCCCTGGGCTGAATTGATTGACATTTATCCTGGGACAGTTTCTTTGCAGATAATCACTAGTTATGGGTGAAACATCAAAAGCGAATAAAGACGATATTTCCATAACATTTCGCAGGGCATGTGAGGATTCAGTTGTTGAAAGAAGTGTGCTCTCAGTTAAAATTGCCACCTGTTTTGGGTTTGTTGGAATTTTCTTTTTCTGGATATAATTCCCTTTAATGGATGCATCCTCAAGAATATCCCATGCAACAAATGACCGGATAACGTATCGGGCAAACCGGCTGACAGTTTCTCGGTCTCCATACTGTTCTTTTAAACGCTGGATGATCTGTTTTTTAGTGATTTGATCCTGGAGATTTAGGAGGCGCCCAATCTGTTTTGCCACCCCGAACCAGAAAGGATAGGCTGCACTTATCATGGCCCAATGCAGTGGGATCCTCTCAGATGCAGGAGTGGTCCTTGCAAGCTCCAGCACTGCATCTCGGAATGGAATCAATTCTTTTTCCGGTGTACACCAGGTCAACATTAAATTGGTTACAGCTTTTCTATATGCTTCTTTACCGCGCTCACCGGTCCCGCCACTTTGTTTTTTGTCGGAAAGGAAAACATCCAGTTCTTTTCGGATTTCTTTTGGTGACATGCCTGCCAGCATCATATCCAGGGTTTTGTCCATCCATTCCAGGCGGATAACATGCTTGATTCCAATTTTATCGTGTCTTGCACTCATTTAGTTGCTCTTTTCAAATTTTATCAAAGGGACAATGACCTCTTCTATGGAAGCTCCTCCATGGGTTACCGTCCCTTTCCCTTTTGTTACAAATGCATTCGTTCCTTTGGCTAACAGCGGATAATACCCTGTGGGTAAGCCCACCGGATCCCAAACTATTGCATTTATATATTTTTCAGCAACCTGGGATCTTAATTCCTGCGTCGGATAAACCCTCACCCGTTCACCCCTGGTTTCAGCAATAACCCCTTCCCCTGGATTGCCCATGCCTATGCATTCAATATTGCCATGATCAGACGTTAACCATACTTGAAAACCATTCACTATTAGATAGTTAATCAAGGAGGATAAGTATCCTGATTGACACCATTGCCTGATCTGGTTGTGCATGCCTGCATTCCCAAGCTGCATACCATGCATGATTTTGTCCACGGTGTCAATAACGAGACCAAGCGCTTTGATCCTTTCCAGATTTAAATCATCCAATGCCACAATAGCATCGCCGCCTCCAAGACTCTTTTTATATCCAACATCAAAGCGGGACAAACCATAGTTTTCCCAGAACTGCTGCCATAACTTTTTTTCATTATGAGTTGTATGGATCGAACTGGGGAAATAAAGGGGTGGTTTGCCTGAAAAAAGAGCCTGTCTCGATACAGATGTAAGTGAAGGGATCCATGCAAAAACCGCATCCTCTCTAATTTTCAGGTTCCCAAGTTGATTCAAAAGAGTTTCACGGATGCTGATCCATTGATCCAGGGATAACCCATCAACCACGAGAAGCGCCGCGCGATGATTTTTTGAGTCCTCGATATACCGGGCCATCTGCCTGGAAATATGGTGTAGCATGACCGGTTGAGTCGGTGGTATGGTGGTGAGACTCGGAAAATGATTCTCGATCCACCTTGAAAAATTGTTTTCCAGTCTACGCTTTAACTTAATCAAACGTTCATTCTGGAGGATTTTATTTTCCGATATTGCCTGGGCCTCGAATTCTGCCTTTTTAATTGCATATGATACCCAGTCGAGGTGACGGCTGTCTTCTGAAGGCAGTTGATCTTCCAAGATGTCTAAAAGGCTTGATATCCGCTCACCTTTGTTATCTTTATTTTGAATTGTGACACCACTTTTGATCCAGGAAGTAAGATCCAGCTTTTTGCTGGCATCATGAACGGGTTGAAGTTTTCTTTCAACAAAAAGATTGTCAATATAGACAAGGATATCCTGGTGATCAAAAGGCAATATGCCGGGTCCTTTGAATTTTAAACCATATTGACTTAGATCTTCGTCAATTTGATTGGGTTTGGCTTTTAAGGTGTCCAGGAAAATCGGCCATCTTTCCTGCAGAAATGAAAAAAATGCTTGGTCATCCCCGAGAATTTCATTTAAAGACCATTCTTGAAATTTATCCTGGGAATCAAGCACCTCATTTAAGCGGCTTGATAAAACTTGCGGCAATTCAAGATTGCTGTAATGCAGCCGGAGCAGCATGCGCAAAAGGCCAATATCCGTAGTTATGAGTTCAGCTGGGATTTTAAACACATTCCGCAATATAAAATCTTTTGTGGCATTTTCCCCCATCCGTTCCTGATTGATTTTCTGGGCAGTAAATACAACATCCAGGTACTGTCTGCCGATTTGTTCTATGACCGGGTAATTTAAATTTGGAAATATGTCTGCAAGACTGAAAACCATTTTCTTCCCTGTTGCAAGCAGATCATAGGGAAGTATTTCCAGTTTGGCTTGGCTGCCACTTACCACCACGATCAGATCATTTCCACTGCCCTGGTTGTGCCTGTGATTTGATTCATAAAAAAACCTGAATTCAACAGGATCAGTGAATTCGATGATATCAAAGCCTTTTTTTTTCAGCTGAGCCACCAGTTTTTCTTCGGTGAAAAGGCAGTCAGGATCCGCCACTAAGCTTAATTTGTTCACATGAGGAGCAAACCGGGCCAGTATTGAATCTCTCCAGTTATCCCGCTTACTCATCAGGGCCACCTTTCTTACCAATATTTAATAACAACAAAGGTCTAATTTCAGGGATGACAGAAGCGGCTGTTTTTAAATCCGCGGTCCATTCTGATTTTTCCTTTTCAAGATGCCTCAACCGATATTGTCTGACCTCTGGAAGCCCTATTAATTCAATGGCTTTTTGCCGGGATTGATAAAAGTATTCTCCTCTTTCTCGTTCTTTCTCAATGGCATTCAAGTGATCCTGATGTAAACCATTAAAAATCTCCTGACCCACACTCTCGGCAACCTTTTCAAGTTGATCAAATATTTTAATGGAGGATTCAGGAGATAAAAACCCCTTAAATGAAGGCTCATTTTGGGACAAAGCGTCCCAGATATGTCTTGCAGTGGGTAAATAAATCTTCCCTTCGGGAGTTGAAAATATACAAATAAAACCTTTGCGTAAGAATGGGATCCTTATCTTGGAATTTTGAAAATTGACTGTTGTTGATATTCTGATTTCAAAAAGCCCCCAGGCTCCTTCAAGATTGATGGGGAGATCATCAATTTCAACACAGGGTATGGGTGCGGATTTTAAAATCTGCGGAATCTGAACAGCAATGCCTTTGACTTTAGGATCCTCAAGATTCAAAAGGGTTGTTCCGGAATAAGTGATCGCATCATTTGAGTTGAAGACGGCTTTTTTAATAATGGTATCGTCCGGCCAGTTTAGTTCCCACCAGGCCTTCTTTTTGATGAATGTGCCGCCGCTCGCAGCCAGGTAAGACAGTACCATTCTTTCGATCCAGAAGGGAAGGGGGTGGCCTCGTAACCGTTGAGCAGCTTCTATGTCTAATTTTTCAGAAATTGAATAAACAGCTGAGACGTCCCGAATCGAATCCATTTGGGTTTTCATTTCTGCCATTGTGTGATCAATGGTTGAATCAATCTCTTCAGGATTGAGTAGGGCAGATGTAAAGATATCTTCGAAGATTTCCCCAGCTTTTGCCGAATCCAGAATATCACCGGTTTTATCAATACCGAATTCTTTATAGATAATAGATAATTTTTGTTCCAGAACTTCACGAACTCTGAATTCCACAGAATTTTCAAACACAAAATTAATGGCCCGAACAACTTTTGGCTGCCCGATCCGATCAACCCTGCCGATCCTTTGTTCTATCCGCATGGGATTCCAAGGCAGATCATAATTGATAATCACATGGCAGAACTGAAGGTTCAATCCCTCTCCGCCTGCATCCGTAGAAATAAGGATTCGGGTGGTATCTCTAAAGGTTTCCTGGGCTTGTTTTCGTAAGCCCATATCCATGGATCCATTCAGGATGCATACAGAAAATCCCCTATCTTCCAAAAATTCCTGGAGCATCTGCTGAGTAGGGATGAATTCTGTGAATATCAGGACCTTCAGGTCAGATTCATTCTCCTCAGACTGAAGTCTATAAATCCAATCAATGAGGCCCTCTGCCTTAGCATCGACTCCTGACTGTTCAGACTCTCTGGCCGCTTTCAACAAAAGTTCAACTTGGCTTGCTTCATTTTCCAATGCTTTCATTCGGCTTGATATCAGTTCATCCAGGAGCTCCTGGGCATCAAGGTCGTGAATGGTTTCTGGATCCATATCCGGGATACTTGGGTGGTTTATATTTTCAAGGCTCGAAAATTTATCCTGAACAATAGCAAGCCTTTTTTCCAGTGTCGTTCTGATGGCCCTTGTGCTTGAAACCACCAGGCGCTGCATCAAAATCATGAGAAACCCGATATGTCGGTTTTCTTCCAGAATAGCCTGATTGTAACCTTCCCGGACATAATCGGTAACCGCGTCATACAATTGCCTTTGGAGATGGTGGCGGGATTCCCACTGGACCGGAAACATCAGGGTACGTCGGGGTTTAAATAGAGAATTCCCATCAGCATCCACGGCATTTCGTTTTTCAGTCCGGATAACAAATGGCGCCACCCGTTCCCGGGTGATACTTTCAATGTCCGGAAAGGTGGTTTCATCCAAAAGGCCAATCAGCCTGTGAAATGCATCTGTTTTTCCCTGATGAGGGGTGGCTGACAGCAGCAGGAAATATGGGGCAGCTTCTGCAAGACCTTTCCCCAATTTATACCGGGCCACCAGATCCGTGCTGCCGCCCAGACGATGGGCTTCATCCACAATGATCAAGTCCCATCCGGCCGTAACAAGGTTTTCAAACCGCGTATTGTTATATTCTTTAATCTTTTCTTCTGACCACCCTTGGCGCCGGTCCATGGGTTTGACTGAGTCAAGAGAAACCACTACCTGGTCAAATAACGTCCAGGGTGTTGCAATTGATATCGATTCCTGACCGCCTCTGGTTTCTGAAATTCGCTGGAGGGTTTTTAAATCTTCTCCAAGGATCATCTCAAACCGTTCATTAAAATGGGTTTGCATTTCACTGATCCACTGGGTGGCGATCCCTTTTGGAGATACGACCAGGGTTCTTTTAACAAGGCCTCTCAGCTTCAGTTCCCGCAGGATTAAACCAGCTTCAATGGTTTTTCCAAGTCCCACTTCATCCGCAAGAAGATATCTTACCCGGTCATTTGTAATAGCCCTGGACAAGGCATGAATCTGATGGGGCAAAGGGATGACTTTTGAATCCATCGGCGCCAGAAGAACCAGTCCATCTTCCCTGGCAACTGAAGTTTCCAGAACATCTGCAACTTTGGCTGCAGATGCAACATAGCAGATCCTGGCTGTTTCAATTTCAGGATCCGGAACCAGATTAATTGCTTGGAGACTTTCTTTTGGCACTTTGACAACAGCATCACTTGAGGGCAGCCAGATCCTGGAGACTGCTTTACCCCATAAGACCTGTTCTTCAAGTACCTTGCAGGGGGCATTATGTAGCGTTGAATGCACCCAGAATGTATCTAATATGACATTTTTATCCATCACAGATAAGACCTGCCGGTTATTTGATTAGGGATAATGGTTTTTCGGGACCAGTGGACGTCAATGGTCTGGATGAATTTGGCTTTCACAAGCTTTGCCCTTTGTTTCAGCCAATTGTCCTCATCATGGCGAAGATAAATGCCTTCGGCTGGGTTATCACTGAAGAGGGACTTCCCCATCAACTTTTTCAGTTGAGGTAATGAGAATGTCCCTTTTTTGATGAAAGGAACAGATGAAATATTCATCTGTTCAAACATCTGATTCCTCAAGTCAAAGGAAAGAAACTGTTTGCTTGTCTTATCAAATAGATCAAAGCCCAGATAATAATCAGGTAGTTTGTTGTATCCTACTGAATGCTTTGCAAAGCACCATTCTCCAAACAAAACATACCGGTTGTAGAGGTGATCAAACAAAATTTCCAGCCGAGGTGGCAGCCATCTTTCCAGCTTTCTCCATTGCCCGGAATAGGGCTGCGACAGAATAGAACCCCTGTTTTGGAGGATTAAACTCCCCTGTTCATCAAAAGAAATTCCTAAATTGGCCCCGTCTATTTTCTCTTCAACAATCAGTCTGTTTTTCAAAAAGGCATCCCGGTTTTTTCGGGAAAGTACTTTGTCATCCCTTATTTTGTTTTCCCCAAGGACTGCCAGATGAGGGGTAGAAGGAAATTTGAAAAACAGATCGCTCATTTACCCATCTTTTTTTGGTATTTTGTCTTTATATAATCCAGACACAAAAAGTCTACGGTAATCCCTGCTTCTTCAAGGGCATCTTTCCATCCCCACCATTTACTGTCCGTAGCTTCAAGGATCGGGGGCTTTTCGGGGTGCGCATTGGCAACGGCAATAAATTTTCTGTCACTGTTATCAAATTGGGAGAGCCCAGGGTGATCTGGGAACTCATCATAAGAAACGCCATCCGGGGTTATTGTAACTCTGGCTGACTCAGGGAAACTGTACCGGTTATAATGAAGCCATTTCAGGAACCGATCTCCAACGCCAGGCTGCCCGCTTAAGGAAAGCTCACCCCGGTATTCATTAAAAATTTCATCCCCAGTATCTAAGACGACACCCCCTTTTGCAATAATCTTTTGTATGTTTTTCACACACTCCTGAACACATGCAACCAATTCATCAGGAATGGATAGCGGATTAACTGCAAGATTGGCTATTTTGGGAACATTGGTATCAACAATCACTGAAGAAGGCATTTTGTGATTACTCATTTTCGAGATCCTTTTGAGATTCTATCTGCTTTCTCCTTTTTTCCATGGCAGCGTTTGCATGGGCCGTCACATCCCCCATCTCATCCCCAAAAAAGTTTTTTGGCCAGTTATGAATATTGCCGAAAATATCTATTTCAAGGGGTTCCAGTTTGGTCGGCACCTGATCGACTCTTGCGAAATAGGCTGCCACTTTTCCTTCTGGGATGCTGTCTTCGGCAATCCGCCTTTGAAATCGCTTTAAAAAATGTTCGGAATGGGTCTCAATTATCAATTGAATATTTCGGTCTTCTCCCCTTTCTCTTGAATTGATGACATCAATCATGACATCTGCCAGTGCTGCCTGGGCACTTGGATGCAGATGAATCTCTGGCTGTTCCATGATAATGATGGAATTGGCTGGTGCGTAAAAGCATTGGACCAGAACCGGCAACACCTGTGATATACCGAATCCTACGTCCGGGAGATCCACCCAGTCATTCGACCCTTTGGTCTGAACCTTTACCTCGTATTCCTGGCGTTGTTTTGAAATCCGCCTTACTTTGAATTCGTCAATCAAATCCATATTTTTCAGGCTTTTTGCAACCACTTGCTCTATTGGATAATTTAATTTTTTATACCCCAGGCTGATTTTCCTATCTTTTGCAGCGAGTACTGCGGCAACTGTATTTTCCCCTGAATATCCAACACTTTCCGGTGTAATACCACCCCAGGAATAGAGTCTATCAGTTTTCTCTCGTAATGGACCAAGATAAAAGATTGACTTAAACAGATTTTCATGTTCAAGATTCAGGCTCTGAACAAACTGGGCATTCTGGTGGTAGGATATCACTTCATCAGGGAATCCATAAAAACGGACAGGGGTCCCAGGGTACCAGACCCTGCTGGTATTTCTTTTTAAAGGATAGTTTTCTGCATAAACATCATACTCCTTTTTTTTCCCTGATTTCTTTTTGACCATACCAATGAATAATTCTTCATCATTACCTGCGTTGAGAGTATAATGGAGCTCTTCCATAAAAAGCGCTTGACCGCCACCTTCCTGCATGGCAATTTTTCCTTCAAACCCCATGTGTTGAACTGCATATCCATTTCCGGCCACGGCATCTTTGAATTTGAGTTCCTTGTTCAGATCCCATTCATAGCTGAAAGTAATTTTTTTTCTAAGATCCCTTTTAAAGACCATCTCATGAAAAGATCCCAGCTGGACTGCCGAATTCTTATCCCCAGGATAAAGAACCGCTTTTCTGTCCGATGACTGAACCGTCTGTTTGAGCATCATTAAGAAGTGCCCTATGCTTGATTTGCCGGAGCTGTTAGTCCCGAAAAACAAGGTTATCGGGGCCATTTTTATCTGGCCGGTATTTTGCCAGCCTTTAAAATTCTGAATTTTTAGATTTTGGAGCATTGTTGCCTCCCGGGGTCTTTTATTTGTTATTTTCAGTTTTATTTGTGTACAAGTTCAATCCTTAATTATCACAAATTTGTGCAGTAGTGGAGTGCTCAAGTTACTCTTGACTTCTGGTCAAGGCCTGATCATACCACATGAGCAGCTTCTGGTCTTCTTCCAATATTTTGTTGGGCATTTTTTCAGCCACTTGAATAATCAAATGATACTCTTTTTCCTGCCAGGCTTTTTTGAATCCTGCTCTCATTGCTTCAAGTCTGAATATTTTTAGTTTCTTATTACTGATTTTGTATTGTTCAAATTCTTTAAAAAGTGATTTTTCACGAAGCTTTTCAAGATCACCAGCTTTATTGGGGTCAGGGACGTACCATCTTGACTTTGCCTTATTTTTCAACGAGGAATCACTCTTTGGTAGGTTTCGTAGATTCTTCCAGTTAGATGAAAGGTATGCATGAATTTGTTCCGGTACTGGACCTTGGCCTTCGTAGCATAAAAAGTTTTGTTCGAGAAGAGTTGATAGTTCAAGAGCCACTTCAGTTTTACTCCAACCAGCAGTCTCTTTCATAAAGAGAGGGTGAATGCTTTGAAATGATTGTGGTTTTCTTATTAGCTGTTGTTTGAGCCACTGGATAGCAGAAGATTCATCTGTTACAAATAACTGAAGTTGCAAAACTTCTTTGACGGTCATTCGTTTTTTATCATATAGATCGACTTGGTCTGGTAAAAAGTACATGCCATCACGAAATGCAAATCGTTGATCAAGCCCCAAATAAAACTCGGAGGCAGATACTGGAACTGTCACTCCCCGTTGGACATGAAAAGCAACCATGCGGTCGAAAAGGAGATAATTTTGACGTTCTGAAATCACCTCTGTTTGATGAAAACCTTTAGATATAAAAACGGGTAAATGTTTTAGGTGCGTACGTATAAAATCCCATACACCATCCTCGCCACCTGATTCTAATTCAAACCGTTCCTCAAGACCACCATTTGGTCTATAAGCAGATAGGATTAAATCTTGTTTTACTGCTCCAGTGGTTGTCATTTGTTTATATGTGCCTTGTCCTTTATCAAGAATACGGACGTCAGCTATTACAAACCCCGCTATCCCTATAGATTCTTGGAGAGCATTCCATACTGCATTCTTGCTATTATGAAATGCTATTGTAATCCATCGACCTGGCTTTAAAACTCGAAATAGTTCCTTGAAAGCTGACGTCATCAAGTACTTATATTCGGTAATCCCCTTTTTTTGTTTCCCTGAAATGATTGCTTCATAATCTTGTTTTGTAAAAACTTTTAGCCAAGATTCATAAAGAAAACTGAGTTCCGAGTAAATAATATTATCTCCGAATGGTGGATCAATAAAAACATAGTCAACGCTATCATTTGGAAGCTCTTTAATAGATGTACCAGATTGGGTACTTGATATAGTTGTATTCGGTTGTTTTTTTATTTCAAATACATTAATGATATCTTTAAGTTTACCTCGGGCAAGTGTAAAAAGATTACGTTCAGCTGAAACGCTTGGGAATTGTAGAGTATTATACGTTTGTCCAGCTAAGTTAATACGTCCATTCTTAAAGCCAACATTATGCATCCTACTCCCAGTTTTTACAGCGAAAGAAGTCATTAAAAAAGTCATTTCATGAGGGTATTGGCTGTTTTGTGCTGTTTTAAACAGGTTAGACAATGTTATGAGATTTCGTTTTGTCCAAAAATGGTGAACATTTGTTACGCCGTAATGAATTCCAGCCCTGAACATGTCTCCCCATCTACCACTATTGAACATCATCGGAAAGGTGGGGAAAAATGAGTCCAATTCTATATTATTAACCTTAGAGATTAATTCCAAGTCAGAGTGATTGGGGTTCTTAGGGATAAGCTTATTTCCAAATCGAGCTTGAATTAGGACCAAATTTTGACGATTTTGTTCGATAGTTGTGTTAAGCTGATCATCCCAATAATTGTTTTTTGCACGAAGAGCTCCTTTCTTCGTGACTTCCATTCCACAATTAGGGCACGTCATTTTGGTGCTAAAAGTCTTTTGCTCTCCACTAAGATTTGGTTCCCATAGGGTTACTTCTTTGCCACATTCACAAAAGACAACATCAGACCAAATCCCATACTCGAAAACGCCTACTTCCTTTGAAATGGGGTGATTCGTTTGGTACATCCAATTTAATTGTTTTTCGGTTTCCGATATAATATTTTCTGCAGTGCTCTTAAAATTTTCAGGTGATAAGGTTGAATTAAAATTTCTTTCAAGAAAGGTCGCGAAAGGTGAAAGGTCTATTAAAATCGTATTCCGGTTCCCCCATTGGGGTTTATCCCGTCCAGTTTCATCCCAATAATTATCAATAGACTCTTTTAAATCTGCTGGAGGTGACGAACATACTTGAGCTGCGACACCTGTCATTCCGGTACCGGCAAAGCAATCTAAAATAATATCTCCCGGGTTTGTATAGTTCATTATATAACGGGCAATTGCACGATAAGGGACTTTAGTATGATATGTGTGGGCCATACATACAGGATCCTGTTTACCTTCACGTATATCTGCTGCGAAAGGTTCACGTTGGTATTTATAGTTTATAAGTTTTTTCGGCTTCTGCTTTTCCCATTCATTAACAAAGTCTTTTATCCAAGGATTAGGGCAGGCAGTATAATAAGGCGGATCAGACAGCGTCAGTATAGCCTCATCTTCCCCAATGGGGAATCCTTCAATTTGTCTAAATTCAGTATCCTTTAATTTCTCCCGGAGTTTTTCAGTGAAATAGTCTCTTCTGGCATCATCATTCTCAAACTCCATTCCAAGGCAGGTAACCGGGCCGTCATTTACTTCAAAGATTTCTTCAAACAGTTTTCCTGAGCCGTCTTTGGCTTTCACAACTTTGGTCTTGAACAATTCAGTTTCATTTGCACCCATGTGGATTATCCTTTAAATATCAGCTTCAAGTATCTTTATTCAGCATTTCGATTAAATTTATCCCATTTTGTGTCAGCCGGTATTTTTGTTTTTTGCTCCTGGGAGCATTCGGTAGTGTCATCTCAATTAGATCTTTTCCCAAAAGATCTGTCATTGCAGTCCTGAAGTTTCTGGTCCTGGATTTATAGCCCAAGTTTTCAAGGATTTCAGGGCCTGATTGTGGCTTTTGGCAGGCCTGAAGAATCCTTGTTGCAGTCTTTGAAAGATCGTCATGGACCCCTTCATGGACCTCATCATGGACCCTTTCATGTTCGGTTATGGGTCCATCATGGGTTTTAAATCGTTCTGCCATGGCAGGCGATAGAAAAAATCGGCCTGTATTTGTCCCAGAAAGGAGCACCTGTGTAACCAGTTTATCTGCAATTTTTTGGCTATCACTGAATGATTTCCCCGTAATGTCTCTTATATCCAGCAAAGAGATTTCTTTTTGTTTGCAGGCATATGCAAAAACCACAGCTTCAAAACGGGAAAGGTGAACACCGATGCTGCTTTGGAATTCGATTTGATTTTCAGAAAGCAGCAGTTCTTTTCGCAGCTTAAGTTCAAAGGTTTTCGTCGCTTTGTTGTTATTGATTTTAGGAGGGACATTTCCCAGGTCACGCCAGTTTTTATATACATCCTGTAATCCCCAGCCTGCATTCTCACTGAATCCGATTCTTCTAAATGCTGTAACGATTCTTGGATTCCTTACCTCTTTTTCTCCAGGAGTGAGAAGATCCTCAACATCTGCAAATGCATCACCTGGATTCCAGAATTTTGTGAGATCCGTAAAATGGAGAATTTCAGCTTTTCTTGTATGATCGTTATAATCCTGATGGATCAATATATTGACAATGGCTTCCCGGAAAGCCTTATAATCCGGTGGAGTGTCCTTTCTCTGCATGGTTTTGGGGTCCACTTCAAAGGGAATTTCAGCAAACTTATAGTACCAGTCCAGAACTGCTCGAAGGCTTTGGACAAGATTATAATCACAAATTGTTCGGTCCAGCCACCTTTCACCTGATGTAAAATCATCTGATTTAAACCCATAACGCTGGCAATCAATCACTGGGCGGGGGAGGATATCCCTTAAATACCCGTCCTGACCAAACAAAAGGATAGAGGCAATTGTTGGTTTGCGGCCTTGCGTTGTGTCCCGGATCAACCCCAACTGGAATAAAAATTCTAGTTGATCTGCGTCTTCATAAGAACGATTCCCCGCTTTGTTTTCATATTGCTTTCGATACCAATCGATATCTTTGGTGCTAAAACATTTCGCCGGATCAAAGTCTGCAATTTGACCATCATACCGGTCTGTCGATGCATCGTTGACCATGCGCATTAACTCTTCTGGTGTGCATTTTACATCGCAGGCGCCTTTTCTAAGAAATGCTCTGGTAGGCGTGTTGTTTATAAATACGGGTTTATCTTTTCTCGCAGCTTCCGGGATATAAAAAACCAGAATATCCTTTCCATCGATAGTATGGGGGGTTTCCCGGATATCCAGTTCCACATTAATTTTATCTTTTTGTCTTACAGTGGTGATAAAATCATTTTGAATCTGATCGGCGTTATGGACACCAACAGGTTCGTAACCCTTTTCCAGCTCTTTAACTCCAAAGACCAGATATCCTCCATTTGTGTTGGCAAATGCAGACACAGATGAATAGGCATCTTTTGGTACCTTTTTTTTAGCTTCCTTGAATTCAATATCGTTCCATTCATAGGAGTTTAGACGTGACAATAGTTCTTCTTGGCTTATGGTCATAAGAGCTCCTATTCCATAACAATTCGAACTTTTCCGGGATCATGGCCTTTTGTCTGTTTATCTACAAACTCTGCAAACCGCTTTTTCATTTCATCAGGTGTGGATGGACCACCGGTTTTCTGCAGCGCTGTCTGAAGGTCAGTTAGCTTGATGCTGACTTTTTTTAATCCAGCCAGAGCCTGCTTCACTGAGTGAATAAAATCATTATTAAGAGGTTCTGGAAGTTGTTTGCTGCTGATGAACTGGTCCACTGCCTTTTTCTCATCGGTTTTCAATAAATCAAGGTTACCTTGGGTGATGGGGTCTTCAAGGTTATCCAGAAGAGTTTGGTTCCAGTTTATAACAATATCATCAAGGGTGTCATCAAGGGTATCCAGAATCTGGCTCCCGGCACCCTTGGGCTGTTCAACAGATGGCCGGAAATTACAGTGCGGGCAGACAGGAGACTTTTCAAGGTCATTTTCCGTCATTGAAAAACAGCTCTTTAGCGGTGCCAGTTGATTATGGAAGTCGTTGAGCTGCTGTCTGGGCATTAATTCAATACCGGCAAGTTTCTGGAGCGTATGGATCCTGGAATCATTCATCAGCTTGGCTTTTCGTTTGTCACCATTGACACCGAGCCGAGCTTTGGTGTGCAGATCCATATAGGTGTTGATGAATTCTTTTTTTAATGCAGATAATTTTTGACTGAAGGTGGATATGTTAATTTTCCCTTTGCTGAAATCCTGAGATTGAAGATCATTGAGTATATCTCCTCTTAAAACACCAACCCGATCGATCCAATCGTCGAGTTTTTGGTCATAACCTTCAGGGAGAACAGATTTGGCAGTAGACAGCCAGGCCGTCTGAGCACCTAAATCAGAAATAAACTGCTGCATGGCAGTAATGGTGGTCAGTATTTTTATGGAAGACTTAAAAGAGGTCACTTCCTGAGTATTGTATTGGAAATTTTTTAATTTTCCGGGTGTTGAATAGGCCTGGAGAGATTCAAAAAATTGTTTGGTAGATTCAAGGGCTTTATTTTGGGAAAATTTTGTTGAATCAGTTGTCAGATCCTGTTCCCAAAACACAAGTCCTTCACGAAGAGTCTGCTGGGTGAGCACGATGCGCTTGACTGTTTTGCTGACAGCATCCTGGAGTTGCGCAACCGGGGCAGTATCACCCTGGGTAACTAATTGCGCCATGCCGGGTGTCATATCCAAAAGTTCAAAAAGAGCCTTTAGTGCAGGAATGTTCCATTCTTTGGGTTGTTCCAGGTGTTTGAAGTGAATCAGGTCATCCATGGATGTGGAAGCCAAAAGCTTCAGGATAGTGGCATCGAATTTTTTGCCTGGTATGGCCAGGATCAGGTCGCCTGAATAAACAAGTGCTGCAATGGTAACAACTGCCCAATCCGGTTCAAGCCTTGCAGATTGTTGATCCATATATTCCAAGCCATTGTCATCCTGGATAATTTCATTTCGATTAACCACCTGGCCATGGCCTTTTTGTTTTAATCGATTCAGGATAAGGGTAGCATATTTTGATTTATATGGTTCTATGCGTTCACCATCTAGGAGTTCCAGTGCATCCAGAACCGCAGTGGCCTGCTTGGTTCTCCCTTGCCCAGTAAGAGCCCTTAATGCGTCCTGAGCAGCCTGTGCTCGGTTCTTTCCAGTTATTTTTATCGAAAAATAGGGATAATCAGGTGCCTGGTTTTCAAAATGTGGGGATAGAATGATTCCGGAAACAATATTTATCAAATCCCTGAAGTTAATGGTCTCCTGTGGAGATATGCCTGAAATTTCCCGGATAGATTTTCCTTTTGTCCATGCTGTCAAAGACTTAGACTGACCCTGGTAGGTCACATGAAATGAGTCTGCCATATGCTTTTGCAGCCATTGGACCAATTTTCTTAAGAAAACATTTGCTTTGGATTCATATGTGGTTTTGGCATTTCCAGATGAGGTAGATGAAAGTTCCAAAGCTGCTGCATAACTTTTCAAATCTCCAAGGAAGGTTTCATCTGTTCCTGTTAATTTGAAAAAGACTTCTTCTGGAGCTTTTGAATCTTTATAATCTGGGGGGTCATTGGGTTGAATAAAATATAGGTAGAAATTTCTTTCAGGAACTGCCGTTGACCGCTCATTAGGCGCCCCGAAAAAGAGATAACCGGTTCGGGCAGCCTTGCGTTCCTGCCATTCTAATTCATGTTCCCAGATTTTATACCCGGTTACATAGGTGGTATCCTGGCATTCCATTACCCTCTTTAACGCCTCGTAATAAAATCGATCCAGTTTTGACTCGCCAAGAGTGGAGGCTTTGTTATCAATAATGGCATCAAAGTCGTCGGTCTTTTTTAGATCCAGATAGTATTGATGATTCTCCGGGTTGGATGAAATAAATTGTCCGCTGACAGTTTTATGAATTTCTCTTAATACGGTTTCGACATGGGTGTGCAGATCCAGCTCCGGCTCTTCACTTCCCATTTCTGCTATCATTGGATCATAAAGACAGAGGCTGTCCCGAAGTTCAACCGGGGTGGCGCCCATGGTGGAATAAATATCTCCTGTGGTTAGCCTGTGGATGGATAACGCATGGATCAGTCTCAGCGCCATGGATTTGTATATCGGGCGAGTAAAGGCCTGCTCAATCCTGGATTCCAGAACCTGGCTACAGTCAATAACTGCTCTGATGTCCGGTATGGTTCTAAAAGATGCATTCTGTTTTAGCACGTCCCAGTAGGTATCAAAAGCAATAAGCCCGGGATAGTCTTCGGGTACCTGATTGTTGTGGATATTCTCCATACCCTTGGAAAGGGTTTTTAATACCTCTCTTTTTTCAGCAATGGTAACCCGCTCAAAAGTATCAATGTAATCCGGATGAACCGGAAAAAGCAGTACAAACTCATCCATCCGTTCATTCATATTGCTGTAATATTTCGCAAATGGAGTGAGATATTCTCGTATTTTGGACTGCTGTTCAGCATTCTTTTTCAATAACCGCTCGGCTACAACAAATTTGATATCATTGCGTGCAATCAGTATTTGTTCAAACCGGTCTTTTACCCGCCTTATGCTGTCGGCAACAAAACTGAATCGAGGGCTGTCGAAAATAGCTTCCTGGACACCGGCTATAAATCGGAATCTAAGATCTTTGCAGACTTCTCCAATTTCACGTAGAAAATTAAGATCCAGGATCAGTTCCTGGTCTTTTCTGGTTCTAAGATAATCCAGAAGTTCATCTACCACTAAAAGCAAACCTTGATCCGGAAATACTTTATAAAATGCATCCATCATATCTTCAAAAGCATTTTTGTGATTGGAGATGCTTCCGGATTCCGGGAAGATATAGTCCACGCCAATACTGTTTAGGTATTCTTCAATCTCAGAGATAAGGATATCCCTTAAAGACATGGTTGTAGCGCCGATTTCCGTTCTGATGACTTTGAAACGACCGGCTATCTGCTTGGCAGCGGTCTTTGTCTCCTCATGATTTAATGCATTCAGCAGGGATTCGTCTTCTGCAAGACTGGAAATAACTGACATCAAATGGGATTTACCAGTTCCATAATTGCCGACAACCAGAAAGCCTTTATTGTCCATGGGCTTTTCAAATTGTAATTGGGGTATGATTAAAGATACCAGCCTTTCTGCCATTTCATCGGATATGACATAGGTACTGACAAATTTTTGAGCGGCGGCAGCAACATTTGCATCTCTCAGCTGTACAACGGTTTCAATGGGATCAAATTGGATTAAGTCTGAATATTTCATATTTCCTGCCTTATTTAACAAACCATTTATTAATATTTTAGGAATCCTTTTCCATTTCGACAATCTGAACGTCACTTGTATCATAAACCCGGTGTTCTGGATGCCCGGGTTCTGCGTAGGTTAATTTTTTATTCTTAATAATTCCATTCCAGGAGGCAATAATCGTTTTGTTTCGGGATACTCTTTTTAACAGTACCAAAGGATCCTGTTTGAGATTGATATCAAACAAAATTTCTGTGAAGTCCAGAATGGCATACTCTTGGAAGGGAGCAATTATTTCATCCAGTTTTTCAGCGACTTTTAATGCCCGTTTTTTATTTGTCATCTCAAGCAGGCATTTCGACAACTCGAGATTCAGATTAACATGGGTTTGACCCAGTTCTTCAGCAATATTATATAAAATGGTAGTTTTGTTGATTCCTGGCGTACCAACAAGTAAAACAAGACTATGATACATGTCTTTTGCTTCTTGAATTGCATCCATCAATTTTTCTTTGAGCGGTTTTGCCATAATCTTAAAGCCTAATTCACTTTTCAATTTGCGACATTTGATTTTTAAAGATCATAATCCACCCCAACATATATAAAGCCAAAAATTTAAAAGCAATACCTTATTATAAGTATATGTCTACTTCTTGAGATATATTGATACTCCACTAAAATGGTATAGGTTTTGATTTTTTAGCAAGGTGTTAGTTGAAGCAGCAAGAGAAATCGTCTTTGTTTGAAAAATTCACCATGCATTGAATACACATGAAGATTTGTTATTTAGAGAAGCCTTAATAAAAAAATAGATTGAGTGGTTTTCTTATTACTAAATCTAAAAATTGGCAATTTTTGCATGATCGCAACACAAGTCTATTATTCTGGGCAGGAGTCCTTGCTAATAAAGGCGTTGACTACTCTATCCAGTTGTGAGTGAAATATAAAACTGATCATTCTGCGCTGGTATTCATTAGACTTTGTTTTTTTTTTAGAGCTGGAAAAAGGCCTGTCCAACAAATATGTTGGACAGGTAGAGCTCACCTTTAGTAATCTTCCAAAATCCTTGAAGTGTAAGTCTTTCGGGATGCAGGGCCTGATTTTATTAACCGACATTCCCTTAAAAGTTCAAAAAGCTAAATTTTTTGTTCCACATTTTGAAAACACGGGATGCACAGATTTTTCCAGGTATTACTTTTCCCAATCATTACGGTTTCTCAATAACTGTAGTCGGATAGAGACATCTGTTTTAATCACACCCTCTATTTTATTTATTCTATCAATCAGCATTCGAAGCTCTTCCTGGGATTTTGCACTGAACTCAATA
>Ga0257125_1001887_pt1 | contig 19128 bp, 15 predicted proteins | sample SI106_200metaG_FD_190183 | JGI IMG/M metagenome (GOLD analysis project Ga0257125, IMG submission 190183) | Marine microbial communities from Saanich Inlet, British Columbia, Canada - SI106_200 | ecosystem: Environmental > Aquatic > Marine > Inlet | place: Canada: British Columbia | collected...
CCCTTACCATCGTCATCATCTAAAGTTTGATCTTTAGGAGCAAAAATAGCTTCCGCTGTATCAAGTGCTGCTCCCACTTCTTCTCCTAAGGTTTCATATTGTTTTAAAGCCGAACGATAACTATCCTCAGAAATAATATAAAATTTGACATTATACTTATGCTTTCTGGCCAAAAAATTCAAAGCATCCATTGCTTTTAAATTTGTTGGATTAACTATCCCCGCATGAATATTTTTAGCTTTTTTATCAAAAACAACCATGCGGTAATTTTCTGCCAAATCCTGAGGTAAGATATTCAGAATTTCTGCATTAATAACCTTACCAGATAAAACACCATATTCCATCTCAAAAAACAAAGCCTTAATCTGAGTCCAATCTTCATCGGAAACTAAAATTTTACGACGAATTTGTTTTTCAGCTATACTAAAATTAGCAAAAGTCTGCTTGGCAAACTCTTGATATTGATCATCGGTAATTGATTTTTTACTAAGTAAAAAATCTAATATTTTTTTCAATTCTTTTTTAGTCATAAATTACTACCTCATTCTTCTTCTGATTCTTCTGGCATTAATTCTTCAAGAATTCTAAAAGGATAACGATTGCTATTATAAGTTAAATTAACATATGTAGATATTACATCTAATTTTTTATACTGCGGATTTTCTTGAAATTGTTTAAAAATATCTATAGCATCGCTATTTGAATTAGCTAGCGGAAAAAACTCTAAATTTTCTTGAGCTAAAATCTTAATCTTTACGGCATCTACTTCTTGTTTTATTTTTTCTGAATCAAAATCAGATGTAAATTCTGCTGATTTACTAAACACAAACCAGCCACCACCGATTAAAACAATCGCGACTAATAAAATGATAAAAATTATTGGTTTGTTATTTTTTTCCATACTCTGTTAAAAATTAGAGTAAAAAATTAATAAATAAATTTCTAGACAAAATAGAATTAATTAGAAGAAAAATAAGTAGTCATTGTAAAGTCAGCTGTCAATGGTGTGTCTGGCGATTCCGCTCCTGAAAAAGAAACTGATTCTATATCAAATAAACGGATGCTCTTCTCTAAAACATTTAAATACACTTTCAATTTATCGTAAGCATCTCCATCTCCCAATGGCTCACCCTCTTCATCTAACATTTGTTGAACTGCCATATTAATAGTTAAAAATTTTAATTTAGAACTATTTTTAACTTCCTCTCCGTCTTCTGTAAACTCACTTGCATTATCAGACGAATCCACGATGTCAATGTTGGATAACAAAAGATTATTATCAAAAGCCAATCTTTCTGCTGCCACAAGTAATTCTGCTATCTGTGGTTCATCTGGTAATATTTTCTGCAAACGTTGTAAATCGCTTTCTCTACTAGCCCTTAAATCTGCGTATTCTTGAGCCAAATCAGATACTTCTTGAACCAAGGCCTTTTCTTCTTCTACTTCTTTATTTACCTCAGTTGCACCTTCTCGTGCTAAGCCAATCGTGCTAACTCTACCATGTAAAAATAAAAAATAACCCAAAGACAAAGTAATAACAACTATAACCAACACAATGGCCCACAGATAACGATTAGCCATCAATAATAAACTAGATGGTTGTTCAAATTTAACAATCTTATCTTTGTCTGACATGAAAATCTTATTCTAAATTAATCTCCTGATAATAAAATAAATCCGGATTCAAAGTAATGGCTATACTAAAGCTAACTCCTGATTCTGAAGCTGAAGCGCCAGATATTTCTACTTTGCTAATAAATTCACTAGCCTCTTCTTGTTGAAAAACCTTTAACTGCTTGGCTACTGAATAATAATTAATAGTAGTAGCATCTAGAGTCAAAGCTCCATTATTTGAAGAAGCAAAACCACTATAATATACGTCTTCTATAGTGTATTTTTCTAATAAATCAAAGAAATTCGTCCAATAAATATGTTTATTTAATAACTCTAAAACTACAGCAATTTCTTTACCAACAGCATTGATTTCTATACTGCTCTCTTTAAAGTTTATTAGCTGCGATCTAATGTTTTCTATCTCCGCTAAACCTTCTGTTTTATTACTATTAAAACTAGTATTGATAGTTAATAAACCAAAATAAAAAACCACTATCATACCAATTGAGGCCACAAATGAAATAATAGCCAAGGTACTAATCTGTTTCCAACCTTTAACTTTGGCTGAAGTAGGTACTAAATCAACACCCATGCCAGTTTCTACAAACCTAGCCCTAATATGCTTACTTGGTTGATGAAATTGAGTATCTTTTTCAGCTGGAACAATTTTTTCTTTAACTGGAACAGGTGCCTGTACATCAAGAGAAAACCCCTGATTATTACCTGGCACTTTAGGAGCTTGTTGTTGCACTGGAGCTACTACTTTAGGTGCAGGAACTACTGGGACAATTGGAGTTGGTTTTAATTCTGGCAAAGGCTTAATCTTAGCCTCAGGCTGTTCTGGCTCTTGTTTAGGTGGTTTCGTACTCTTAAACATTGACCAAAAACCTTTTTTATTCTTACCGCCATCCAATTCTGGCAAAGGCTTAATCTTAGCCTCAACTTGTTCTGGCTCTTGTTTGGGTGGTTTTGTACTCTTAAATTTTGACCAAAAAGATTTTTTACCTTTGCTACCGCTCAATTCTTGCCTTGCTAAATCTGTTTGTACTTCGGGCACACTTAAATCAGGCAGTGCATTTTGTTTTTTTACTTTTGCTTTTACTGCCCCTTCTTTTGACCTTAAGTCCTCTGGCATTAAATTGATACTATCTTTTGCCATATTAAATATCTCTCATCGCTAAACCAATGCTAGCCGCCATCCTTGGCCCAATTTCTTGCAGAACTGGCTTCAAATCCATAGGATAAACTATTCTATCCCAAGGATCACCAATGATTACTGGTAATGATAATAATTCTGATAAATACTTAGGTAAATTCGGTAAAAAAGCACTACCACCCGAAAGTATTATCTTTTCAATGTGTCCTTGCCCTTGTTTTTGATATAAATCAAAAACATATTTTATTTCATTAATAATTGGATTTAAAGCATTTTGAATTGTGTTAGGCACACTACGATTACCGGACATCATTAAACCAAAATCTCTTTTGAATTGCTCTGCTCTATCTATATTGACATTCATGCTATTCATAATAGCCTTAGTAATCACACCGCCACCAGTATCAATACCCCGATTTAAAATTGGTACACCCTGCTCAATCACACAAACATCAGTATTATTAGAACCAACATCGACAATCATTACACTGGACATATCGTTACCCATCAAAGATCGTGATAAAGCAAATGCTTCTGTCTCCAAGCTCAATAAATTAATATTAGTTCTCTTAAAAATATCCAGGTAACGAGCTACTAAATTTTTAGGAGCAGCTGTTAATAAAATCCGATAATTTTTAGCGCCAAAGGTATTTTTACTGGCCATGTTGACCTGATCATTTGTCGTCGTTTTTTTTGCTTCCTCTGGTGGCTTTGTCTCGCCCTGATCATCCTGATCGCCAGTCGAAGGATTTTCTCCTTCTATTTCTGACTTATCTTTATCGCCCTTATTTTCTTTATCTTTACTAAATAAATTTCCTAAACTTGCACCTGCTGATTTTCCATCTTTAACGTTCTTATCCACCCCTTTTTTATTCAAAATTTTCCAATCCAAAATCATTTCTTCAATAGGTAAAGGAATGAACTTTTTTGCCTCCCATTTGACCGCTGAAGCCAAATCTTTTTTGGGCATAGGCGGCAAGCTGATAATTGAAGTAAATACTGAAAAAGTAGGTAGCGCAGCAATCGCCTGTCTTGACTCTATACGAGATTTTTTTACTACTTCTTTGATATAATTAGCAATCAATTGATTGTTTTGATTGGTTGCCCCTCGTAAAATATTGGTATTTATATCTGCATAGCCATAACTTTTTAATTTAGCTTGGCCACGATAATTTTCTAACTCAACAATCTTAACACTGGCTGTGCCAATATCCACCCCCAGATAACTAGTAACTTTAGAAAATAATTGCATATCTTATTCTGTTTTTGTCTTCAATGATTCCATCTTATTATAACATATTTTACTTTGGGGAACAAACTAAATAAAAGAACCTGCTAAGCCACTTTGACTCAACAGGCTGTCTAAATAATATTCTATTGTGAATTATAATTAAAGCTAGGAATAGCTTGTGAAAAATCTTCTAAACCACTGGGTGGATTGATTTGCAAACGACCGTCATTAATAAATTTTTCTGCTGGCAAGCCATCATCACTATAAGTTCTCTGTAAATCAAATCTTCTAGCTAATACCGAACCGTACACTTTTAATTCTTGGTCACCATCTCCAGTAATAAATTGTCCGCAGCCCGCTGCTGGCACAGAACAATCTCCACCGTTACCTAAAACTATAAAAGTACCCGAAACTTCGGTGACAGTGGGATCAATATTAACATCACCCTTGACTATCCAAACAACTGAGGCCACCTCACTTAATTTATCTACATCTGCAACTTCGTAACTAATATTTCCAGTTATGCTAAAATCCCCCTCTATCACGACTATTATGCTCTGCTTATCACCATCATGACCAGCTTTAATAGTTACACCAGGAAGCCCTAAACCGCCGCTTAGATGATATATTTCATTATCAAAATAATCACTAAGATCTGGATTTTGACCACCTAGAGTAGCACCGTATTTATTTTTTCCACTAGAGTTAATATCACCTGTTAATCCATTGAAATCCAAATGACCTAATGCATTAATATAGTGTCCATTTGGTGCATTTAAGGTAGGAAAATTAATCAATGAGCGATTTGGCAAAGTGCCTAAACCATCTGTGGTGCTAGAGGCAAATATTTGATAAATATCGCCACCAGCTTCAACAATATAAGCATTATACATATCTGGCGGTAAAGCATACTTAGCTCTAATGCTACCTTTGGCATAAATATTCCCACTATCCACAGAAAAATATGGATTATTAAAAGCAGTAATACGTGGAGAAAATTGCAACCAACCAATGCCGTTACAATCCGGACCACCACAATCATATTGATTCCATCCCCAGCCACACATACTACCAAATCCATCATTAGCAGAAGTAGTATAATCAACTATTAAACCAGGTGTAGTATGAACATCAGAACAATCACAAATATTCAAATTATTTTCATAAGAATTTTGTGGACAAATATTATCAGCCCAATCCGCATCAAAATCACAAGCATCACAACTATAACCGCTCTTCACGCTATCTAAACCACCATCTACATCATATTTATATTCTAAACAATTAGCGCAAATATTATCAGCCCAATCACAAGTATCTCCTTCTATAGCACAGTCACCATCATCTACGCAAGACACCAATTCTGTCGTGCACTCTTTATATTCGCTACAATTAAAACATCCCTCTAACCGAGCAAATTCTGGTAGCGCACCAGAAGTAGAAATTGGAAAGCCTAATTCCCAACTCCAGCCAGCGACTTCTTCCAGTGCTAAAATACTAGCGTGCAAAACGCTGGAGTCTCCGTGATACAAAGAATTCTCTACTGAGCCTTGTTCTGGATCCAAAACATCCATATTGCCATTATAATAATTATTTAAATAAACACCGTATTCTGGTGCCTCAGTAACATCTGCACCTGGCTCATCAAAACAAATCCACCAACCAACATTACCGGCCCAAGCACAACCACCTACCGCTCGCACAGTTTCATCATTACTAGTATCTAAATATAAAGCATAATCAACTGTACCTAATCCTGGATAACCATCACGTACAGTATCGCACTTATTATCAGCAGCCGTTAGTTGTCCATCACCGTCAAAATCATTATAACAATTCAAGCTAACCCAACCAATATTTGGCGACCAAGCCCAGCCGTTAAATTTAAATTTTTGAACCTCCAAACCTCCACCAGGTCCAATGTTGGCTTTGGTTATTAAAAACGAAAAAGCCAAACCTAAAATAGCTAAGATAAATATACGAATATAAAAATGGAAATGAAAATGGTTTTTCATTGAAATATAAATGTTTATTTTCTTTATTATAACATTATTTTGTCAAAATAAAAAACCGCGGCTCGTACGAGCCGCGGTTAATAAAAATTTAAATTTAAGTTCCACCAACTGGTGTGTTGCTACAATAACGATTATCGGTTTCATCATTTATTAAAGATTTCCAACCAGATCCATTACAAACACATAACATATCATAACGTGAGAAATAATACATGGTACCTTCACTGCCAGATTTACAATCTGGTCCTGATGTACCGCCACCATCAAAGTCTAAAATAGCATCTTCAGCATTTAGCACTATATCACCCGCAAAGGTAGCTGACTTATCAGTACTATCAAGAGTCAACCAAGAATTGCCAAATATAATATCATGACTATGTGAAGGAGCGGTTACAAATTTTAATGCCTGCATACCATGATCAAACTCCATTTTACCACCATTAGCAGCCGTCGTACCAACGAATATTCTAGGATATGTTGCATCAATAAGATCAAGATTACCATCAGCGTCTACTTTAAATTTATCAACGCTATTCAACTGCAGTCTAATAAAATTTGAACCAGCCGCAGCAGTTCTAACATTACCATAAATCAAATTTTCACCAGCCGTATCTAAAGCATCGCTAAGTTGGATAGATCCGTCTTTGACATAGATATCACCGGCAAAAAATCCAGCATAATTATTTTTACCGCCTGGATCCTGACAGTAATTATAAAAATCATCGTCAGCATTGTATGCTTCTTCACCAGATAAAGCACAGATACCAAGTCCAGCCTCATCAAATCCTCCATTATAAAGCCAACCACCAGCAGCCACCACACCTAGTGCACCAGGATCATCCATACTAGCTAAGGTTTTGTCAGTGCCAAATAAGCTACTCATAAAACCTCCATCTGGCATATATTCTGGACCATCACCGTCATCTGGTGGATTCCAACCAGTCGCAGTAAATCCTTTAAAAATACCAGCATATCCAGGAGATGAGCCGTAAACACCGACTAAATGACCATTACCATAAACACCGACAGTGCCAATGCCTTCTACACCGGCGTTATTAGCAAAACCATCTCCATTAGCTATTGCTACAATTGCACTTTTATTAAAAAAACTTGGAGAAGTAGCATCAATAGTCAAGCGACCCTCTATATCAACCGAACCATCTGAAAATGTGCTACCTTCTAAAATTGTATGACCAACAACAGTTAAATCACCAGATAACTCAGATGAACCAAAAGCATAAAGACCATCACCAGCACTAACTTTACCATCAACAGATAAATTACTTTCGTCTATAAAAATTGAATCAAGACCTGTGTATCCAACACTATTACCACCAGTATCTTGAGTAATTTCAACATCTCCAATATTTAAAACACCGTCTATAGTCAAACCGCCTTCCATAACCACTGGACCCTCTAAAGTAGTTGCTCCTGTTATAGTAAGAGAATATAATTCCGAATGTTGCCCAGTGAAAAAACCATCTCCAGCATTTATCTGTCCATCAACCGTTAAATGAGCATTCTCTATAGCTACTTTTTCTGAACCAACATAGTCAGTAGAAGCTGAGCCACTTGTTTGTATCAATCTCGCATTACCAAACTCTATATCACCATCCACTCTCAGGGCAATTCCGCCTGCTGAGTTGTCAAAATAACCACCATAACCATTAACACTAGCCGAAGATCCTCTAATGCCAATGCCTATACCAGTCAATGCATAACCCAAGACACCGGTTCCACCCCAATTATTAGCTAAGCCATATACACCATAGCTTGGATTTCCTATAGAACCAACTGTGGTCTGTCCATACACGCCAACTGAATAAGCTTTATTTATAGAATTCTTATTAGCAACTGCCTCTAAAGCGCCACATACCTGACCCTCTGCTGCAGGAATACAACTGATCAATTTATTAATAGCGTATTTATCCTGACCAGACAAATCATCACTCAATGGATTCGTAACATCACCTCCGCCTCCGCCACCAAGAAATTCAGCAATAGTATAACCATTTATTTCATTTATATCCGTAATACTATTACTATCAAAATCCACATCTCCACTTACTGGATTGCTAATACCAGCTAATTCTGCCACTGTATAACCATCAACTGTATTGACGTTTAAATCACCGGAAAATACACCACTAGAAAACGAAGCTGTGCCGCCAGCCGTAATATTATATCCACCCATGTTTAAGTCGTCAATCATTGGGTTTGTTAGTACAGTAGGTGTTTCTCCACCTGGACCTACATCTGGACCCTGCCAGACAGCAAACACTCGCTGTTGAATTAAAACTAAACTTAGTACTGACACTAAGACTACTAAAAAATAGATTTGTTTTTTGATAAACATATTTTTTTATTTATTCCCTTTAGTCTGGATTTTTATTTATTTTTATTATACCAAAAATATCCCATTTAAACAAACACCCTCTAGATAAACTAGAGGATGTTAAACTGAATTATTTATTTAATGTTAATTCTAGGTTGGCGTCCATGTTCCATTAGTACATTTACCATCTGGTTCACCTGGAATTAAATTAGTCCAGCCAGTAGCCCCCTGACAAACACATAGGGCATCATAATTAGAAAAATAATACATAATCCCCTCTGAACCAGACTTACAACTTGGGCCTGAAGCACCGCCACCGTTAAAATCTATATAAGCACTGTGTTTATTAAGAAGTAAACTTCCATCAGCTAAAGTCAAAGAATCAGCTGTTAAATCCCCGGCAAAATAACCATCACCATCCTTATTTACTTTAAATCTATCGATACCTGCCTGCTGTAATTTTATCATATGCGAATCATTAACTGCATTTAAGGCATTACCGTAAATTAAATTTTGACTATTATTTAATAATCTATCGCTAAGCTGAATTGAACCTTCTTCGGTATGTAAATCACCGTCTCGAACATAAATATCTCCATCGAAAAATCCAGCGTAATTATTTTTACCATTTAAATCCTGACAATGGCTATAATAGTCCGTATCACTAGCCTGATCTAGGTCATAAGCATTGGCGCCAGAAATAGCACAAAGACCAAGTCCCGCTGCACCTAAACCACCACCACTAAATCCCCCTAGGGTCACTAACCCCAAAGTATAAGGATCATAAGAACCCACATCAGCCAAGGCCGAATTAATACCAAGCAAAGTAATAGGCATTGCTCCGTCATCAACCGGTGGGCCAAAAGGATCATCAGGATCTGGCGGTATATAAGAACTAACAGTGGCCCCTTGAGCTAATGCACCATAATAACCATACGCATATAAGCCTAAGGTCTTACCAGAAGCAAAAACACCGACATTACCATAAGCCTGAACACCAACACTATTTTCTCCGTATTCGGCTATGGCCATAATGGCTGTCTTGGGTCCTGTATTTTCTGCCCAGATATAACCATCTTGTATACTAGCACTACCATTTATACTCAATCTCTGACTTGGGTCTAAAACATTGATGCCAACATTACCACCCATAATAGACATCGCATGATCAGCTGTGACTTCTCTTTCAATAGCGTCTAATCCGATGCCCAATGAATAGTCTCCACTTACCTCTATTGCATTACCAAGTGCCATACTTCTAAGCGCTGTATCTGTAATATCAACACCATAACCCATAGCCGTACTAAACCTACCATCAACAGTGGAATGAAATCCAAAAGCCATAGAGCCCTCACCAGTAACTTGAGTGGAACTACCTCCAATTTCTATTATGCCATCACCGCCAGAATTTCTTATTTGGGTTTTACCCTCTATGCCAACTGGCCCTCTAAAATATCCTGCCCAACCAGACACTGCATCGCCTAAAATAGCAATACCTCCTGCATTATTTGAAATACCGTAAACAGCATAACTAGGATTATCAGAACTATTATTTATAGTCTGAGCATGCAAACCATAAGTATAGCCATCATCAGCCATACTCTTGCTAGCTGTGGCTCCAAAGGACCATTTCTCTTGACCGGATTGAGCTACTGGACTAGTAATATCTAACGGACCAGTATCAATATATAATCGATTAGTCTTTAAACTACCAACATCTATAATGTCGTAACTAGCCGCATCTAAATCTTCAATCATTGGATTAGCTAAGCCACCTCCACCAACTAGATCATCAACATCGTAACTATTAATAGTGCCTACTTGTACATTAGCCGAAAAAGTAGCTGCATTACCACCGACTAAACTATTACCTCCTAAGTCTAGATCATCTGCCATGGGATTTTGAACAAATTCAAATGTTATGTTTCCATCTGGTGGATTATTTGGTGGGCCTTCCCATTGAGCAAATACTGTTGTTTGAGCTATTAGCAATAACATTGCCATAACAAAAACCGAGCCTAAAATAATCCAATTGTGTTTAGTAGTAAACATAATATTATATTTATTTTTATTAACTTTATTATACCATAAAATAAGCTACAAACAAAAAACACCCTACCATACAGCAAGGTGTTTTTAAAAAATAAATTTTATTTAGCTGAACAAAGTGAATCGGATTTTTCATTGACCATTGAAATCCACGACGTACCATCACAATAACACAAAACTTTATTCTTAGTAAAATTATAAACAATTCCATCACTACCAGCCTTACAAAGCGGCTCGCTAAGATCACCATCATCATTGAAATCAAAATAGCTGCCAGAACTAGCATTAAAGGAAATTACGGCTCCCGTCTTAGCAGCTAGCGTATTGGCAAATGTACCACCGCCATTCAAAGATGCGCTACCAGAAACAGTTAAGCCGGAACTCAAGGTAGCTGAAGTAGCAGAAAGTGAACTAGCAGCCACAACTGCCCCTAAACTAGTCACTCTAAATTTATCTATGCCATTACTCTGTAATCTCAAAAGATGAGCAGAATTACTAGTAAGAGAAGGAGCATTGCCATAAATTAGATTCTCAGTAGAAATCAAAGCGGTAGTAGGTTGTATCTGCATCATGCCATCTTGATAATAATCCCCCACTAAATGAAGCTTATAACCAGGATCAACACCGATACCAACATCACCACCCATGATAGCTAAAACATTGTTTTTGGTAATAAAATTAGAACTTCCTGTTAAATTAATACCAACCGAATTAGTACCAGTAACTCTCATATTAGAACCAAGAGCCAATGCATAATTACCAGACGCATCATTAGAATTTCCTAAAGCTACTGCATAATCACCACTAGCTATAGCATAATGGCCCAAAGCTACTGCATATAAGCCACTAGCCGTAGGATTCATGCCTAAAGCTATCGAGGCAAAACCACTAGCCGCTGCCTCACTGCCAACTGCTAAAGAACTACCACCAGATGCAGTGCTAGAAAATCCCAAAGCAACCGCTTCATTACCAGAGGCAGTAGAACTATCACCACCAGCCAATGAATAAACACCACTAGCTGTAGTATTATCACCTAAATATACAGATCCTTTAATGCCAACTGGCCCAGAAAAATAACCAGCCCAACCAGCATTGGCTACACCATAAACACCAACGCCACCTGCATTTTCAGAAAATCCAGCTACTGCATAACTAGAATAAGATCCGCTATTTGACAAGGTAGTAGCATGTAAACCGTAGGTATAAGCATTATTCTGAGTATTTTTACCTGCTGTGGCCATAATTGCTTGAACACCTTCCGATCCTATAACTGGAGGAGAAAGTATAGAGGAACTACTAATATCTATTTCACTATTAGTAGCTGTGACATCCATTGTAGAATTTACAGTCAAATCAGCTGTCTCGACACTGGCGCTAGTAACACTTCCAGATGTAGCTAAGCTACCCACTGTTGCTGCATTGCTTATTGTTGCTGTATTAGTCACAGAAAGATCATATATATTAATAAGATCATTATTATCTACATCTACATCACCATCTTCTATTACCAATGGAGTTTGCACTCCTGAGTTATCCCCTGGATCAGCAACTGGCGCTTGCCAAGCAGCCAAAGCAACTCTTTGTACTAAAACTACACTCAAAGTAGCTACAATGAGAATTAATAAACTAAAATACCAATTGACATTAACTTTATCTTTCATATGTTTTATATTAAATTTTCTAAAATTAAAAATATTAAATAAACAAATTTATTTTATTATACCATATTCTATTACCAGCTACAAACATGTATTGTATTTTTTTAATGAATTTAGTATAATTAACCTGTAATAAAATCTTACATTATAAAAATAGTCTGCCCTATGCAGAATAAATATACGCCGGTCATTCGACCCTGAAGGGTTTCAGACCCTGAACGGGAGGCGTAGTAAACAAATAAAAATATGTACAAAAAAATATTATTCACAACCTTGGCTGTAATAATAATCTTAACTGGAATCAGTGGCATTGTTGGCTATATCTGGCAACAAGAAGTAGAGCCCAATATTAGTTATGATGGACGATTAAAATTACCCACTATACCAGATCATTTAAATAATACGCGTCTTGACGGTATTCCACCTTTACCTAACATCCCTGAGCCAGCCGTGCTTAATAATTATGCTGGAACGATTATCGAATTAGCAGCAGATAAACTAGTATTATCCACCAATCGCGGTAATAAAACTGTCAGATTCAATGCTAGTACTATTTTTGAAAAAATATTTATACCAAGATTCCCCAGTCTACCACCATTACCTGGAGAACCAGCAAAACCAAAAATTGAAATACCTGACTCAGAAATTATATCCCTACAAGACTTACAATCTGGTCAAGATGCTGCCGTCTTCTCTTCTGACAACATAAGTGGTCAAAATGAATTTACAGCTGATAAAATCAGTTTAGTAATAAAGTTAGCTAATTAAATTACTCATAAAAAGTAAATAAAAAAAATATGAATCCATACTACATACTGATTGGCGTTATTGCTATTGTGCTTATCTGGTTTATTGCAGTGTATAATGGCTTAATCCGACTAAAAAATCGTACTCAAGAAGCTTGGTCCGACATTGATGTCCAACTAAAAAGACGTTATGACTTAATTCCAAATCTAATGGAAGCAGTCAAGGGCTATATGAAACATGAAGAAGGAGTTTTGACAAAAGTAACACAAGCTAGAGCTAATGCTATGTCGGCTACTGGCACAAAAGCAAAAGGCGAAGCTGAAAACATGCTTTCTGAAACTTTAAAAAGTTTATTTGCTGTCACAGAAAATTATCCAGACCTAAAAGCTTCTCAAAACTTTTTGCAATTACAAGATGAAATTTCTGACACCGAAAATAAAATTCAAGCCTCTCGCCGTTTCTACAATGGTCAAGTCAGAGACTTTAATACTAAAACTCAAGTCTTCCCAAATAATATGATTGTAAAAATATTAGGCTTCAAAGATTTTGAATTTTTTGCCCTAGACGATCCAAAAGAAAAAGAAAACGTTAAAGTAAAGTTCTAAATTATTTAACCGCCCTGAGCTTGTCGAAGGGCGGTTTTATGATTGACATAAAGCTCTAAATATTGTTATATTAAGGTGAAAATAACACAAATAAAATGTATAAAGAAATTTCTCAAAACAAAAGAAAAACCTGGGCTTTGATGCTTATTTTTATTATCGTCATAGCTGGCCTGGCCTGGGCTTGGAGTCAATATTCTGGTGGTAGCTCAATGATTGTAGCAGCCGCTGTTATCTTTGCTTCTTTGATGAGCTTAATTAGTTTTTTTGCCGGAGATAAAGTCGCTTTGACTCAATCTGGCGCGAAAGAAATCAAAAAAAAAGACAACCCCTATGTTTGGCGTTTAGTAGAAAATCTCAGTATTACCGCCGGTTTGCCAATGCCTAAAGTGTATATTATCGAGGATGCACATATGAACGCCTTCGCTACTGGTCGTGATCCTAAACATGCTTCCGTGGCTATGACTACTGGTATTATAAACAATCTAGAAAATGAAGAATTAGAAGGAGTAATTGCTCACGAATTATCTCATGTCAAAAATTATGATATTCGTTTAATGATGATCGTCATTGTTTGCATTGGCATAATCACTCTATTATCTGATTGGATGTTACGTAGTTTTATCTGGGGCGGCAGGGGTCGTAGTAGCAACAATAAGGGCAATGGAGCTATGATAATCGTTGGCTTAGTTTTAGCTATCCTCTCTCCCATCTTTGCTAGACTAATTCAATTAGCCGTATCTAGAAAAAGAGAATTTTTAGCCGATGCTTCCGGCGCATTATTGACTCGCTATCCTGAAGGACTAGCTAGAGCTTTAGAAAAAATCTCTCAACAGCAAGCTCCTCTACGTCGTGCTAACAAAGCTACTGCTCATTTATATTTTTCTAATCCCTTTTCAGACAAAAAAGTTAAAAAAATGTTTTCTACTCACCCACCAGCTGCTGATCGAATAAATGCTTTAAGAAACATGTAATATGGATCAAGATCTACAAAATATTTTAAATAAATTTACTTACCATTTCAAAAAAGTGCTAATTAATGCGCAAAATTTAAGTTTTGCCAAAAAACATGATGAAATTCAACCGATTGATTTATTAATATCTTTGGCTCAAATAAAAGGCGCACTCGGTTCTGAAGTTTTATTGAAAAAAAATATCCACAATATCTTATTAGCTGACCAAGCATTCAAATATACTACTAATATTAATAGTGATCCTCAATTACTACCTCAGCCTTCAGCTAGCTCACAAAAAATCATAGAAAAAGCTGTAGTGCTAGCTTTTAAGCATAAACATAAATATGTCGGCACAGAACATCTTTTGTGGGGAATTACTGAGAGCGACGATGAACAATTACAAATCATCTGGCAAAAAACTAAAACTACTACCAAACAAATCCAACAACATCTAAACCTAATCATAAAAAGCACCTCTAAATTTAATGACCTAACTACTGAAGAAGACACTGGGGAACGTGAGATGGAACAAATTTTGGATGATCATGGCAATAATAATTCTGTTGTCAATAATTTTGCTATTGAACTAACCCATAAAGAAGTGCAGGCTGACATTGATCCTGTTATTGGTCGTCAATTAGAAATAGATCGTTTAATTCAAATATTATCACGTCGTACCAAAAATAATCCGGTTTTATTAGGTGATGCTGGAGTTGGTAAAACGGCCATCATCGAAGGATTGGCTAAAAGAATTTTAGAAGGCCAAGTGCCAGATATTTTATTACACAAAAAAATATTAACCCTTGATTTACCTAGCCTATTAGCTGGTACTATGTATCGAGGTGAATTTGAAAATCGTTTAAAACAAATAATTGATGAAGTAAAAAACGATAAGAATACTATTATATTCATCGATGAATTACACAATATTATTGGTGCTGGTGCTACATCTGGATCACTTGATGCTGCTAATATTCTCAAACCAGCCTTAGCTCGCGGACATATTCGCTGTATTGGTGCCACTACTTTTGAAGAATACAAAAAACACATTGAAAGTGATAAGGCCTTAGAGAGACGTTTTCAGCCGATTATTATCGAAGAATCAAATTACCAAGACACTCAAGAAATTTTACAAGGCCTAAAAGAAAACTACGGAAAATTTCATCAAGTATCCATTACCGATCAAGCTATAAACGCAGCTATTGAATTGAGCATTAAATTTTTGCCGGACAAAAAATTACCTGACAAAGCTATCGATCTAATAGATGAAGCTGCCGCTAAATTTAAAGTAAAATATCATAAAACAAGCTTAAGCAAAGAAATCAGAACTACAGAAGAAGAAATGAATGCCTGCCAAGAAAATAAACGTTTGGCTATTTTGGATGAAAATTATTTGGAAGCTCTGAAATATAAAAACCAAGAAGAAAACTTAATAGAACAATTACTACTTTCGAAAGCTCAATATGATAAAAACAAGCACACTAAATTGGGTATAATAGAAGCTAAAAATATTCGGGAAGTAGTAGCAAAAATAACTGGCGTTCCTCTGTCTACTATTACTAGCAACGAAAGAAAAAGATTGACCAATCTAGAAAAACATCTATCTCAAAATATTTTTGGTCAAGATAAAAGCTTAATAGAAATTGCTCATACCATTCGTAAAAGCAAGACTGGCTTACAAGACCCAAATCGTCCTTTAGCTTCCTTTATGTTTTTGGGGCCAACTGGTGTTGGTAAAACTGAAACTGCTAAGCAATTAGCTAAACATCTTTTTGGTGGCAAACACAATTTATTACGAATTGATATGTCAGAATTTGCTGAAAGTTTTAATATTTCTAAACTTATCGGTGCACCAGCAGGCTATGTTGGCTATAAAGATGGTAATAAATTAACTGATTTAGTAAAAAATAAACCTTATAGTCTTATTTTGTTCGATGAAATAGAAAAAGCACATAGTGATGTCTTCAATCTATTACTACCTATTTTGGAAGAAGGAGAACTAACTGACAGCACTGGTCGTACTATTAATTTTCGTAATTGTGTAATTGTGATGACTTCAAACATTGGCCTAGAACATTTTAATGAGCAAGCCATGCTTGGTTTTGACATGGAAGATATCGAACAAGCTGATAAATTCAACTCCGTCAGTCAAAAAATTATTAAATCTTTACACGATCACTTTCCACCAGAATTTTTAAATAGATTAGATAATACAGTAGTATTTGAACCGATCAATAAAACAGCTGCTCGTAAAATAATAAACCAGGAAATTAAAAACCTCAAAGAAAAATTGGCTTTCCAAAATATGAATCTAGAAATAGATGCAAAAATAATCAATCATTTACTTAAAGAGGAACAAGCTGCCAAAGATGGTGCTCGTGGTCTCAAAAGATTAGTAGATCAGCAAATTACCAATCAAGTAGCGCATGCTATTTTAACTAAAGATAGAAAAAAAATAACAGCCAAATTACAAAAAGATAAAATAGTCATTAGATAACCTCTCGACTTCGCTCGAGGTAAAATAAAAGCTTATGAAGAAAAGCGAAATATCTAAGATTTGGAATAATCTTTTAGATTTTATTTGGCCACGAAAGTGTCTAGGTTGCCAACAAGAAGGAACTTTGTGTTGCCAAGAATGTCTAAAAACTCTTAAAACTTTGGGTATAGATTATCAAGCTTGGAATAACCAAGATGATTTTTATTTTGATCGTTGTTTAGTTTGTTTGGATTATCATAATCCTCTGACTCAAAATCTAATCAAGACTTTTAAATATCAATATCTACAAAATATAAATAAAATTTTAGTAGATATTTTAGCTGAGCAATTAGCTAAACTTCCTTCGACTTCGCTCAGGACTGAAAATATTATCATCACTAATATTCCTCTGCATAAAAAGAAAAAGCGACAAAGAGGTTTTGATCAAACTGAAGTTTTAGCTCAAGCTTTAGCTAAAAAAATAAACGTTCCATATTTAGCTATATTAAAACGAGATAAATTCACAAAAGCTCAAGCTCAATTATCTAAAGCTGAAAGACAAAAAAACGTCAGTGACGCTTTTGTTGTTAATAATATAAATTTTAAGACTAATAAAACTATAATTTTAATCGACGATGTCGCAACAACAGGTGCTACTTTAAATCAAGCAGCAAAAGTATTGAAAGATAATGGTTTTGATAAAATTATTGCTCTGACTTTAGCGAAGAATTAGCTCAATAAAGTCTTAAGTGCTATTTTATAATTCTCCTTCTTGATACTCATTCTTTGAGCTGCTAAAGCACTATATGCTGGATTATCAATTAATTCATTTTTAATTAAATTATCTGCTACATAAAGTAAAGCAGCACAAGGGACATTAAAATGATTTGAAACAGCAAACAAAGTTGCTGATTCCATATCCACTCCAACATAAGCATGTTTAGACCAATTTTCAACATCTTCTTTTGTTTCAGCAAGCATCGCTTGAACCGTCATCAAATCTCCTTCATTTATTACTTCACGATGAGCTAAGCTCTCTTTAAGTTTATTTCTTAGATTTATATCTGATTTATATACAAATGCTTGATTGTCGCGTTCGTACATTCTAGTAGAACTTTCATTGCCATATGAAGATGATGGAATAATAGTGTCGCCTGTATTTAAATCTGTCTGTAATCCACCACATGTACCAAGTAATATATTTGCTTTTGATCCCAACATAGATGCGATATGCGCTACTTCACTAAGATAGGCTGTTCCATAAGCAACATCAAACCAGATACGCTTCCCGTTTATTAATAAACTTTTTATGTCACCAAAAAATTCATCCTGAATCGTCTCCTCGGTAAAAATAAGATTAAGTTTTTCTAAAGCTTCATAAAGATGCGGGTATTCTTTTGGTTTGTGGTGTGTCCCCATAACCAAAAGCGCATCAACCGAATAATCTTCGGGAAGTTTTAAAAGTTTTTGAATATCTGATTTATTTAAATGTTTATACATATTATAAAAAAGAAATTATTTCTTTAAGAACACTTTCTTCAGAGCTCATTGTATTAATGACAGTACCACGATCAAGCTCTACTGATCTTTTATAAACTGCCTTGGCAGCATCAACACCATAAGTCTTATCTCTGTCCTCATCTCGTTTAATACATGTTTCAAGTGATGCATGCAAAGTAAAAATATAATGTTTTACGCCCAATTTATTCACTAGATCATTAATATGTGACTGCCAATAAAAATTCCCGTCAAAAATGACTGGTATATTTTTATCTAAAAATTTTCTAGCTTCTGGAGCTAAAATCTTATTTGTTTTCAAAAAACTTTTCTGAGAAATATTACCACCTTCTGCATCATAGCCTAATTTGTATTTTCCCAATATTTTATCAACTGAAAAATACTCACCTTTTAATTTAACAGCTAATTTTTTAGCTATAGTTGTCTTGCCGACACCAAGTGGCCCTCTGATTATGATTAAATAACTCATATCCTTATTCTATCAAAAAATAGCCGTTGAGGCTATTTAATAATGGCGGAGAGGGAGGGATTCGAACCCTCGATCCGTTTGCACGAATAACACCTTAGCAGGGTGCCGCTTTCGACCACTCAGCCACCTCTCCGTATATATAAATTGGCATGCCATTCGAAGCCTTGGCGAAGAATGGTGTCCCCGGCAGGAGTCGAACCTGCGACCTTTTGGACCGCAACCAAACGCTCTATCCACTGAGCTACGAGGACATTATTGTTATATGGCGGAGAGTGAGGGATTCGAACCCCCGGTCCCGTGAA
>Ga0257125_1001896_pt1 | contig 19053 bp, 14 predicted proteins | sample SI106_200metaG_FD_190183 | JGI IMG/M metagenome (GOLD analysis project Ga0257125, IMG submission 190183) | Marine microbial communities from Saanich Inlet, British Columbia, Canada - SI106_200 | ecosystem: Environmental > Aquatic > Marine > Inlet | place: Canada: British Columbia | collected...
GCTTGACAAACACCGGGAAGAAGATCAACAAGTGAGACAGGCTGTTTTATACTTCTGGGAGAAAATCTTCCAGGTGCCCAGAAAATCATGGGAACCCTTGATGCCCATTCAAAATATGACATTTTATACCACATTCCCCGCTCACCTAGCATTTCCCCGTGATCAGAAGTCATCACAATGATTGTATTATCTTTGAGACCATTTTTTTCCAAAGCATCCACAAGGTGTCCCACTTTATCGTCAGCATAGCTGATTTCGCTGTAATAGGCATGGCGGGCATTGCGGACCCGTTCTTGCGTCTGTTCATATTCACCCATTGCGCTGACATGATAGAGTCGTTTGCAGTGCGGATCGAGTTCGTCATAGTCAATTTTCGGGACCCTGGGCATATCGATTTGTTCATGATTATACCGGTCCCAGTATTCTTTTGTTATGGCAAAAGGATCATGGGGATGGGTAAAGGAGGCCAGCAGGAAAAAGGGGCGGTCGTCATCGCAGCGGGCAAGTTCGTTGATTTTTTTAACAGAATTATAGCTGACTTCTTCATCAAAATCGATTTGATTGCTTGTGACGCATTGACCTGACTGAACCACACTCAGCATGTTGTGATACCAGGTGGGGCGGTGGGCAAAATTATCCCAGTCAGGGGTCCAGCCAAAGTCGCCGGGATAGATGTCTGTTGTAAGTCTGTCTTCAAAACCGTGTTGCTGATCAGCACCCACAAAGTGCATTTTGCCTGAAAGACAGGTGTAGTAACCATTGTCACGCAGGTAATGAGCAATGGTGGGAACATCTTCGGGAAAGAGAGCGGAATTGTCATAGGTACGGATACGGGAAGCCAGTTGGCCGGCCATCATGGACGCCCGGGAAGGCGCACATAAAGGGCTGTTGCAATATGCATTTTCAAAAATAACGCCTTCTTCGGCAAGGTTTGAAATATTGGGAGCCTTTACAACCTGATTCCCATAACAGGGCAGGGCAGGTGCTGCCATTTGATCAAACATGATAAAAAGAATATTGGGCTGTTTTTGAGTCATCTATTATTTCCTTAATAATAATATAATTTTAAAACAAAAAAATATTTGGCACAATATAATGGCTTTTGCAACATTAGGGTTTATTTTCCACAGCATTTTTTAAACTTAATACCACTTCCACAAAAGCAAGGATCATTTCGCCCGGATTTAGGGGGTTTGTCAATCATTTTATGGTTTTTTTGACGTTCTTTTTGGATTTTTTCAGAAAGAACGTCAAATTTATTTTGAGTATGGTTGAAAAAAGATTTTAATCCCGGGCAAAGACAGCTAAGATTTTGGGATGGATTTCCAGCGACCATCCGATTTTTAAGACAGTCTCCACTGCATAATTCAAGGTGGTCACAAAGTGTGCATTTTTCATTCCATAGTTTTTTTTGTGCACCAAATCTTCTATAGACAGGAGAATCAAGCATTTCTTCCCAGGAAGTCTCCATGATATTGCCCAGTTTAAGCGGTTTTTCAACAAAAAAATCGCAAGGGTAGATATCACCATTGTATTCAACAACAAAATACTGGCAGCAATTGTCCCCCATTGTGCAGATATTGTTTGTACCTTCGATTTTTTTAGAAAGAATGGACTCAAAATTGCGGACTGATACGGATGTAGAATATATTTCTTTGGGATACCATGCATCAAAAATATCGCACAGAAAATTTCCCCATTGTTCTCCTGTTATGGCAAAAGGTAAAAGGTTTTTGTTTTCATCAAATTCAATGCAGGGAATATATTGATGGTAATAAAAGCCCATGTTTTTCAAGTAGTGATAAATCTGCTGAGCATGGTCAACATTTGCCTTGCTGACAAGGGTAAGGATATTAAATTCTACATTATTGCGTTTTAAAATTTTTATTCCCTTTAACACATCTTGATGCGTGGCATTTCCCTTAAGCGTTCGCCGATACAGGTTGTGAATTTCTTCAGGCCCGTCAAGGCTGCACCCCACAAGAAAACTATATCTGGAAAATAAAGCTGCCATTTTATCTGTAATAAGGGTGGCATTGGTCTGAACTGAATTGCTGATTCTTGCTCCGGCAGAACCATATTTTTTCTGGAATTCAACTGCTTTTGAAAAAAAACCGATTCCCATGAGAGCCGGTTCTCCTCCCTGCCAGCAGATGGAATATGAGTCCTGTCGTGTTTTCATATATGTATTTATCAACCGCTCAAGAACTGAATCAGACATCCTGTGTTGTTTTGTCTCAGGATATAGATTCTTTTTTGGCAGGTAAAAACAATATTCACAGGCAAGATTGCAGTCTGCAGATGTGGGTTTTACAAGTAAACTAAAAGGGCGCATGAAATTTTCCTCATAGGGTCTATGCATGGGTTGATCAGTGGACAATAAGAGGGGGTAGCAAATTCTTTAATTTTCTTGAAAGGGTTGACTGGCTTATCCCCATCATCTTGGCAGCTTTTCGTTGGCTCCCGTATTTTTTTATGAGTTCATTAATGGTTTTTAATTCAAAAGTATTGATTGTTTCTTTATAATTTTCTTTTTTAATTGAATCAGTTCTTAAAATATTCTTTCTTGAGAATATTGAAGGAAGGTGTTCAGCTTCAATAATATCTCCTTCTGTCATTGTTATCAGGCGCTTGATAAGATTTTCCAATTCCCTTACATTTCCGGGGAAAGCATATTCACAAATCAGATTTTGGGCCTGTTTTGAGAGAATTTTGCAGGTTTTAAATTTCTTGTTAAATTGATTTAAAAAAAATGCAGCAAGGGGAACAATCTCTTCTTTCCTCTCAGACAAGGCGGGTATTTCCAGGGGAACCACATTAAGCCTGAAATACAAATCACTTCTAAACGTCCTTTCTTCTACCATCTGTTCCAGATTTCTATTGGTTGCAACAATTATTCTTGTATTAATTTTAATGGGTTTAACACCACCCACCCTCATCAATTCCATACTTTCAAGGAATTTTAAAAGCTTTGCCTGGGAAGGAAGTGGAATCTCTCCAATTTCGTCAAGGAAAAGTGTTCCTTTGTCTGCTATTTCAAAAAGTCCTTTTTTCCCTTTTTGAGATGCCCCTGTAAAAGCGCCGCTTTCATGACCAAATAGTTCAGATTCAATAAGAGATGCTGTTATTGCTCCACAATTCAAATCAGCAAAGGGGAAATGCCGCCTGTTGGATAATTGATGAATCAGTTTTGCAATAAGGGTCTTGCCCACACCTGATTTGCCTGTGATTAACAAAGGAACATCATATTTTGCAGCACGCACTGCAGTTCTGATAACCTTTTCCATGGCAGGACTTCTTATCACCATGCTTTCAAAATGGTTTGCAGCAAGACCCAGATCTGAAAAATCTATCCGCAGGCTTTCTTCCTGTATGTCTTCAATATGAAGCGTTTGGGCAAGCTGATTGATATGTGATATATCCCTGTCATTAACAAGGACAAACAAGACCTTTCCATGGTCGTTAAAAATGGGTATTCCCGTGGAAAGAATTTTTTTCCTGGTGCGGGTGGTCTGAATTAATGAGATGGCCTTTTTCTGCTTGATAACCAGAGCTGAAACAGATGGTTCATAAAAGCCCTCATCAACCAGATCTTTAACATTCCTGCCCAGAACCTGGGAACTTTTAAAATCAAACATCTCTTCAGTTGCATGGTTCACCATAACGACCATCCCCTTAGAATCAACAACAAAAAGACCGTCTTTTGAATGCTTCATTATGGATTCAAATATCAATTCAAAATCGTTGGCATTGAGCCTGTCATGAAGACTGAATTTTTTTTTAAACATAATAGACGTTCCAAGTCTCTTGCAATTTATTTTTCACTATTCAAAATTTATAAAGCACTATTTTCTATAACCAAGTCTGAGTCCATTCAAATTTGTCGATTATTAAGGGTGCCGATTGAATTCTATATAATTGAATTCTATATATAGGTAGAAAAATCGTTTTTTTCAAGATTTTTTAGTCCAAAAGAGGGTTGGAAGATATTTTTTGAGATTAGTTCTTGTAATTCTCCCAATTTTTTATCAATCTTCTGATTGTGAAGCCTTTTAACCTTGAAGGTGTTATGCTGGCTTGAACAAAAGAGGTGAACTAAGTTCAAAAACAATATATGACTGAGCATTGCTGCTAACCGGATGGGGAGACGCCAATGATAATAGCAATGTCCACAGCAAGGATACCCTGGAAGGGGGAAGATTCTTGAACCATCCCGGAATGGTTACACGGTTTACCGATGCAATTCGAACCGAGACAGCTCAGCTCAGGGAATGGGGCGTTGAGTTTGACACTGATGAAAACGGCAAGCCGGTTGTCGCAAAAATTCCCGGCCACAGCTATGCGCGTCATTTGCACGGCAGAAACTGGAACGGCAGAGACCTGGTCTTGCCCATCAAGCAAAAGGCCATCGAGGCTGGTGTCCGTTTTATGGAAAAAATATTTGTTGCGTCGTTGATTGTCACTGATAATCAAATTTGCGGTGTAACTGCCATTTCAAAAGACGGCAAATTTGTGGCCATTGAAACAAAGACTGTTGTTCTTGCCACGGGTGGATTTGGTCAGGTCTTTTTAAACACAAATAATGCACCGGGTATAACAGGTGATGGACAGGCCCTGGCTTTCCAGGCGGGCGCGGCTCTCCAGGATATGGAATTTGTTCAGTTTTATCCAACAGCCCTTGGAAGACGCGGTAGCCGTATCCTGTTATATGAGCAGATTTTGGTACAGGAAGGTGTCGTACTCAGAAACAGTGGTGGAGAAGATATATTATTAAAAAACGGGTTTCACACATCCGCCGATATCAACAGGGATCAATTGGCAAGGCTCATCATAAAAGAGATCCTAGAAGACACAAATAGCAACGGACCGGTTGTTATGGACTTGACCCAATTATCTGAAGAAAAAGCGAACAGTTTTTCCATGCTGATTCCTTCCCAGTGGTTTAAAGGAACCAAACGATTTCAAGTTGCCCCGACTACTCATTTTTGCATGGGGGGTGTTGTGGTAGATGATAATGGAGAGACCAGTTGTTCCGGATTGTTTGCTGCCGGCGAAGTCACGGCAGGAGCCCATGGCGCCAACCGCCTGGGCGGCAATGCCCTGGCAGAAGTGTTTTCCATGGGAGGCCTGGTCGGCCGGGCTGCAGCTGATAAAGCCTTGTCCCTCGACTGTATTGCAGGTTTTGACAAAGTCGCGCAAAAAGAGAGAATTTTTTTCGAAACCCTATTTCAGGGTCAGGGGGGGCAACCCAAACGATTGATAAAGGATCTCAAAGAAACCATGTGGTTCAACGCAGGTGTGGTCAGGGATAAATCATCCCTTGAAACAGCCGCGAAAACCCTGACAGATCAAAAAGATATTCCAGTGTCGGTTCTCACTTCAAGCGATTTGATTCAATACCTTGAATTTAGAAATATGCGCATTGTGGCTGAAATTATCTGCAGGTCAGCCATTGAACGAAACGAGAGCAGAGGGGCGCATTTCAGAAAAGACTTCCCCGAAGAGAATAACGAGGAATGGCAAAAAAATATCAGGGTCCATAAAACAGACGCCGGCATGACCCTTGAGCGGGTTTCTGTTGCTGGATAAGGTGTGGACGAATTTTTAAATCGCCACTAGGACATTCGTGTTTTCATTGCAGCATTATCTTTACATCAGAAGATTCCATCACTTCAAGAATCGTAAAATATTCAGCCTGGACAATATCATCAAAAATCAGATCTGCTTCTTTTACCCCGAAATGATCCATGGAGCCGCCGCAGATATAAAAGATGGCACCAAGTTCTTTTAATTGCCGGATTTTTTTTTCTGCCGGTAAATGCCCTGCCTTTTCAAGACCGCTTTTGGCAAACCCGGTAAAGGGTTTGGATATCCCTTCCAGACTGGAAGTATAACCGTTTTTAAGAAGACGGGTTCCCGGCCCCTGGAAATACAGATGTACCTGTCTGCCACTGATGGCCGCGCTTAGTGCTAGTCCCAGTGGGGACAATAATTCTTCAAGGGAGGTACTGGATATCATCATGGCCAACGATTTTTGATTTGGATCAGGTATACCTTTTCGAATATAGTAGAGTTGAGATTCTTCTTTTATCTCTGTCTTTTCCAATAGATGACCGGCCATTCTGCACCATGCGTTGATATCACTTTCAATAGCTTTGAAAATATCGGTTTCAATCATTAGGACTTCATCCGGTTTAATGGATTGAAGATGCTTTGCCGCATGAAAAAGAATATAGGGGGTAATGGTTTTACCTGTCATATCCAATGGTGCCAGATTCATCTCCTTTTCCCTGGGATTGGCGCTGGCGAATCCGATGGCTGTCACGACTATAAAAATTACAATCAGACTGCGAATCATTTTTTATCTCCTTTTTGTTCGTTTTAATTTAATAAGTATGTCGAACGAAAAGATGGAAAAGATTCAAAAAACTGATTTCCAGCTCAATTTCTATGGTTGTTTAATAATCCGTGAGTAATTGTCAGTGCAATTGATATCAGATATAGATCCGTCCGCACTGTATTGAACGTCGCAGCAGGCCTTTAGTTTTTCATTCAGCATGGCTTTGCCACGAAGGAGCCTTGATTTGACAGCAGAAAGGGAAAGCCCGGTTTCTGCAGCGATTTCTCTGGCTGTTAGTTTTTTCAGTTTAAATACTTTTAACACCCGGGCATATTTATCCGGCAGGGTATCAATAATGGTGTTGATGGCATCAATCCCCTGGGTCACGACCACATTTTTTTCTATCTGAACATCGCTTTTAACCACATCTGGCAGGGGTTCAAATCTTTTAAAACGATAGAAATCAATAACAGTGAATTTGGCAATTTTAAAAATCCAGGCTTCCAGTTTTGTTTCATCATTAAGCTTATCCAGATTACTTTGAATTTTTCCGTATAGTTGAATTTCAAACCAGAGTCTTAAAAAGCAGTTCATACCATATGTGGTAAGCTTATCTTTTCCTAAAAGCCCATACTGGTGAAAGAAGCGTTAGGTAATTCTTCGAATTTGACTCCTGAGAGATAATATTAGTGACCTTTAAAAATATTTCTCCATGCTTATGTCAATTTTTTTTACAAAATGTAAAGAAACCCTTGCATCTTTCTTTTTTAAAACATCTTCATAAATTTTCATAATAGCCGCTGGAGCCTTTCTAATTTATTATTTGGCACTGGCATGAATTATGAATAAATCATGTTAAAGGCTCCAGTGGAAACCTTATCCTTATTACTGGAAAATGGAGAAGTGGTTTAAACAACCATCAATACCAGCGGGAATTTTTCATTTGCCATTTATGGAGATGTCAATGGGACCATAACTGGAAGCGGTAAAGTTTATGCCACAGGGAAGATAAGCGGAATTTTCCAGCAATCCGGTGTCAGCGGTATATTTTCCGGCATCCGGCAATAATGTCGGGGCAAACTTGCCTGAACGGGTTTTTTGCCAACAATTACAATCCAAATATAATTTTCATGCGTTGGCTCTGTTTAATAATGAGTCACTATATTTTTTTAAAAAAAAGATAACCTGCTTGACATTTATCGAAAATAAGATAATGGATAATTAAAGGAAATTATTTTTATAAAATGGCATATATTTTGGAAAACATATGGGATGGTTTTTCAGGAAGATTTCTAAAGATGGTTTATAATTCTCTCTCAGCGACAAAAAATACTCGGTCCAGACCTCTAATAGAATCGGCAGCCGTCATAAAATAGATCTTCCCAAAAGTAAGTGTCACCATTTGGAAACCAAAATTAATTAAATGTATCAAGCCTTTTATGCAACGAAATAGGTGGGCCAAAAGACAAGCAATTTAGTTCAATTTATAAAATTTGCGATCCTAAGGTTTGAATTTAATAATATCTGTATGTGTTTATCGTTAAACAAACAGGTGTAGTGCAAGGGGAGTGGTTTTATTTTTTAACTTTAATGTAAGGGGAGGGGAAAATGAAAAGGTATGGATTGTTTTTAATAATGGCTGTTTTTGTTCTTGGTTTTTCAGTGACAACTGCCCAGGCAGTAACTGAGATCAACTGGTGGCATGCACACGGTGGACGGCTTGGAGAAAAGGTGAATGCCATAGCTGAAAATTTTAACAAGTTGCAGAACAAATATAAAGTGGTTGCAACATATAAGGGAAACTATGCAGACACGATGACGGCTGGGATTGCCGCATTCCGTTCAAAAAATCCACCCCATATCCTTCAGGTGTTTGAAGTGGGAACGGCCAGTATGATGTCTGCAAAGGGAGCTATCAAACCTGTTTATGAAGTGATGGGTGAATCAGGGCTGCCCTTTGACCCAAACGTTTATCTGTCTACCGTTACCAGCTATTACACAACGCGTGAGGGAAAGATGCTGTCCATGCCGTTTAACAGCTCTACACCGATACTCTACTATAATGTGGACGCCTTTAAAAAGGCAGGACTTGATCCTGACAAACCGCCAAAAACCTGGGAAGAGGTGGAAGACTATTCAAGAAAACTGGTTAAAGTCGGCTATTCCGGTTTCTCAACTGCCTGGATATCCTGGATACACATGGAAAACTTCAGCGCATGGCATAATATCCCAATCGGTACAAAAGAAAACGGTTTTGGCGGGTTGGACACTGAATTTATTTTCAATAGTCCCCTGCATGTGAAACATATTCAACAACTGGCTGACTGGCAAAAGGAGAAGATTTTTGTATATGGCGGACGCCGTAACCTGGGGAATGCAAAGTTTTCTTCCGGAGAAGTTGCCATGTACACTGAATCCTCAGCAGGTTATGCAGGGTTTAAGAAAACATGCGAGTTTGAGTTCAGAACAAGTATGCTCCCCTATTGGCCCGAGGCATCGGGTGCGCCTCAAAACACCATCATTGGCGGTGCAAGTCTCTGGGTGATGGCAGGACATTCTTTAGAGGCATACACAGGGGTTGCCACATTTTTTACCTATCTCTCATCCCCTGCTGTTCAGGCTGACTGGCATCAATTCACGGGATATCTGCCCATCACAACGGATGCATACTATCTGACAAAGGGGCAGGGTGTGTATGAGAAAAAACCCGGGATGGAAACGGCCTTAAAACAGATGACGCTGAATAAACCCACAAGCAATTCCAAGGGGTTAAGGTTTGGTAATTTTGTTCAAATGCGCGGTGTCATGTACAACGAATTAGAGGCTATTTTTTCCGGCAAGAAAACAGCACAACAGGGCCTGGACAAGGCAGTTAAGGAAGGAAACAAGTTATTGCGTAAATTTGAAAAGGTGAATAAATAGCAATGATTGATCTTTGGCTGAACTTACCCTTATTTGATGGGTAAGTTCAGCCGTTTCTCGATATTTCTAAAGGATTCCCCATGGAAAAGCGAGTCATCTTTAAGCAAAAATTGCTGCCCTATTTTTTGATTGCACCGCAAATCATCATCACCCTTGTTTTCTTTATCTGGCCGGCTGGCCAGGCAGTTTACCAATCTGTCCTGCAGGAAGATGCCTTTGGGCTTTCAAGGAATTTTGTGGGGTTGGAAAATTTTGTTTATATCTTTACGGATGAAACCTATCTTAATTCCATCTATGTAACCATGATTTTCAGTCTTTCAGTTGCCATCATTGCCATGTCGGTTTCTTTACTCCTGGCGACCATGGCCGATCGTGTTATTAAGGGCGCCACAACGTACAAAACGCTGATCATATGGCCCTATGCAGTGGCTCCTGCCGTGGCGGGTGTACTGTGGTATTTTCTTTTTAATCCAACAGTGGGGATTGTTGCAAGTTATTTGAAACTCTATGGGTATGAATGGAACCACAGTCTGAATGGGGGGCAGGCGATGTTCCTTGTGATCATTACAGCGGCCTGGCGGGAAATTTCCTACAATTTCTTATTTTTTCTGGCGGGTCTTCAGGCAATTCCCAAGCCTTTTATTGAAGCCGCTGCAATTGATGGGGCTTCCCCCTTAAAACGATTCTGGACGATAACCTTTCCGCTGTTGTCGCCAACCACGTTTTTTCTATTGGTAATGAATGTTGTTTATGCTTTTTTCGATACTTTTGGCGTGATCCATGTGATCACGGATGGGGGGCCCAATTATGCAACAAATATCATGGTGTTTAAAGTATACCATGATGGGTTTCTCAGCCTTGATTTAGGCGGTTCTGCCGCTCAATCCGTAATATTGATGATTATTGTTATCTCTCTCACAGTGGTTCAGTTTCGCTATATAGAGAGAAAGGTTTACTATTAAGGAGATATGATGGTTGAACATAGACCCTGGTTAACTTTTTTAACCCACGCGATCCTGATTTCCGGGATGGTGCTTCTTGTCATTCCCATTTATGTGACATTTGTTGCCTCATCCCACACCCTTGAAGAAATAACATCAAATTTCTCTCTTTTACCAGGCAGTCATTTAATAGAAAATTACAAGAGCGCCCTAAGCGTGGGTCCAAGGGATGTGGGCGCCACAGTGGGAACAATGATGCTCAACAGCCTTATCATGGCGCTTGGCATCACCTTTGGCAAAATTTTTATCTCTCTTCTGGCGGCTTATGCCATTGTCTATTTTAAATTTCGTTTCCGCATGTTTTTTTTCTGGCTGATTTTTATCACATTAATGTTGCCCATTGAGGTTAGAATCCTGCCGACTTACAAGGTTGCAGCGGATTTAAAAATGCTTGATTCTTATTCAGGCCTGATCTTTCCCTTGATTGCTTCGGCAACGGCCACCTTTCTTTTTCGCCAGTTTTTTATGACGGTGCCGGATGAATTGTGTGAGGCAGTAAAAATTGATGGCGGAGGACCGATCCGTTTCTTTTTTGATATTCTTTTACCCATGTCCCGGACCTCTATTGCAGCCCTGTTTGTAATCCTCTTTATTTATGGGTGGAATCAATATCTGTGGCCATTGCTGATTACAACGGATGAAAATTATTATACGCTTTTGATAGGGATTAAACGGATGCTGGATGTAGGTGAAGGACAGGCGGAATGGCAGATTATCATGGCCGCTACCATATTGGCCATGATTCCACCCGTTCTTATCGTTATTTTTATGCAGAAACAATTTGTCAAGGGAATGACTGAGACCGAAAAATAAGGAAACGATTATGGCGGATGTGAGCCTGAAAAATGTTTATAAGATGTTTGGAAAAACCGAGGTGATTCACGGTATCAGCTGTGATATTAAGGATGGAGAATTTATTGTTATTTTAGGCCCATCCGGTTGTGGAAAGTCCACTCTGCTGAGAATGGTCGCCGGACTTGAGGTGATAACAAAAGGGGATATCGCAATTAATGGTACCATAGTGAACAAATTAGAGCCTTCAGATAGAGATGTGGCTATGGTGTTCCAGAACTATGCACTCTATCCCCATATGACGGTCTTTAATAATATGGCCTATGGGCTGAAGATCCGGAAAATGCCAAAGGCTGAGATTAAAAAGAGGGTATCTGAGGCTGCAAAGATCCTGGAAATTACAGAATTTTTAGACCGGAAACCCAGACAGCTCTCAGGGGGTCAACGCCAGCGTGTTGCCATGGGACGATGTATTGTCCGGGAACCCAAGATCTTTCTTTTTGATGAACCCCTAAGCAATCTTGATGCAAAGCTTCGTGTTCAGATGCGGCTTGAAATAAGAAAGCTCCAGGAAGATTTGAAGATTACCAGCATCTATGTTACCCACGATCAGATAGAGGCAATGACGCTTGGGGACCGGATGATTGTCATGGACAATGGGTATGCAGTGCAGATCGGCACCCCTTTAGAGGTCTATGAACAACCCGCTACAAAGTTTGTAGCAGGGTTTATCGGTTCGCCGGCCATGAATTTTCTGCCGGCCGGATTGAGCGCCGATGGAAAACAGGTAGAACTGCATGGGGGTATCTGCTTACCCATTCAAAATAAAGGTGTTCCAGATCATGGCGCCCGGGAGATCATCCTGGGGATTCGACCGGAACATTTTGTTCTTACAGAGCCGGAAACGGCTACGCTGCATTTAAATATGGATCACATTGAAATACTTGGATCAGACACCCTGGTCTATGGTCATCTTGGACAAGATAAAACCCAGTTAATCCTCCGCCTTCCTGCAGTGTATCATTTTAAAAGAAACACTATTTTACACCTTATCGTTTCCTCAAAAAATTTACATTTTTTTGATAAGGAAAGCAAAAAACGGTTAAAGTGTTAGAAGATTTTGATCCTTTCCCTTGTACTCCCGGGTCCTTTTGTATATGTCTTTGATGTCAGAAATTTAATCATCAAACCATTTGCTCAGAGAATGTCTTACCGTGTGTGTTCACTGAGACCGTGGTGCCCATAGGATATGGAGGTCCGTCAAGACCCTTTAGCCCTGTCTTTATAGTTTCGATTAATGTTTTTTGGTCACCTCAAATATATGAACCAGAACCTTTATCGTAGGGCCTTCTTCCAAATTAAAGTGTATATTATATTAAAATAATAGCAACACTTCATTTTTAATGAAAAAATCTATGATTTTTCTTTAACCTTTAGCGTTTAATGATGGTATCTTTAGTGACGAGTCAGATTCACTGATTTAACGAGTCTTTCTTTCATCAGCCCGGGTTTTTAAAATACCATATTTTGTATAGCCAGATTTTTTAGTTTCAGATTAGAAATTCAACTTATTATATAAAATTAATTTTGCTCAATCTGCTACGCTGGACTTGGCAATTGTCTTTTGGGTTTCACAGTCTGTTACTCGAACTATTATGGCGTCTGATTCAACACATACTTCACGTCCTTCAATTTTCAGAACTTTACTGAAAATCTCCAGCATAGCTATAGGGACAATCATGCAGGACAGGGTGAAATAGCGATATAAACTGTGAGAGTTACTGGCTCATTTTGAACGGTTTTATTCTTTGGTCAATATGCCTTCAGACTTTGCTTCATTTTCAACTTTTTTCAATTTTTCTTTTTCTATGTAGACTCTCTTTTTAGCATGGATTGCTTTTTCTCTTATCTCGAGTACTTCTGATATTTCTTGTTGCATATTAAAGATGTTATTATCTTTTGAAGATTCAAGGTCTTTCAACTTTTCCTTAGCTTCTTCAGCGATCCTTACAGCGTATTTTTCTGCAAGTTCAGCCTTTTTTTCGGCCAGTTGAAATTGATCGTAAAGATGTGCAAGTTCTTTAACCTTCCCTTCTTCCGGTTCAGCATCCAGGTCTATTTTTTGTGCTGAAATAGACAGGGCACATGTTTTTAGCTCAGTTAGAACAGATTCAACAGGTTCGCCTGATATAAGCATGGGTATATTGTTATTTAGTTTAATTGACAGAAAAACCAGATCTGCCTCTTTTGAATATTCAATTATCTTTTTGGAATCGGGCTTCGGTATGATAACCGGGGTGGCATCAATTCGAATGTCTTCAAGCATTTCCTTGATCTGAGTCTCATTTTGCTGATTATCCTCATCATAGTGGGTTGCCAATAGCCTTATTTGAGCTGAATCCCACCCTTTACTCCGTGTGATCAGATAAGCTAACAACAGCATGAATCGGCTGGTATCATCATTTTGCCACCAAACATCTATATTTTTGGCTTCTTCTTCCTGTGATGGGTCAGGCTCCATATTCAAACCACTTGATTTCAACAGAATGATGCTGCATCCTGACTGAACTGCAACCGGTATATATTTTTGATATGATGGACAATATTTAGATTTGTTAGTATCAATATTTTTTTCTTCCCAGTTCAATAACACAGTATTCGCCCTTACCGGACCAATCCCAAAGGATTGAAAGAGCGCGGACAGTCCTGCTTCTGTATTAATCGTTGAGAGTACCAGAGGAAAGGAATGATGTGTATTTTCAAGAATTTCTTTTTTAAGTTCCCTGAGCGCCTCTTCTTTTTGTCGGCCATAGTTCAGCCCGCTGCTTTGCAAAACTTTAACTGCACAAGTTATTCCACTGCCTCCCTCTATTAATCCTGCAAAATCCAACAGCAGATTCCGATACTTTTGCTCGTTTGATAAAACAAGAATATAAGGGCGCCATTCTCTGGGATGGTCAATATCTTTATCAGCTTCTATCAGACTGGTCCTTACCTTTTGTAAATGGTATGATCGCTGACTGTCAGCCCAGCGGTTCGGTCCTGAAGTTCGTTTCAGATAATGATAGATGGCAAAAAGAATGGCTACAGCTGCAACACCAGTTTTCAAATCAATGGCCAGCATGACACCTAAACAGGCAAGAAATCCAACAAGGCTCAGTTTTTTATTGTACCACTTGAATCGAGGCCTGAAAGACGGACTTAAGGTTGCTGCCTCAAAATATGTTGCATAATTAAGCAATCCGTATGAAATCAAAAAAAACATTGAAACAACCCTTGCGACAAGGTCAAGTTGGCCCAGGCCTATGGTTAAAACAGCAATCACCAGGGAAAACAGGACACCCCGCCTGGGATTAGATAGTGGTCCTTCGACCTTTGCAAACGGTTTTAACACAGGAAAAATTTTGTCGCTGGCAAGGGATTGCAAAATCCTGGGAGCCCCTAAAAAAGAAGCCATTGCAGAGGAAAGTGTTGCAGCTATCACCCCGGCATCAATGAGGAATCCGAAAAGAGCTGTTCGGTTCATCGCACCATAATCTCGTGATAGAATATCAATGGGGTTGGATGCTGCAAATAAAATTGAAACTGAAAAATAGACAAGAATTGACACACCAACTGCCAGAAAAGTTCCCAAAGGAAGACTTTTACCTGGATCCTTGAGGTCTCCCGACATACTGACACCTTGAGTAAATCCTGTAACAGCAGGGAAAAAAATGGCAAACAGGATCCAGAAACTGACCGGATCTGACCCGGCACTCCAGTTTTCAATTAACAGTTGTGTGTCCCACTTTTGTAATCCACCGACATAAAAAGAAACCAGCGCAAGGATCAAGAATACCATTACCACATATTGAAATTTTGTGGCCAGATCGGCTCCTACCCAGGATAACGCAAACAAGAAGACTACGGCTGTCAGAGCGATAAGCTGTGGGTAAAATACAAGACCATGAGCCGCTAAAATACTGGACACAGCTTCGCCAAAACCAATACAATAGAAGGCGATAGAAACAGATTGAGCCAGAAAAAGGACAATACCAATGGCACCACCGAATTCAAAACCAAGGGTCCGCGATATCAGATAATAATCTCCACCCCCTTTTACCTTCATATTTGTAGCGATCGCAGCAAGTGAAAAACTGGTCAAAATTGAAATTAGATTGGCAATACCAATAATGATAAATGTTTTTCCAAGCCCGGCATTCCCGACCACATACCCCATACGGAGGAATAGTATAATTCCGAGAATTGTCAGAACACTGGGTGTAAATACACCTGCAAATGTACCCAGGTTACCGGTACTCTTTTTTGATTGAGCTGCCATTAATCCCGCCTGTTGAGTATTAATTATAGATTACACAACCATAAATAAGATAATAGCATAAATAAAGCAAATTACTCAGTTACAATATTTTTCTCCTTTGAAAAACGAATATGTAATAAAGTATTCTTGCTTTTGACTGATGCAATCGATATCGTAGATACAAATTTTCATGGGTTCATCACAGGAGGTGTTTTAATGGCACGTTTTTTAAAAAGCCGAGAAGAAAGCGACGGCAAAAGCCCTGGATCTCTAATTTTCATCGGAGATCAGAAAGTGGATTCAGCAAACATTCGTCTCATCGACTATGATCCAGAATCACTGACAGATAAGGAACTAAAAGACATCCATGTCACAGCCCATCTAAAAGACACACCAAGCGTTACATGGATCAACATCAATGGTCTTCATGATATTGATATGGTTCAAGATATTGGAGAGGTTTTTGAATTACATCCTCTCGTGATGGAGGATATTTTAAACACAGGACAACGGCCCAAGTTAGAATATTTTGACAATTATATTTTTATTGTTTTGAAGATGGTTCGATTTGATAAAACAACTGAAACCATTATTAACGAGCAATTAAGCATGATTCTTGGGAGACATTTTTTACTTACCTTTCAAGAACAACCCCGTGAAATTTTTGGGCCTGTCAGGGAGAGAATCAAAAAACAGATGTCCCGCATCCGGAAGACGGGAACGGATTACCTTGCTTATGCCCTTATGGATACGGTTGTTGATAATTATATTTACAGCATAGAGATTCTTGGTGAAAAAATTGAAGACCTTGAAGAAGATATCCTCAGTGACCCAGATACCAGCGTTATGGAAAAAATCAATTCATTCAAGCGTGAAATCAATTATATGAGAAAATCTATCCGCCCGGCCAAAGATGCCATTTACAGGATTTCCAGGCTTGACAGCGAAATCATACAAGAGCCCACGCTACCCTTTTTAAAGGACCTTGAAGATCTTACCAGTCATGCAACCGAAGCCATAGACACATATCGGGATCTTTTGACCGATCAATTGAACATTTATAATTCTGTAATGGCAAACAAGATGAATGATATCATGAAGGTGTTGACCATATTTGCTGCCATATTTATTCCCCTTACATTTATTGCGGGTATCTATGGTACAAACTTTGAATATCTGCCTGAGCTGAAATATAAGTATAGTTATTTTATTTTCTGGGCTGTCATGGTCACTGTGGCCGGTGCGCTTATCGTTTATTTTAAACGAAAGAACTGGTTTTAAAAATTCAGGCTGATATTATTTATTCTCTGAAGAATCAGATGCGGCAGCTTTTGATAGCAATCGAATCCCTCGTGTATCCTCCACAAACAATTGCAGATGGGGATAGGGTATTTCTATGCCAGCCTTGTCCAGCGCAAGCTTGCATTTTTCTGTATATTCAAAAATAAATGTGTACTGGTCATCTGAGTTTTCGATCCAGAACCGCAGTTGAAGGTTAACACTACTGCTACCTAAATCTGTTACGATTACTCTTGGCAAGGGATCCTGCAGTATTCGGGTGTCCCCTTTGGTTGTTTCTAAAAGGGCTGTTCTGGCAGCACTGATACTTTCCTTATATGCAATACCGATGGGGATTTTAACACGTATTTTTGGTGTTATGGTATAATTAATGATGCGTTCCTGGGATATCTGTTGATTTGGAACAACCACTGTTTCATTGTTAAATGTTGTGAGCACCGTTGTTCTTAATCGTATTTGCGTAACGGTTGCATCCAGTGTCCCAAGCGACACCCAATCCCCTTCTTTGAAAGGCTTGTCAATGATAATCACAATACCGGAAATAATGTTGCCAACCGTATCTTTTGCAGCAAAAGAAAGGGCAAGCCCTATCACCCCAACCCCAGCCAACAGAGATTTGATATTGATCTGCAATTGATCGGCAATGGTAAGAAATGCAAAAATATAAAGCCCAACTCTCGCGCCTTTAAGGAGAAGATTAGTCGGCTCTTTCTCTACTTTCATTTTTTTCAGAAACGAAGCGAACACCTGCTGGATCAGTTTGTTTGCAAACCAAAAAAGAAAAAATAGAATCATCGCCATCAATACATTTGGTAGATAACCAAATACAAGGTTTGACAAGGTTTTGACATCAAGGCTATTTGATAATTTGGATAACATAATTTTATCCTTTCCATATTTAATTGAAGGCTATATCATAACTGAGAGACATTTAAAGATCAAGCCAGTGTATCTTAAGACGGCTTCAGCGTGAATAAACCCTGTTTTTATTGTTCAAATTTTAACCAGCCGGGTAGATGTAATGCTATTTAGTATAACTATATCATGTCTTTTAATCGTTTGCAGTCTGTGTCAGTGGGTGGCCTGGAGAATCAAACTCCCAGCAATTATATTCTTATTGTTCGCAGGTATAGCTGCAGGTCCTTTAACTGGTATTTTGAATACAGATGCACTCTTAGGAGCACTTTTATTTCCGTTTGTATCATTCTCAGTAGCCATTATTTTGTTTGAAGGCGCACTCACCCTTAAATTTGATGACATTATAGGGTTGCAAACCGTTGTCAGAAACATGGTGCCTGCTTTTTGGTGGAGACGTAACTTACGCAAAGTTGGCTTCAAAGTTGTCATTAGATGAATCAACTAAATTCGTTAACTTTTTATAATAAAGGTGGGGGGGAAAAAATATGGTAAAGATAAAATTGATTATAAGCCTGGTTTTAGTCGCGACAGCACTCATCATTGTTTTCCAGAACACACAGGTTGTCGAAACCAGATTTTTATTTTTGACAGTGGCCATGCCGCGGGCGGCACTTCTGGGGTTATCAATGCTGATCGGTGTTTTTATCGGTATTCTTATGGCTTTGGCTTTATCTGGAAAAACCTCACCGAAAGAGTAACCGTTTAATGCTGATATCAACCTCGAAAAATCATTTTGAATCCATTATCCGGCAAATGATTACTCAGACCCTGAGCATATTATTATCCAGAAAGATTAGAGGCGAGCAATGAAAAATTCTCTAAAAGAAACAGAATTTGAAAAATCGGTAAAAAACAAGTTTAACATGTATAACAGTTTGTTCTTAAACCTTCCTTTTCAAAAAATCACCAATATTGGGTTGCTCATTCCCCTTCTGAATCATGAGTGCCGACAAGGACTTGAATCCGGAAAAGAGCCGTTGGAAATTTTAGATTCCTTTTTCAAGGTTCACACAACTCTTAAATCAGAAAAAGAAAGAATTGATTTCATGTTTAGGGTGATTCAGTATGTTGAAAGACAGGTTGTTCTTTATGACAGTGTGGAAGATGGGGCTTTTGCACAATTGTTGAATTTTGGTAATCATTTATCTCTCAAGAGCTGTATCCGTATTGCAGACAGCCAAAAAAAAATGCCGAACCTGCTCGAGAAACTGTCGGATTTCAGTGTGAGAATTGTATTTACAGCTCATCCTACCCAGTTTTATCCGCGTTCAGTACTGGATATTATTGCCAGATTACGATGCCTTGTTATCGATAATAAAATCAATGAAATAGACGTTTCACTTCAGCAGTTGGGATTGACGTCTTTGCTGAACGATAAAAAATGATGTGGTAAAGGTATAGCGGACACCTCGAAAAGCGTGTATAAGAAACCACTTTTGGAGGAAAAAAAATGAGTAAGAGAAAAAAATATTCAAAACAGT
>Ga0257125_1001901_pt1 | contig 19020 bp, 24 predicted proteins | sample SI106_200metaG_FD_190183 | JGI IMG/M metagenome (GOLD analysis project Ga0257125, IMG submission 190183) | Marine microbial communities from Saanich Inlet, British Columbia, Canada - SI106_200 | ecosystem: Environmental > Aquatic > Marine > Inlet | place: Canada: British Columbia | collected...
CTGATAGTTTTGTAAAATGTCTTGATTCAGGAAAATATTCTTCAAGAGTTAATGAAGATACTTCAGAAGGTAGGTCTTTAGGGGTAAGCGGAACCCCAAGTTTTATTATCAATGGACAATTGGTATCAGGAGCACAACCTTTTGAAAACTTCAAAAAAGTAATTGAAGCAGAGCTAGCAAAATGAAATTTTATTTTTTATTTTTATTAATTCTTTTAATAACATTAATTGGGTGTTCTTCAAAACAAGGAGAATATGATTCTTTTGCACAATGTTTAACAGAAAAAGGAGTTAAAATGTATGGAACAGAGTGGTGTAGTCATTGTAAAAATCAAAAAGAAACGTTTGGAGATTCATTTCAATATATAGATTATGTTGATTGTGATAGAAATAAAGATGAGTGTTCAAAAGCAAGAATAGATGGTTATCCTACATGGAATGTAGATGGAATCAATTATCCTGGAGAACAGCAGTTATATAAACTAGCCTCATTAACAGGATGTAGTATGGAACCAAAATCAACGGTTTGTGATATTGAAAACAAAGAAGATTGTTAAAACGGAGATGATAAAATGCCAAATGTAGTTATAGACGGATCAATAATAGACGATATTGAAGTAAAAAGAACGTTAGTAAAAGAAGTAACAGATGCACTTGAAAAAGCATACAAATTTCCAAGACAAGCATACGTTGTTACAATAAAAGAAAACAAAAAAGAGAACGTTGGTGTTGGTGGAGAATTGGTTATTGATAAATTTAAATAAGAACAAAGTTTAAATATGCCTTTAACAAAAAACTAATATAAATAGTAAAGAGGTATAAAAATGAAGAAAATAATCCTTTTAATGATATTTTTAGTTTGTATTTCTAGTGTTAATGCAATAAGTCTAGGAATAAATATTGTAGATCTAAAAGATACTGTTTGTGGTAAGAATATGAAAATTGTGAGCAATCCTGGTGAGGGTTATCCATTACACTTTAAATTAAGAAAAATTTCTAATAATGAACTTGTTTGGGAAGGGGATTCTACTTCAGATCTAGATTATGATAACGGAGATGTTATTATGATAGATTTGCCTAGCGTTGTTCAATTAATTAATGGAGAAATATATGAATTAGAAATGGATGTTGATATGGTTGCTATACATAGACCAACTTTAAACAGTTATGTGTATTTGCGTGATTCTCCAACAATGGCTAGTATGCCATGTGGTAGTACTACAGTTAATAATCCATGTAGACAACCATATCCATTGGGAGATCATGGGAATAGCTGTATGCAAGCACATTGTACTGGTATTCAACATTATGGTGCCACAAATGGATGTTCTAATTATAAGAGTGGTTTTTTGATAAATCATAATGATAGGAGTGGTAATCAAATTACCTTGAACCTTGGAACTCGTTACTATAATGGTTGTGGTTATCGATGTGATGTTGAAGATGTTTATGGGGGTAATTTTGCAAATTTTTATCAACCAAACTCAGGATTATTCAAGATGGAATTTGTATATAATACTTAAAAATGAAAAAATTGATATATTTATTTTTTTTGATATTTTTTGTGAATATCTGTTTTGCAAATGATGTAGTTCAAAACCCTTCTGAAATTATTTTGAATGCTAATATAGAAATATTTGTTCCTGCATTACAACCCATAATAAATGATATTTCTTTCAATATATTTAATGATGGACAAAATAAAATTAGTTTTTTTGCTGAGTGGGAAGATCCTAATGGGGATGATTCTTATATTACAGTTCATAATGAGGGTAACACTTTATCTCCCTTGGTTTGTAGTTCCTCTTATTCAAGTGCCGCATTGAGTTGTACAGCTCAACTTGGAGATATAACAAAACCAAATAATAATTTTTATACTTTTGTCTGTAATAATCAAGCAGATAATGATGGAAAACATTGTAATGGTGTTAATTATCAACAAAATCAAAATGAATTTGAAGATACTCAAATTTTCACAGATTCTAATTTACCTACACTTTCTTCTGTAACAAATAATGCACAAACATATCCTACTGCAAAAAATATTGGAGAGGTGATCACATTTACAGTAAATTGGGCAGACCCTGACCACAATAATGCTATCATTTTAATTAAAAGACAAGACGATATTAACTCTAATAATATATTATGTCAAACCAATGATTTATCCAATCAAAATAGTCAAACATGTCAATATACAATAGAAAATTCTGATATTGCAAATGAACAAAATTATAATAAGAACACTGTTTATGCTTTTGTGTGTAACGGAATATCTTGTTCTACTTCATTTCCAATAGATTTTTTTGTTACAAAGGATGAAATAATTGTAGATGGAATAAAATTACAATTTAGTATTGCAGTACAAGGGCCTTCAATAGATATTCCAGAATTAATTTCTTCTTGGATAGATGATCAACATACAATTCAAGAAGTAATAAATAATATTGAATCAATTTAAATAAAAAAAATCAAAGCCTCTTCTTAAAGAGGCCATAGAAATAACTTATTTTTTCTTTTTTGCTTTCTTTGTGGTTGTTTTTTTCTTAACTACTTTCTTAGCCGGTTTTTTTGCTTTTGACTTTTTACTAGCAGCTTTCTTTTTTGCAGCCATTTCTACACCTCTTATTTTTTTTATTGGAAAATAATCTCCAACATTAATTTTGAATAACCTAGTATTTAAAATTATCTGAAAAAATAAATTATAATAAATAAACACAAAACTTAAATAAAGCAAAATTCAAAATTAAGTATATGAAAATAGCTTTTTTTGGAGTAAAAGACTGGGAAAAAGATTATTTAAAAGGGAAATTAAAAAAACATAATCTAAAGTTTTTTGAAGAATCTATAAATGACATAGATATTAAAAAAATAAAAGATATTGAAGTTATTTCTGTTTTTATTTATTCAGATGTAAATAAGAAAATACTAGATAATTTATCAAAATTAAAATCAATAACAACAAGATCAACTGGTTTTGATCACATAGATCTTAAAGAATGCAAAAAAAGAAAAATAAAAGTATGTAATGTTCCATACTATGGAGAAAACACAGTAGCAGAACACACTTTTGGTTTAATATTAGCATTATCAAGAAACATACACAAATCATATGTAAGAACACTAAGGGATGATTTTTCTATAGAAGGCTTAACTGGTTTTGATCTCAAAGACAAAACAATAGGTATTATTGGAGGGGGTCATATTGGAATGCATGTTGCAAGAATGGCAAATGGTTTTGAAATGAATGTTTTAGTTTTTGATCTACATAGAGATTCAAAAAAAGCAAAAAAACTGGGATTCAAATATGAAAATTTAAATAATATCTTAAAAAAATCAGATATTATTTCATTACATGTTCCTTATAACAAACACACCCATCATTTAATTGATAAAAAGAAAATAAAACTTCTAAAAAAAGATGCAATTATAATAAATACTTCAAGAGGGGGTATTATTGATACAAATGCTTTATTGTCTGCACTAGAAAAAGGGGAATTGGGTGGAGCAGGATTAGATGTTATAGAAGGAGAAGAACTAATAAGGGAAGAAAAACAATTATTACATGAAACTGGAAATGTAGATAAATGGAAAACAATTTTCAGAGATCATAAAATATTCAGAATGGATAATGTTGTCTTCACACCCCATAATGCATTTAATAGTAAAGAAGCCCTAATCAGAATCCTGGACACCACTATTTGTAATATAGAATCTTTTTGCGCTAAAAAATGCGTTAACTCAATAGATTTCTAAAAATAACTAGTACCATCCCAGCAATGCGTACATAATTGATCTTTAGGCATGTCAATTGCTTCAATTAAATCAGGTAATCTTTGATATTTCAAAGAAGTTAGTCCTAAATCGTTTTTTATCCAATCTACCATTTTAAGATGGGATTCAGAAGTATGGTCTGAATAAATATTTAATAAAGCAGAAGGGATCTCTTCATCTTCAGGAATCCCTTCTAAATCATGTACGGCCCGTATTCCAGCTAAATCAGTTAAAGCCCTAGATCTAGAAAAATTCAAATAATCACATCCATGAATTAAAGGAGGGCAAGCGGGTCTCATATGTACTTCTGCTGCTCCAGCTTGATAAAGTCTTTTTACAGTATCTCTTAATTGAGTTCCTCTAACAATAGAATCTTCACAAAATAAAATACTTTTTCCCCTTATTAACTTTTCAATAGGAATCAACTTCATTCTAGCAACTTCATCCCTTTCTCCCTGAGTTTGAGGCATAAAACTTCTAGGCCAAGTAGGAGTATATTTTACAAAAGGTCTTTGAAAAGGAATACCTCTTGCATTTGCATAACCTAATCCATGAGCTGTTCCAGAATCAGGTATTCCAGCAACAACATCAACTTCTAAATTATCTAATTTAGCTAAAGCTGCCCCGCATTTATATCTAACTTCTTCCACATTTCTAGCCTCATATTCAGAAGCAGGATAACCATAATAAACCCAAAGAAAAGAACAAACCTGCATTTCGTCTCTAGGTTTTTCTTTTTGATCCATACCCTCTTGATTTAATAAAACAATTTCCCCAGGTCCAAGAAAATGATTAACTTCATAATCTAGATTAGGAAAAGAACAAGTTTCAGAAGCAACAACCATTCCATTTTCATTTCTACCAACAATTAAAGGTGTTCTTCCTAATTTGTCTCTAGAAGCATAAATTCCCTCTTGTGTTAATAAAAGAATAGAACAAGATCCTTTAATTGCTTCTTGAGCATAAACTAACCCATCTGTAAATTTTCCTTCTTGATTTATTAAAGTTGCAACAAGTTCAGTAGGATTGACTTCCCCTTTTGTAGTATCTGTAAAATGAGCAGACCTCCTTCTAAAAGCTTCTTGTGCAAGTTCTGCAGAATTCTTAATTACGCCAACAGTTGCTATCCCATAAGTTCCTAAATGAGATTCTACCCTCCTAGGTTGAGCATCAAAATCACTAATAACACCAATACCTAATTGACTAGAATTAAATTCATCTAAATGGGGTCCTAATTTAGTTCTAAAAGGGGTATTTCTAATATCCTGAATAACTTTTATTAATTCTTTATCTCCATCAAGCACAGCCAACCCACCATATTGAGTTCCTAAATGTGAATGGTAGTCTGTACCATAAAATAGATCATCAATGCAGCTTTTTTCAGAAACAACTCCAAACATTCCACCCATGTGTATCATAATAGAAAATATTGCTTTCTTTAAAAAAACTATTATGATAAAACAATAACCCCCTATAATATATTTTCAATAACAATAAAATATTTAAAAGATTGTTCATATTTTTATATGGTAGTTCTAGTTTTCTTAGGGGGAACCCTTTCAATTTCTCGTCGATATAACTCCTGAATCACCATAATTTTTTTATAGTAAAACAAAGTTATTATTATTTTAGTATGAAAGCTAAAAAACACGATTCTCAAGAACAATCTTTTGATAAAATAGCTGCAGATATTGAAAGTATTTTAGCAAATGGACATCCGTTAAGAAATAATTTTCATTTTGATGAAATTGTTTTACAAGGAGAAAAAGCAATGCGTGCTTTTTATGCAATAAAGATGAGATTGAATGGGGATTATACACTAGTCCATGTTAGAGAAGATACAACTTACAAAGAAGGTGTACGTCATTTAGGGGGGGTTCCAATTCATCAAATGAGTGATAAGTATATTTTAGTTCTTGATACCAAAGAGTTTGAAGAATTTCCAGAGGGGGTAAGAGATGCACTACAACAACATCCAAATCTGAAAGTGTTAGCAGTTGACCAAGGAGAAGTATATCCTCACGAACCGTCTATACCATATAGAATTAATACTGATAATTATTTAAGAGATGATAATACTCATCAAGATGCAAAATTAACAGAGGTTATAGATGGTTGTTGAAAATACTTTTAAAAATAGAGATATAATTTCTGTAACAGATCTTCTTCCTGAAGAAATTTTACATTTATGTGAAGTAGCTGATAAATTATACAAAGAAGACAGAGCAGGTGAAAGATATGCTTGGCTAGATAAATTGACCAAAAGAAAAATGGGTTATGCTTTTTATGAACCCAGTACAAGAACAAGAGGTAGTCATGTAACTAGTTCAGATGAATTGGGTTGGTCTTTTGACGGATTTACAGGAATAGAAGGCACCTCTATCATGAAAAAAGAAAGCATAAGGGATACAGTTAGAATGTTTGAAGCCAATCATTGTGATGTTATTGTAATGAGACATCCACTTGATGGTTCATTACAATGGGCTGCAGACGTTGCTCAAGTTCCAGTCATAAATGGGGGGGATGGAAAAAATAAACATCCTACCCAAGGTTTACTTGATACATTTACACTATATATGTTTAATAATGGACAATTTAATGGACTAAATATGGGCTTTGGAGGGGATTTATCTCACGGAAGAACAATAAGATCATTGAGTTTAGCTTTATCTCATTTTGATAATATAACCATAAGATGGGCTGCTGAAGATTTTTTTGGAATGCCTTCTGATTTAGAAGAAATTTTAACTTCAAGAAATGTAAAAGTTGAAAGATTAGATTCTGTAAGGGATGTACTTGCTGCTTCTGATTTTTATTATATGACCAGACCTCAATTAGAAAGAATAACTCAAAAAGATCTTGAAAACCCTGAAGTAGTTGCTTTAATGAATAAATATGATATTGATCTAAGTAGAGGAAAAGATGCTCTTCTAGAAATGGCTCAAAGAATAATGGATGATGGTTATAGAATAGATGGAGAGAAAATCGAAGGCCTTGATGTAAAAATTATGCATCCTTTACCTATCAATAGCGTTATTAGAGAAATTGACCCCTCAGTTCATTCTACCCCAAATGCAATATATTATCAACAAGCCGAAAATGGAATTTTTTTAAGAAAAGCTTTGCTTTTAGAAATGTTAAAACATAGTGGATATTATGTATTTGTCTCACAAATATCTCCAGAAATTACCTATGGAAACAACAGATTAAGAAGAAAAACAAGAGAAGACGAAGAAGATTCTGAAAAAGTAGTAAGGGACATAAAAAGAGGTATTGTTATAGATCATCTAGTAAAAGGGGTGGCAGGAAAAGTTGCTGACGAATTAAGATTAGAAGCAAGAGGTTATGATAGTATTCCCGGAACCTTAAAAAGAAAAAGAACTGCTTTTTTAAAAACAGATTTAACAGAGTTAACAGATAGAGAACTTAAAGCAATTTATCTATTATCCCCTGAACCTTGTATAAATGAAATAGGTAATAGAACAGTTTCAGACAAATATGTTTATCTTTTATGTCAAAATGATAATTGTGTTACTAGAAGGGTAGAAGAAGACGTACCTCCAAAATTCTATTATAAAGATGATACAATAAGATGTAGATACTGTAGAAAACCATATGAAATTGTTAATCCTAACATAACTCAAGAAGAAAGAGATGATTTTATTAAATCTTTACCAACCAGCATAGAGCCCATAGAAATGGAAACTTAAAAATAAAAAGGTCTTTTGATATTAATAAATACAAAATTATTAATATTATCTTTCTTAATTTAAATTTATGAATAATATAGTAAAAAGCTTATTCTTTTTAATTATTTTAATTAGTTTTAAATCGGTTTTAGGGAATGTAATAATAAATGAAATAATGTACAATCCAATCGGAACAGACACAAACCACGAATGGATTGAAATTTACAGTACTGACTCAATTAATTTATCAGGATGGTATTTTTATGAAAATGAAGTAAATCATAACTTAAACTTAATTTCAGGAGGTTGGATTTTAAATGGATATGCAGTAATAGCAGATAACTCAGAAACTTTTCTTTTAGATTATCCTGATTACAATTCAACATTAATAGATAGCTCTTGGAGTTCATTAAGCAATACAGGGGAGAGTATTGCAATAAAAGATAAATCTAAAAATATAATAGATGAACTATCTTATCCAACAAGTTTTGCAAACGGAGATTCTTTTTCACTATCATTAATAGAAAGGGTTTGGAAAAAAGGCATCCCTTCCCCCGGCAATAAAAATAAAAACACAACAATAGAACTTAATCAACCTGATTTAAATACAAATAACACATGTAATATAAAATTAAATATTACCTTAGATAAAGAAATCTACCTAAATGAAGAAAATATAAAATTTTATAATAATTTGAATAACGAATCTATTCAATTCATAATAGAATATTGGATAGAAGATTTGTTTGGAAATGTTTACAAAAAGAAATATAATACTAGTAATACAAACAAGAAATCTTGGAAAACAAACATAGAAGAAACAGACAAAGTCTTGTTTATTAAAAGTAAAGTATACCCTTTCTGTAATGATTCAAACATAAAAGATAATTCTTATGAAAAAATGTTTATAGTTAAATCAGATACAACATTAGAACCAAATTCAAAATTAGAAATTATTGAATTTGATGAAGAAATCAAATTTGGAGATTCTATTGAAGTAAAAATTAAAGCTTATAAAGGAGACACAAATAAATATCTTTTAAGTGCTTATATTTTAGACGGAACTAAAAAAATAAGTGATACAACAAAAATTCACATATATAACAAATTTTCTCATTATGACGGTCAACTATCTATTCAATTGAAACCCAATTGTGATTTAAAAATAAAAGATGGAAGATATGATCTTGTTCTAAAAGGATTAGGGAAACAAATAGAAGAAAGAATAAAAATAAAAGGAATTAATTCAAAAATTTGTGAAAATATTGAAGAAAATAAAATTATTTTTTTAGAAAAAAAGGAAGAGTGTGTTTGCCCAACAAACAATTGCAATAAAAATCAAAAAAGTTTAGAAAAATATAATATAATAAACCAATTATTATGCACTGATAAAGTTCATTACAAAAAAACATATCAAATTTCTAACAAACAAAAAATAAAATCAGTAATACCTTATTTAATTATAGTTCTTCTTATAATTTTAACAATTATTCTAACTAAAAAACAAAAACATTTATAAAAATCAGACAATTCTAATAAATTATGAAATATAAACAAGCAGATATGCTGGGTCTTACAGATCAACCAGATTATGATGCACCAATTGTACCAGATCTTGCAAATATCAGACCCCCACTAAGAGTAGATATTGGAGAATCATTATCTGATTCATATCAAACAAAAGAACAACAAAGAGATTTCTTAGCAGATTGATTAAAATTAGAAACATTTTTATTAATTAAAAAAATATCTTTTATATGAAAGAATTACCTTTAGCAGTTGCAATCTCTGCTTTGATTAAAGATAACAAAATTCTACTTATTAAAAGAGTTAGAGGTGACTATATTGGTTTATTAGGATTACCTGGTGGAAAAATTGAAAAGAATGAACACTTATCAGAAGCAGCAGTAAGAGAAATATTAGAAGAATCTGGTATAGAATCAAATTTTAAAAATCATTTAGGTTTTGTTTCAGAACATTTAATTGAAAATAACACTGTTCTTCAGCATCTTTTACTACATATTTGTGAATTAGAACCTCTAACCACAAATATACTAAATGATTCTGAAGGTAAACTTGCCTGGTTTAATTTAGATAATCTTCAAAATATAAAAGATCAAATTATTCCAAGCGATTTTTTAATAATTGAAAAAATCATTAAGAATAAAGAAAAAGGATATTATAATTGTATATTAGAAAAAAATGGAGAGAATTATTCTTTAAAAAAATTTGATTAGTTTTATATCATCGGTAATCCTTCAGACTGATACATAACAGGTTCACCTTCAGCAACAAAATCTTTTCCAACAATATTTCCATACTGAACTTCAAAAAGAAATCTATGTAACATCTCTGAATAAGTCTGAGTAGAAGGGTTTACTTTAGCACTATATGCATCAACACCATCTGGCAAATATCTAAGATGATCCATTCTCTTTAAATCCTGATCTAATTCAAATTTAATCATTGGATCACATAAATCAATAGCAGAAGTATCAATAATTCTTCTCAAACCATCTGGCTTTCCAATCATTCTTTCTACAGCTGAAAAAAAATCAGAATAAGTAGATGGTTTTGATAAAAAATCAATTCTTCCAACATATGTAACATTTTCAAGAGAACAAAAAGTAGAATGAACTAAAACAGGAATAACATACTCTTTTTCACCTAATTCATTTATTAATTCTAAACCAGTTTTTTCAGGCATATTAACATCTGTCATTAACAAATCAAAAGCATCTCCACCTAATATACAATCTAAAGCTTGCTGCCCATCATAAGCTTGACTAACCTCATAACCTTCCTCAATAAGCCACTCTGCAATCATTTCTCTGATTGATCTATCATCCTCGGCAACAACTATTCTTTTCATTTTATTTTAAACCAACCCAGTTTGATGAGCCGGAATAACTTTTTTTAAATTATCAATATCGAACCTATTTATTTCCGTATCAAACATTTTTTTAAGACGTACACTATACAAAGGATTTCTAAGTCTTACTTTATGACCTTTAACTTCAGCAACCATCTGATCACTAGAATAACGTACAGGTAAAACAAAAGAAGTTCCATGATAACCTGCTTCCACCCCCCTTTCTTGTTGTTTTGTAAAAGAAACATCAATATAAGATAAAAAACCTAATTCTCCACCAACAATTTGACCATTAGATTGTTTAACAAGTCGAAATCTTGCCTCATTATCAGGAGAACATTCAGAAGGATCCACCTCATGATAAACTGCCATTCTTCTATTTCTAGGAACATTAGAAGTCATAACTTTTCTTAATAAAAAATAACCTTGTTCTTCCATATAATCTCTAACATCTTCAACTTGTTCTGATGGAACTTCAATATCAAAATCATGATGAAATCTAGTCATTCTTCCAAGATACAAATCAATTCCTACCCCTCCCACCAAAAACCAGTCAAAAGGGGCATCATCAGTCATATCACAAAGCCTTACAAGACCATCTTCTATTTGCGCAACATTATCAGATGTAGATTCTCTAAATCTTTTCGATGTTCTACTATAAGTTGTAATATGATATTTACCTACTTTACTCATTTTTCAGTATCCCCTTCATTATAATCTACTCTTTTTGCTAAAGCACCTACAAGTTTGGCCCTTAAATGTTGTTTTGCCCTTTCTTCTAAACAAACAATATGACTTTCATAAGCACCTAAAAAACCTTTTCCTGTTTTCAAAGAGACCTCTTCAAAATCATCAGTCTCATCATAAACAATACAATCTAATACCTTTTTTCCAGTACGTATTGCAGCAGTATATCTTCCATTCCCATCAGAAAAACAATATCTCACTCCATTTAACCTAAATTCTTCAGGAATTTCTATAACTGGTAAAGGAGAAATTCCACCCCATCCATTTTCCCTTACATAAGATGTTAAACCGTGTTTATAGAAATCTCCTTCCAAAAGGGGTTCCAATTCTTCAATATTAATTTGTTTTCTTTGCATTATTCTAATAATAGTTAGTATAACACCCCTTTGATTATCAATCAAGATTCTTTTTGGATTTATAAAATTAACTAAATAACATAATCAAAATCAGAATTTTTTCCATTCAAATCTTTTGCCTGAATTCTTAGGCTAGGGTGTCTTGATCTCCCCCTATAATTTTTATTAACAGCATTTCTAACAGCTACTTCTAAATCATCATCAAAATCAACCTGGGCGCGAAAAGTTAATATGCTCTCTCCATTTATTACATCCCCTCTATCATATAAATTAAGAACTTCTTTCATTACTTCATACTCAAACCTTGCAAGTTGTATTTGTCTCATTTTCATTATTCATCAACCCTCTTTCAGATCAAGAACCAAATCTCATTTAAAAATATAATCATTTTTAGATAACTTTTTAAATACAATTCCTCTCCTTTTAGCTATGACTCAAAAAATACTATGTAGGGCTATTGTTGAGGTAATTGGAAAACCTCAAAAATATGTAGAAGAAACAATTAATGTTATTCTTGAAAAAACAGAAGAAATCAAAGGTTTAAAAATACAAGAGAAAAAGATAGAACCTGTTAAAAGCCTTAAAGACGAAAATTTAGAAAAAGTAGAGAAAAAAATTCAAGATCAAAAAGGAGAACTATTTTCAACATTCACAGAAATAGAGTTTTTAGCAGATAACCTAGATGTTGTAGCTTCATTCTGTTTCGACTTTCTCCCATCTTCCTTAGAGATAATAGAACCAGAAAAAATAGAAACAGACATCCAAGATGTTTCAAAACTATTAAATGATACATTATCTAGAATACACAGTGCAGATCATATTGTTAAAAAATTAAAATTCGAAAATTCTGCTTTAGAAACAAACTCAAAATTACTTTTAAGAAATATGATTATTGTTTCATTAAAAGCTAAAGAAAAGAATCTAGAAGAATTATCAAAAGCAACAGGTATTCCTCAAGATCAATTAAAACCTTTTTTAGAAGCTTTGATTAATGAAAATTTTATAATATTAAAAGATAATATTTACAAATCAGTATAAAAGATGGAAGATATTAAAAAAAAAATAGAGGCTCTTCTATTCTCTTCTGGAAGAGTAATGACTATAGAAGAAATAAAAAGAGTGTGTAGAATAAGAGATGATGAAAGAATAAATAAAGCTCTAAAAGATCTTAAAGTTGACTATGATAACAGAGATTCTTCCTTAATTCTAACAAACGAAGAAGATAAATGGAAAATAACAACTAAACAAGATTATTTTCATGTTGTAAAAAGAGTTGTAACAGAAACAGAACTTTCTAAAACTTTAATGGAAACATTAGCAGTTATAGCTTGGAAATATCCAATAAAACAATCAAATTTAATTAAAATAAGAACTAATAAAGCATATGATCATTTAAGAGAATTAGAAAAAGTTGGTTATATTACAAGACAGAAACATGGAAGATCTAAATTGATTAAACTAACAGATAAATTCTTTGCTTATTTTGATTTACCACCTGAAAAATTAAAAGATAGGTTTGCAGATTTTACTCAAATTGCTAATGCTATCTCCAACAAAGAACAAGAAATAGAACAAATGAAACAAGAACATCAATCACAAGTAAAAGAAGCAAAACAAATGCAAGAACAAAATGAACAGGAACAAGAAAAAGAGCTTGAAGTAAAAGAAAATGAAGTAAAAGAATTAAGTAAAAATCCCCCTCCCAAAGAAGAAATAAAACTCTTAGAAATTAAACCACCAGAAGAAGATTCTTGAAAATAATTACAACCCACCACGTATACGCATTAATCCTTCTATAGGTATAAGTGATTTTGAAAAAGGTGTGGCCATTACTGTTCTTGGATAAGGTCCAAAAAGAGGTTTGACAGGACTATCTTTTTTCATGGCTTCTTCCACCCTATCAACAGGTTCTTTCTCATCAAGCATCACTAAAAAATCATCTAAAGTAATTGTTTTTTCATCATCAACACCTCTAATCATAATAGGTCTTAAAGAGTGAGTATATTTAGTATGTCCATTTACAACTAAATCCTGTATTGCCCATATTTTACCCTCTGTTTTTTTTCTTGCTGAAATAATTGCCCATTCTAAACAAGCACCATTATATCCCCCTACGAAAAAAAGAGGTTTATCAGAAAGAAATTCCAATTCATATTCATCAACAGGTGTTCCCCTACCATACTCTGTTAAAACAACTTGATCAACTAATCCTTGTTCTAATAACAAACTAGTTGCAGCTGCATAATGTTGTAAAGTGTCTAACAAAACAACACCAACATCAAAGTTACCCCTTAAAAAACCCATTAATTTTTCAAAATATTGATTTAATTCAGCTCTTGTTCCAGAATTAAGATCATGCATATGATTCAAATGAGAATACAAAGGATGTACTACTGTTAAAACATTTTCAGATTCGATAGGTTTTTTATGTTCTTCAGCATGTTTTTTTGCTCTTAAAAACAACCCATTACAATCTTCACTATTATATCCAAATTCACCAGCATATATTTTTGCCTCAGTCATCATACCAACTAAATCTTCCCATTCAACAAATCTTTCATTCAAAACATAACCAGAAGAACTAGTTGCATCTAATTTTTCTCTTAATGTTTCATCATAATATTTTATCATTTTACATCAACATATCTTGTTTGACCATCTAAAGAAAAAGCATCAAAAAGATAATGCAAACAATCGTCTAAATGCTCTGAATCATCTGCAACAGGATTATTTTGTTTTGGATGAGGACAAGAACCCATACAAACAGAAGCAATTTCTGCAGCATCATACCCTCTATTATCCCTAAAACAAGTAAGAAGACCATGAATATTTGGTCTTGGAGCCATATACACTCCACCTTTATATCCACCAACTTGTCCTTTTTTTTCTAACAACCTAATGTCTCTATTAATAGCAGCAGTATTAACAACTAAATCCATATCATTAACAGAAACAGCCAAGGGCTCATCAACAAGATCCTTATACCCAAGTATTTCTCTACAAGTAGAAAGATTTACTAATCCACTACAATGATATTCGCTTTTCAAAACATATTCTAAAAGGGCCATTAAGGGTGTTTTCTGTCTATTAACTATTTGATGAGCAGCAACACCCATCCCGGTTCTAGTTACACCCTTATAACAATGTACAATAGTAGGTTCTTGTAACACACTTAAAAGATCTACAAATTCTAAAGCCATATCGGGAGTCATATCGTTTCTTTTTCTAAATCTAAATTGATGTATAACCAAATTAGGATCATCATAAAAATCATTTAACCAATCTCCTTCCATCAAAGAAACAATATGTCTAATACCAAACTCTTTTTGTAATCTTTTTACATGTTTAGGCCAAACCATCCCTCCCCTATATTTCCCCTCATCAAAAGAAGAAAGCAACATGGGCAAATCTGCAGCATTTCTAGCCACATCTTCCCAATTTTCTGGCAAAGCGTGTTGTGTTTCGCCTTTATCTTCCATTTCAAAATGTTTTTTTAACATAATTTCTCCTAATTAATTTCTAATAACTAATATATCATTAAAAAAATCTAGAAAACCCCCTAGACGCCCCCATAGAAAAGAATAAAAAGCATTTTAAAAACTTTACCAATAAATTTAAAAACATTCAATATAATAATAAAACATGACAATACTATCAACACTTGCAACAATCTTTGGAATTATAGTGGGGTTTGCTAATGTCCCTCAAATTTACAAGATGTTTAAAACAAAAAGTGCAAAAGACATCTCTAAATTAACTTATTCAATTTTATTAATAGGTGCAATAATCTGGATTTTTTACGGTTTTGAAATAAAAAAATTCCCAGTAATCATTATGCACATTCTAGTTACAATAGAATTCATAATAATTCTTATAGGGTGTAAATTATACGGGGGAAAATAATTATTATTATCACGGAGAAGCCTGGAAACGCATGAAATCACCCATTTCAACCATTAAAAACCAAAAGATTTATAAATAATAACCCACACAGGTACATTAATACAAAGGTAAATAAAATGGCAAAAGATAAAATAGAAAACGTTGTAGGTGATGATTCTAAGATTGATTACAAATTAAATGACAAAAATGTAGAAGAACTGTTCAAAAACAGACAACAAGATATGGTTGGTTTGATAGAAGAAAGTATTCAAGATATCCAACAAATGATTATTAGTAGGGGAGAACTACACGATCAAATGCTTAAAAATTTAGATAAAATTGAAACATTCATAAATAATGCAATGCCTGGTCACAATGGGGCATCTGTAGAAGAAATAAAAGCAAATCAAGATTTAATGAGAGAACTTCTAAAAAAGAAAATAGAATTAGCAGAACTTAAATCAGATGAAGAACTTAATTTTTGGCGTGATCAAGCTTTATTAAAAAAAGAACTAAGAGAACATATGAAAGAATTCAGAGACATAAAAAGTAAAACAAGTATGCTTGACAACTTAATTGATATGGAACCTGAAGTAGAATAAAAACAAAATCATGATAAGAGCAATAACAGTAGAAGAAATCTGTAAAAAACTTAAACCAGTTCTAGGTAAAAAAATAGATCAAATTTATTTAAAATATACCCTTACAGAAGACAGAATAGAAAGAGAACAAGTAGAACGTATGCTTAGTTTATTATACGAAAAACACCTTAATAAAACACTATTAGAAGAAGCTCTTTTATTAGAACCACCTAAAAAAGGAGTTGTAGAAGGAGACTACCCCTTAGGAAAAATAACATATGCTGGAAAAGATTTTGGAACTTTCGGATTAAGAGAACAAGACTGGCCAAGACATATGTGTGTAACAGGAATGAGTGGTTCAGGTAAAACAACTTTTGCATTTCAAATACTAGCTAATTTTATTCTTCATAAAAAACCATTCTTAATATTTGATTGGAAAAAAAGTTTTAGACCCCTGATGAATATTGATAAAGAAATAATGTGTTTTACAGTAGGTAATAATCAAATTAGTAATTTATTCAAAATAAATATCAATAGGCCCCCAGCAGGTATTGACCCTAAAGGGTGGGTAAGTATGCTTTGTGATATTATTGTAGAAAGTTTTTTTGCAAGCTATGGTGTACATAAAGTTTTAAGAGAAACCCTTGATCAAGCATTTAAAGATTTTGGAGTATACAAGGGGTCTGATAATTATCCTACTTGGAGCCAAATAAAAGATAGATTAGAAGAAAGGGCAGATGATGTTAAATCAAGGGGGAGAGAAGCAGAATGGCTAGAATCCTCCCTAAGAATAGCAAACTCATTAACTTTTGGAGGGTTTGGAGAAGCACTAAATTGTAAAGAAAAATATGGGTTCCAAATAGCAGACTTACTACATAAAAAAGTAATCTTTGAATTACATGCACTAGGAACAGCAGAAAAAAAGTTCTTTTGTGAATTCTTATTAAGTTATATATATTATATGAAAAAATTTAATCAAGAAGGGTATAGTAGTAAATTTAAACAAGCAATTGTTGTAGATGAAGCACATCACATTTTCTTAAAGGACAAACCTAATTTTATTAAAGAAAGCATTACAGAAATGATTTACAGAGAATTAAGAGAATATGGTATTAGTTTAGTATGTCTTGATCAACATATTTCTAAATTAAGCGAAGCAGTCTCTGGAAATAGTGCAACAATAATCGCATTTCAACAAGTTCTTCCACAAGATGTAGAAAACATATCTGGAATTATGCAAATGAGAGATGATAGAAAGTTTTTCTCAATGTTACCTGTTGGAGAAGCAATTGTAAGACTAGTTGAAAGACATTATAATGCATTTCACATAAGGGTTCCATTCATAGAAACTAAAGGAACTATCATAAAAGACAAAGAAATAAACAAAAGAATGGAAGAATTGGTTAAATTCCATAAACAAAAAAAAGTATTTAAAGACAGCTGTAAAGAGAAAAATATAAAAAAGATGATGTCTAATTTAGATAATATTTATAAAGTAAGCGGCGTTAACACAAAAGGAGATTATTCAGATTTATCATATTCACACATAAACATAGATATAACAACCGAACACAAAGATTTTTTGCAGGTATTGCGCAAAAAGCCTTTACAGACCACTAAGGCCTACAAGCTTTTGAAACTATCTAGCAGGAAATGCGATAAGATTAAGAAAGACTTACTAGGACAAGGTTTGATTCAAGAAGAAGAACTCAAGGACCGCAAAGGACTCAGTAAAGTACTAAGTCTTACGGCAAAAGGGTCTGCCTTCTTGAAGTATAGTGGAAACCGTGGATAACACAGTGGAAACCCATTGTGATATACAGCAAACTCACTCTAAACTATAGCGTTAGCTGCTTCTAATAGGTGACTTTTTCACCATTTTCAGGCAACAATCTACAGCACCCCTGGCCAGCCTTCCTTCCCGGGTTTCGGTTTCTCGACCACAAACAAGGCAACCAAGTGGTGCATTTAATTATAACAGCTGAAAAGCTGATTTAATATGAACGGGTGTAGCTCAGTTGATAGAGCACTGGTCCCCAAAACCAGTAGTCGGTGGTTTGATCCCACTCACCTGTTCCATTTTTCGGCCAACCGGTTCCGAGCGTTTCATCGTGAAGAACAAACAGAACAGAAAACCAAACGTGGTTGTGATTCACTCGAATCGTTCGTTTCAACCACAGAAAAGATCCAGGAACCGGCTGGCTCCTAACTATACCAACCCTAATGGGTTGTTGTAATAGAGGTGAGGAACTTGCTTTCCTCGTGCCGCGAGACACTTTTCCAAGAGCGGGGAATGTCTCATGTATGGTTGAAATTGGCACAACTCTAAGGAGAACGCCATGAACACCATGACCAATTGGAACACTGCTGACCATGACTTTGGCCGGCATCGCAACATGGAGATCGTTGCAGGCTGAAGTCAAAGAAGCGAAGTTCCAAGCAGTCAGCACCAGAAAGTCTGGTTCCAAGGTGCTGGCTGCACTTAACAACAAACAGCAAAGCAAATGTTGTATAAAATAGGACCCAAAATAGGTTAAAACGCTCTGGCAAGTTTTCCTACCCCTCCTCCCTTCTTCCCCGACTTGCCAGAGCGTCTCAAACAAGCAGCTTTGCTGCATTATATATTCTCTTTGATCATTCCCTTCTGGACAGTGAGGCATTCCATCCTAATTATTCCATCACGGCTGAAAAGCTGTAGCTTAACAAACTCGATGGAAGCTTAATTGTCCGGAAGGGACCTAATATCAGGGCCATTAGCTCAGTGGTAGAGCACCGCGTACCAAAAACCGATTTGCCAACCATCGTATGGTTTAAGCTATAGGTACGCGTTGGTCGTAGGTTCAAATCCTGCATGGCCCACCTTCTTCACACTTGGCACACCCAGGGTTCCTCCCCCCCACTCCCCATAACCCTGCCCTGGGTGTGTCTTAGAAACAAACAGTAAACACTGTATAACATACAACCAATAGTGCTCCTTGGCAGGTTCCCCAAACCTACCCACCCCTCCACCCTGCCAGGGAGCCTTGAAAAACAACAGCAAAAGCTGTATAAAATAGGACCCAAAATAGGTTAAAACGCTCTGGCAAGTTTTCCTACCCCTCCTCCCTTCTTCCCCGACTT
>Ga0257125_1001903_pt1 | contig 19012 bp, 14 predicted proteins | sample SI106_200metaG_FD_190183 | JGI IMG/M metagenome (GOLD analysis project Ga0257125, IMG submission 190183) | Marine microbial communities from Saanich Inlet, British Columbia, Canada - SI106_200 | ecosystem: Environmental > Aquatic > Marine > Inlet | place: Canada: British Columbia | collected...
TTCTTGAGCTTCCTACCCCCCCCCAGATGTGGGAAAGACCTAGTAAAAACCCCTGTAAAGGGTATAATTGCGCCCACGCACCCGTAGCTCAATGGATAGAGTAGCTGACTTCGAATCAGTTGGTTGTGGGTTCGACTCCCGCCGGGTGCACAATAAAAAGTCCCTTTTTACAGGGATTTTTTGCTTTTATCTTCATTGCAAGGGAGGTTATAATGAAAGCATTAACAAACTGAATGCTTGTTGAGTATTATCTTGCTGGAGAAAAAAAACTGATTCACACAAGGTTTTTTGTTTTCACTCAAAGCATAGGCTATAATTTCCCATTATGTTAAATAACAAAAGCATCAGGGGACGATTGGGGTTTCTTTTTCTGGCATTTGTATTATTGGTCAGTTTCTCTGTAGCCGCGACTTATTTGGGAATCGCCACACAAAACAAGGATGCGCTCATCATCAATTTGGCGGGGCGCCAACGTATGCTTAGCCAAAAAATGACTTGGCTGGCTCTAGCTGAACCAGAAAGCCTAGAACTCTCTGAGACAATTGAGCTTTTTGACCAAACCCTTCATGCTCTTCGCTTTGGAGGAGAAACTGTAGATTCTGATGGAAATCTTGTTTCCCTGCCTATCGCCCCAGACGCTGCATTAGATGATCAACTGGATGAAGCGTCTCAAACTTGGGCGCATTTTCAAGAACACTTAGCGCCAGAAGATACCGAAACGCTTCTTCTCGAAGCTCCAATTATTCTTGACCAATTGGATGCGGTAGTGACTGCTTTTGAAATCCGCGCAGAAGCCAAAAATCTGCGCCTGATATTAATACAAGTCGCGTTTTGGGTAGCGGCAATAGGATTACTTATTTGGGGCTTCATTGATACGCGCCGTATTATTCTTAACCCTTTATCAGAATTAGGTAGAGCGGTAGAAAAGATAGGAGAAGGAAATCTTGATTGGTCTCTTCCGCCAATAGAAAATAATGAGTTGGGGGAACTGGCACAAACCTTTGGCGTTATGCGCACAGAACTAGCTCAATCTCGAAAAAAACTAGAGGGACGAATTGTACAAAGAACGAAAGAGCTTGCAACTGCATTTGAGTTTAGCCAAGAAATTGTAGCCCAACGAGATTTGAACGAACTACTAAATTCAGTCGTAGAACGTACTCGCCTGCTAATGCAGGCAGAGTCGGCGGCTCTCTGTGTGCTATCACCAAATGAAAGAACTTTAGAACTGGCTTCATATAGTGGAGACGTAGATATTGAGTTAGGCGTTAAGGAATCAATTCAAGAAGGGCTTACACAGCAAGTCATGAATGCAGGTGAGACCATCGTCAGCGAGACTCAATGCACAAATTGTAAATTCCTTCTTGCAAACGATGCCGGGCATTGCGTGGCAACTTCCCTTCGAGCAGGCGAGCATACACTTGGCGCAATATGTGTGGTGCAGTCTGGCAAAAACGATCTCAGCGAAATAGCCTCTTTTGATGCCGATAATCAACACGCGCTCAATCTCTTGGCAAACTCTGCCGCAATCGCCATCTCCAATGCTAATCTTGCAAAAGTAGAACGCCAAAAAACAAAGCAAGCTGCTGCTTTTGCCGAACGAGAACAATTAGCCGCCGATCTGCACGATAACCTTGCTCAAATATTAAGTTTTACACGGATTAAATTAGAGCGATTGGGTGAAATTCTCGTTGACGATCAAGATGCCGAAGAGCGCACTACGTTAATGCAGATAGAAAAAGCAACCGAAACGGCCTATCAACAAGTACGGGATGCGCTAACAGGTCTCCTCAAACCCAAACAGGATCGGGGCGACCTTGCAAAGAAACTTGCTTCCGTTGTAGATGAGTTTTTTGCCACCTATCAGCTTCCCATTAAACTGGAAATTAGCGATTCTTCTGCACTGATGCTTCCCCCTGCCACGCAGAGACAGGTTGTTCATATCGTGCGAGAAGCGCTTTCCAATGTCCAGCGACATTCTCAAGCCAAGCAGGCTTGGGTGCGGGCAGAACGTGCAAATGGGGATATTCACTTTATCATTGAAGATGACGGCAAAGGTTTCGACCCTCAGTGTTCGCTGGGTGGCAATCATTTTGGTTTGAGAATTATGCGAACGCGAGCAGAAAGGTCTGGCGGAGAATTCTCTTTTTCGTCTCATCTTGGAGAAGGAACGCAAATTCTCGCGAAATTTCCTATAGCAAAATCTGAGCAGGGAGGAAAATCGTGACACCTTCTCGTATTCTTTTGGCTGACGATCACGAATTATTCCGTGATGGGTTAGCTGGACTTATCAACGCACAACCAGACCTCGAAGTTGTAGCAGAAGCGGGGGATGGCTTAGAAGCTCTCAAATTTGCGCGTGATTTAAATCCAGACTTAATCGTGATGGATATTAATATGCCCATCTGTGATGGTTTGGAAGCAACCCGCCTGATTTGCACTGAGTTGCCTGGGTCACGAATTGTTACCCTCACCGTTCACGATGAAGATGAAAAACTCTTTGCCGCAATTAAAGCGGGAGCTGTTGGCTACTTGCTTAAGAGTACCAATAAGAATAATTTTCTGGATGGTATACGAAGGGCTTTGGCTGGTGAAGCGGCGTTATCTTCAAAAATAGCGACACGTGTAATAGATGAGTTTTCTAAGTTAATGAACCAATCCGTTGCCATAGCTTCAAGCGAAGAGACTCCCGATCTTACACACAGAGAGCGTGATGTTTTACAGCATATCGCAAGGGGGGCTACCGATAAAGAGATAGCGGCGGTGTTATCTATCAGTATTTACACAGTGAAAAGCCATGTGCGTAATATCTTGGGGAAATTACACGCGGTCAATCGGCGAGAGGCAGCACGGCTTGCGTCTCGGCATGGGTTGCTGGAAGATTGATGAATTAAGCAGGTCACGTTTGTAACGTGACTATTTAGGGGAATTTGTTTATCGTCAAGAATCAGCTTATTAAAGGGAGACAAGCCAAAATCAAGCGTGTTCCGGCGCGAAGCGGCATCCAAATCAAAAGAACTAGTTCGTTTTGGAAGAGTGATTATAAACATCACTCTTTTTTAGTTCCTCTTTCTGCTCACGATGGATAGACGCTTTTTACCCAGTTCGTTATGCTTGCCCAATGGAGCTACGCAATGTTTTTGTCATCGGCGATTCTTTATTTGCTGATACTTTAATTCAGTCATTGGGGGGAAGTGAGAATGTTGCTGTGATTGGTACAGCTCCTACTCCTGAAGATGCTTTGCCTATGCTAAAAGAGCAGAATCTTGATGCTGTGATTATGGCTGCGGCAGATGAAAACGTAGTCGTGGATTTTGCGCCTATCTTGATTGAAAATCCTGAGCTGGCGATTATTCGCGCAGATTTGAGTACCAAGCAAATGCAAGTGATTACGAACCAATCTATTGATGCTCGAATATCTGATTTGCTCTCTGCTATCGCCGATTTACCCAAGCGAAAAATGGTTGATGATGGAAAGGTTTTGAATGAAAAAAAAACGAATAATGGAGGAGAATCCTATGAAAATTAGACATAAGATCTGGAATTCATTTTGCGGAAGGTCTTTTGTGATTCTGTTTTTAAGTGGGGTTTTGTTGATGGGGGTATTCTATCAAGTATCTGCGGCGCCAAGCTTTCAATCTTCTGATGATGGGCAAGATATATTTGAAGTGATGTGTGTATCTTGTCATTCAGTTGGAGGAGGGGTGATTGTTGGCCCTGATTTGAAAGGGGTGCTTGAGCGGCGCGACAGAAATTGGGTAAGGGGTTTTATAAGCATGCCTGATCAGATATTGGCATCTGATGATCCAATTGCAATGGATATGCTGATTGAATTTAATAACATACCAATGCCAAATTTGGGGCTTACAGAGACAGATGTTGAAGCACTCTTGGCTTTTCTTGAGGGCGGAGAAAGTGTAGCGCCAGTTGTTGTTGACCTGCCTGCTGGAGATTTTGATCAGGGCGAAGCCATTTTTACCGGCGGGAAAGTTTTAACGGAAGGTGGCACACCTTGTATTGCCTGCCATTCCGTTGGCACTTTTAGTGCTCTCGGTGGCGGTAATTTAGGCCCCGACCTGACCCATGTTTATGATCGTTTTGGAAAAGTTGGGTTGGTCAGTGCAATTCAAAATATAGCTTTCCCCACTATGCAAGGTGTTTATGAAGGTAAAGATTTGACGGATCAAGAGATTGCAGATTTGTTGGCTTTCTTTACAACCGTTGATGTGGAAGGCGTAGAAAAAAACACTTCGGCTTTGTTTTGGATTGTTGGGCTTTTGGGTGCTGGCGCATTATTTGGCATCATGGCGTATTACTGGCCACGACAACGGGAAACTTTATCGGATCGCTTGAGAAAAGACGCAGGAATTACTTCAAGGAGGCATTCATGAAAGACTGGTCTAAAAAGAAGATTTCTCCCACCGAACGTAAATGGGAAGAGTTTTATCGTAACCGCCATCAACACGATAAGCGCGTACGCACAACACACGGCGTAAACTGTACAGGTAGTTGCTCTTGGGAAGTATTTGTCAAAGATGGCATCGTTACTTGGGAAATGCAGGCTACGGATTATCCTGAATTGGAAGAAGGTTTGCCTCCTTATGAGCCGCGCGGTTGCCAACGTGGCATTAGCTATTCTTGGTATCTTTATAGCCCTATTCGTGTCAAATATCCTTACGCACGTGGAGTATTGGTCGACCTTTGGCGCAAAGCAAAATCTATTCATGGCGACCCGGTTAAAGCTTGGGCAGCAATTATGGATGATAAAGAAGCGCGCAAAAGTTATCAACAAGCACGCGGTAAGGGTGGATTTAGACGTATTTCTTGGGAAGAATCGCAGGAAATTATCGCGGCATCAATGGTTCATACTACAAAGAAATATGGTCCTGATCGAATAGCCGGATTCTCTCCAATCCCTGCCATGTCGCAGATCAGTTATGCTGCCGGAAGCCGCTTTATGAGCTTGATGGGTGGCGTGATTATGAGCTTCTATGACTGGTATTGCGATCTCCCGCCTGCCAGCCCCGAGATCTGGGGGGAGCAAACAGACGTTCACGAATCTGCTGATTGGTTCAACTCGCGCTTTGTGGCTGTTGTTGGCGCAAACCTGAATATGACCCGTACACCTGATACGCATTTCATCTCAGAAGTGCGTCATGCCGGCGGGAAATTGACCGTCTTTGCTCCCGATTTTTCGCAAGTTGCAAAATATGCTGATTATTGGATCCCTGTTCACGCTGGGCAAGATACTGCTTTTTGGATGGCGGTTAATCATGTGATTTTGACTGAGTTTTATGTTCAGAAACAAGTTCCTTATTTTGTTGAATATCTCAAGAAATATACTGATATGCCCTTCTTGATTGAGGTCAATGAGAAGCGACCGGGCAAATATATACGAGCCAATCGTGTCGGTGAGTATAAAGATACTGAGCACGGTGATTGGAAACTGCTTATCTGGGATGAGAAGAGTGGGCGCGCACGCATGCCCAAAGGCACGATCGGTTTCCGCTGGGGCGAAAAAGAACAAGGTAAATGGAATTTGGAGCCAAAAGATGGCGTAACGGATGAAGAAATCGTCCCTGAATTAAGCTTTGCTGATACTCACGACGAAGTTGTCGAGCTTGAATTTGACGATTTTTCATCTGGGACGACAAACGCGCGCGGTGTCCCCGTACGTTATATCGAAACCGAAGATGGACGCATTGCCGTAACGACCGTGTTTGATCTTGTGATGGCGCAATTTGGCGTTGATCGTGGCTTCAGCGGCGACTACCCAGAAAGTTATGATGATGCAGAAGGCGTCTATACCCCAGCATGGCAAGAAAAATACACTGGTATCCATCAGGATACTTGTATCCGCTATGCTCGCGAGTGGGCAACGAATGGTGAAATGACCAACGGTAAGAATATGGTCATCATCGGTGCTGGTGCAAATCACTGGTATCACAATAACTTGCTTTACCGTTCATCTATTGTCGCATTGATGTTGACAGGCAGTGTAGGCGTAAATGGCGGTGGTTTAGCTCATTATGTTGGGCAAGAAAAACTTGTCAATGTTGGCTCTTGGGCAACTATCGCCTTTGCAACGGATTGGGGCATGGCTCCACGCCATCAGAATACGCCTTCCTTCCATTATGTCCATACCGACCAATGGCGTTACGAACGTGGCTACACAGCCTACGATGAGTTACCCAATAAACCAGCTAAAGACCACACCATCGACCATCAAGTTCGTGCGGTACGACGTGGATGGCTACCTTTCTTCCCTCAATTCAAACGTAATTCAATCGATGTCGTCATTGACGCGATGGAGAATGGTGCTAAAAACGATGCAGATGTTGTGAATTATGTTGTGGATCAATTCAAAGAAAAGAAACTAGATTTATCTGTTGAAGACCCTGATGCTCCAGAGAATTGGCCCCGTGTATGGGTGATCTGGCGTGGTAATGCTATTGGAACAAGTGCCAAAGGGCACGAGTTCTTCATGAAACATTATCTGGGCACGCATAGCACCGCCATCGCCGAAGAGCAAGCATTAGGACATACCAGCGAAGTTGTTTACCACAAACATGCCCCGGAAGGCAAGATGGATTTGGTAGTAGATCTTAACTTCCGTATGGATACATCTGCCCTTTATTCTGATATTGTCTTGCCTGCCGCTTCCTGGTATGAGAAAGACGATCTCAACACCACCGACATGCACACCTTCATCAACCCCATGCAGGCTGCTGTAAAACCTGCTTGGGAAGCTAAAAGTGATTGGGATATTTTCAAAACGCTGGCTCGCAAAGTGAGTGAGATATCCGAAACACATCTTGCTGAGCCATTCAAAGATGTGGTTATGTTGCCACTCAAACATGATACGCCCGATGAAATTGCTCAACCCCAAGTAGTGGATTGGCAAAAAGAAGATGATGTTGAGCCGATCCCCGGAAAGACCATGCCGCACTTCAAAGTAGTTGAACGGGATTATACAAAAATAGGCGAGCGTTTTGTCAGTTTGGGCAAAGGCGTGGAGAAAAATGGTGTTGCCGCACACGGGATTCGCATTGAAGTAGCTGATGAATATGACTATCTTAAACGCCAGCAACCTAGAACCTTTGATAAAAACAAATCTTCAACGGGAGAAGTTTTCCCATCCCTGGAATATGGACGACAAGTTTGTGAGACTATCTTGCGCCTAGATCCAGCCTCCAATGGAGAGTTAGCGCATCGTGCTTTTGTTGCAGAAGAAAAGAAAACTGGGCTTTCCCTTACAGATTTGGCAGAAGGCACACGCTCAACCCGCATTTCATTTTCTGACATCATAGCTCAGCCACGCCGAGTGCTGACAACCCCAACCTGGTCTGGATTAATCAATAAAGGTCGCGCTTATTCACCATTCACCTTTAATGTTGAAAGAATGGTTCCGTGGCGCACGTTGACGGGACGACAACATTTCTATCTTGACCATGAAGGCTATCTGGATTGGGGCGAACATCTCCCAGTCTATAAGCCACGACCAGATCACACCATGCTCGATGAAACTGAACGTAGTATGGCAGAAGCGCAGGGCAAGATGCTCAACTACATCACCCCGCATGGTAAGTGGAGCATCCACTCAACCTATTCTGATAATCATCGCATGATGACCCTTTCGCGAGGCAATTATCCTGTTTGGCTAAATACTAAAGATGCCGCCGAGATGGGAATCAAAGATAACGATTGGGTTGAACTCTTCAACGATAACGGCGTTTTCGTACAGCGCGCCATTGTCTCTGCTCGTATCCCCAGCGGAACAGTTTTTGTCTATCACGCCACTGAGCGGACGATCGGTATTCCAAAATCGAAATTGCGCGGAAATAAACGAGCCGGTATGAATAACTCTATGACCCGTGCTCGTCTCAAACCTGTGCTGATGTCTGGAGGATATGCCCAGTTCTCCTATTCGTTCAATTACTGGGGACCCACCGGCGTCAACAGAGACACATTCGTTTTCGTACGAAGAATTGATAAACCAGAATTCTAGCCTTGCTGCAAGGATAAAAGGAGCCACTTATGGATGTACGTACACACATGAGTATGATTTTCCACCTCGATAAATGTATCGGTTGCCACACCTGCTCAGTCGCATGTAAAAATCTATGGACTGACCGTAAAGGCGCAGAGTATATGTGGTGGAATAACGTAGAAACCCGCCCAGGAACAGGGTATCCCACTCAATGGGAGAACCAGGAACACTTCCGGGGTGGATGGGAGAAGAATAAAGGCGATCTCAAGCTGAAGCTACATACTCGCCTTCAGGGTATGCTCAAGCTATTTTACAATCCGAGCCTTCCTGGTTTGAGAGATTATTACGAACCCTTCACCTTTGACTATCAGAATCTATTCAACTCACCCAAAAAAGATGTTCAGCCGATTGCTGAACCTATCTCCATGATTACGGGAGACCCGATTGATATTGAAACGGGTCCCAACTGGGATGATGATCTTGGCGGGTCGAATATCTACGCTAAAAACGATCCTAATTTGGAAGATCTCCCTCAAGAAGTCCGGGAGCAGATGAATGAATTAGAGCGCTTAGTTTTCAACTACCTGCCGCGCATCTGTAATCACTGCCTTAATCCGGCTTGTGTAGCGGCTTGTCCATCAGGTGCAATTTATAAACGTGAGGAAGATGGCGTTGTTCTGGTAAACGAAAATGATTGTAGGGCTTGGCGCATGTGTGTTGCCGCCTGTCCCTACAAAAAAGTGTATTACAACTGGAATACGGGCAAATCAGAGAAGTGTATTCTCTGCTTCCCACGTATGGAAACGGGACAAGCTCCAGCCTGTGCACATTCCTGTGTTGGACGCATTCGTTATATGGGCGTGCTTCTCTACGATGCAGATCAGATTCCACATGCCGCCAACGTGCCAGATGATGAACTGATTGCCGCTCACCGAGAGATGATTCTCGATCCCTTTGATCCTAAAGTAATTGCCGCAGCCAAAGAAAATGGCATCGGTGATGATTGGATTGAATCTGCTCAAAACTCCCCTGCTTATAAATTTGTCAAAGAATGGGAGATTGCATTGCCCTTACACCCGGAATTCCGCACAATGGTGATGATGTATTACATCCCGCCCTTGTCACCAGTTGTCAGCGTGACCGAAAAGAGTCTCTTCCGCCTTGACCTGATGCAAGAAGATTATGACTTCGAACTATTTGATCGTCTTGATGCTGCTCGCCTCCCAATCAAATATCTGGCAAATTTGTTTTCTGCGGGCGATGAAGGCATTATCCGAACAGTATTGCGTAAATTGCTGGCAGTCCGTATTTATATGCGCCGAAAGACTGTTCACGGCAAAGTGGATAGCGTCTCTCGTAAAACATTGGCAGAGGCTGGCCTCACTGAAGAACAAGCCATTGATATGTACAAAATGACAACTCTGCCCACAATGGAAGAACGCTTTGTCTTCCCGAATTATCACCGTGAGATGAGCATCGAATCGATGTTGGATCCCCTAACGCATAAAGGCGAAGTTGGTCTGGGCTATATCCATAAACCCGAGAGAGGTGAGTAATGGACAGCCTATTACTAATGGCAGAAGCCTTGCGTTACCCGCATCCTGGGCAAGTTAATGCGCTCTATACAAAAGTTTCCAAGCTGAATGGTCAGCTTGGAAATAAATCCTTTACTGATTTCCTGACAAAAATCGAATCTCTTTCACTCAGTGAGCAAGAAGAACTATTCACTCGCACTCTAGACCTTAGCCCTTTGGCAGCTCCTTATGTTGGCTACCAAATTTGGGGAGAGAGCTATAAGCGTGGTGAATTCATGGCACAGCTTAACCACGAAATGAAAGTGAACCAGATTGATTTAGAAGGTGAGTTGCCCGATCATTTACGCCCGATCTTGCAGTATCTGAGTATTTCATCTTCACCATTACCAGAATTAATTGAAGTGCTCGAAACATCAATAAAATCGATGCGCAATTCCCTGAAAAAGACTGAGAAAGACAACCCCTATTTGCTTCTCTTTGACGCAATAGGCACAGCATCCAAGTCTTTACAGGTCGCCGAATCAAGTGCTGAGTAAACTGAGAATTTTCGGAGAATAGATTATGGACTGGAACCAACTCCTCTTTGTTGTATTTCCCTACGTTTCAATTACCCTCTTTATCGCGGTAACGATCTACCGAGTAAAATACCGCCCCTTTACCATTTCAAGCCTCTCATCCCAGCTTCTTGAAGGCAAGCAACTCTATTGGGGATCAATCCCCTTTCATCACGGGATTCTGTGGATATTGCTTTTCCATCTAATAGCACTCCTCACCCCTAAAGCGCTTTTGCTTTGGAACGCCGTTCCCATACGTTTATATCTGCTGGAGATCAGTGGCTTTATTCTAGGGTTATGGGCTTTGGGCGGCGTTGTGCTCCTCTTCTGGCGACGCATGACAGTAGCCTATATTAAGGCTGTCACAACACCAATGGATATTGTTGTTCTCCTGCTAACCCTTGTCTCCATTCTTACGGGTGTCCTCACCGCTGCCCTCTATCGTTTTGGATCGGTCTGGTTTACGGGTGTTTTTACACCATATTTATGGTCTATTCTCACCCTGCAACCTCGCCCAGAGCTGGTTGCTCCGCTCCCGTGGCTGGTGCAATTGCACCTCTTCAACAACTTTGCTCTGTTGGCATTATTGCCTTTCTCGCGGCTCGTTCACATCCTTTCCTGGCCCCTCGATTATCTAGTCCGCCCATGGCAAATCGTGATCGGGATGGTAAGCCGCAAAGCCACAAAGTAATACGGGATAAAGCGCAGCATACTCAAATTTGGGTTTGCCTCCCATTAAACAGCAGTTGATTCGGCAATAAACAGATTGCCCCATTCTAGCCTTCCCCCTGAGGGGGGTAGAGGGGGGCAGGGTGTCAGGAAATTTTATTTACAACTTATATCTTATCGAGGAGAATCATGCCAGAAAAACGTACAGCTTACAGAGTTCTAGCCCTTAACACGATCGCATTTACTGTTTGTTTCGCAGCGTGGATGTTGAATGGCGTCTTGGTCACATTCCTGGTAGACAACCGTATCTTCGATTGGAACGCGGCTCAGATGGGTATGCTGATCGGCATCCCGGTCCTGACGGGATCGCTTATGCGTTTGCCTCTCGGCGTGCTAACCGATAAATATGGCGGTCGCCCTGTTTATGCCCTTCTGATGCTACTCAGTGCCGTTCCTATGTTCATGCTTGGGCAAGCCAATTCCTATAACGAGTATATGATTTACAGCTTAGGCTTCGGCATGACAGGTACATCCTTTGCCGTTGGTATCGCCTTTAGCTCAGTCTGGTTTTCAAAAGAACGCCAAGGCACTGCGCTGGGCATCTTTGGCGCAGGTAACGCTGGTGCGGCGCTGACTACTTTAGGTGCTCCAAGTCTCCTTCGCTGGTTAACCAATAACGGTGAAAATCTTGAAAACTGGCGTAAATTGCCTGCTTATTATGCTGTTGCCCTCGTGGTGATGGCGGTGTTCTTTTACCTCTTCACCACCAATCGCAAGCCAGAAAATGGACAACGCTCCCTCGTCCAGATGTTGGCTCCGCTCAAGCAAGTACGCGTCTGGCGTTTTGGTTTGTATTATTTCCTGGTGTTTGGCGGTTTTGTTGCCTTGGCTCAATGGTTGGTTCCTTATTATGTCAACGTCTATGCGATGACAATTGTGACCGCTGGATTACTAACCTCGATCTTCTCTCTCCCCTCTGGCGTTATTCGAGCGCTTGGCGGCGTTTTATCGGATAAGTTTGGCGCACGAGCCGTAATGTATTGGGTCTTTGGATTTATTGCCGTATGTAGCTTCCTCCTTTTCTTCCCCAAAATGAGTATTGAATCACCCGGCAGCGGTGTGATGGCGCGTCGATCTGGCACAGTTACCTCTGTCACTGCTAACGAAATTCAGGTGGATGATACAACCTACAGTTTGATCCCCAAAGTGGATGTTGAATATGGAGCTGATGAAGTTATCTTGTTGCCCAGAATTAACACATGGCAAGACGCCAATGTAGAAGTTGGTGACCAAGTTGCCAAGAAAGAATTATTAGCCAGTGGTGTGACGCATATCTACTTCCAGGCGAATGTGTGGGTCTTCACCTTCTTTGTCTTCATCATCGGTATTGCGATGGGAATCGGCAAGGCTGGTGTCTATAAATTTATCCCTGAATACTTCCCAACAGAAGTTGGTGTTGTCGGCGGTATCGTCGGCGTGGTTGGCGGTTTGGGTGGATTTGTTTCCCCGATCATCTTTGGGAGTTTGCTCAAATCTATTGGCTTGTGGACAACGACGTGGATATTCTTTTTCTTCATTACCATGCTCTGCTTGATTTGGATGGGGCTTTCTGTGCGAAAAAATGCGAAGAAGAGAGAAGTTGAAGCCTGATAATTTGCCTGTTCATTTTAACGAAATAGATTCGTCTTCTGGATAATTGCTCATTGAACGATAGCAAGCCTAAAGATTCGCGCGAACCGCAGTTATTCATCCAGTAAAAAAAGTAAATAGTAAATTACCACAAGCCTTGCAAGAAGGAGAAAATATGGCAAGTTATATTGAGAATTGGGACGTTGAAGACGAAGAATTCTGGGAATCAACAGGAAAAAAGATTGCCAATCGTAATCTCTGGATATCTATCCCTAGTTTATTAATGGGATTTGCTATTTGGCTATGCTGGAGCGTTGTGACCGTTCAGATGAAAAATATGGGCTTTCCCTTTGACACGGTGCAGTTGTTCACCTTATCTGCAATTGCTGGCTTATCGGGTGCTACGCTTCGTATTCCAAACTCCTTCTTGATTGCGATTGCAGGCGGAAGAAATGTGATTGCGCTGACCACTGCTTTGCTTATTGCGCCTGCTTTGGGCTTGGGATTTGCTCTGCAAGACATCAACACTCCTTTTACAACCTTTGCTATTTTGGCTGCTTTTTCAGGTTTGGGCGGCGGAAATTTCTCTTCTTCGATGTCGAACATCAATTTCTTTTTCCCGAAACGGATGCAAGGAATGTCTCTTGGGTTGAACGCTGGGTTTGGCAATATCGGCGTGAGCGTGATGCAAGTTTTGATCCCCTTTGTTGTAACCTTCGGTCTCTTCGGCGCATTGGGCGGTGAAGGGTTATCTGTGAATGGCGAAATATTTTATATCCAAAATGCTGGTTTTGTATGGGGTCCTATTTTGCTTGTACTTGCTTTGGTTGCCTGGTTTGGAATGAATAGTCTCTCAACCGCTACGCCAAATCTTGGCTCAACTTCATCAGCGTTACCGAAAATTTTGGGTTTGATTGGAGTCGGCGGCTTAGGTGCTGCGATTGGTCTCTATCTTTTGCTTGGTTTAGAACTTAATATGTGGCTCGTTTTGCCTATAACCATTGTTGCTACCGTCTTTATGATGAAAGCCATTCCGGGTGAAATTAAATCAAATCTGGATGTCCAGTTTGCAATTTTCAAAAATAAGCATAATTGGATTATGACTTATCTCTACACAATGACCTTCGGCTCTTTCATTGGGTATTCTGCTGCTTTCCCTTTGCTTATTCGCGTGGTTTTCGGTGAATTACCTGATGGTAGCATTAACCCCAATGCTCCCAATCCCTTTGCCTATGCTTGGCTTGGACCGCTAGTTGGCTCTCTTGCGCGTCCAATTGGGGGCTGGATTTCAGACAAAGTCGGCGGCGCAAAAATCACCCAATGGGATACGATTGTGATGATCTTTTCCACGCTGGGCGTTGCTTATTATGTCAAGCAAGCCAGCGCATCCAATCAGCCAGAACTCTTCTTTACTCCTTTCCTGATCCTTTTCCTGATCTTGTTCATTACCACAGGGATTGGCAACGGCTCTACTTTTAGGATGGTGCCCATCATCTTTAAGCCTTCAGAAGCAGGTCCGGTTTTGGGCTGGACGGCAGCAGTTGCCGCTTATGGCGCATTCATTATCCCCAGAGTTTTTGGCCAACAAGTCAAAGCTGGAACGCCAGAATTTGCTCTTTACGGGTTTGCGATATACTACTTTACCTGCTTAATTCTCAACTGGTATTACTATGCCCGCAAAGGTGCGGAAATCGAGTGCTAAATGAATATTCTTGAAGAAATTCTAGAGGAATCAGCATCTAGGCATAAATCTTTATGCCCTCGACAAGTGCTCGGCTCGCGCGTGGCGTTAGCTGGCGCGGCGGCAGTCAACATGGATGTGCCCCGAGACGACAAGCGGTTGCTTGTAATCGTAGAAACTGATGGCTGCTTTGTCTCTGGTATTGAAACTGTTACTGGCTGCGGCGTTAACCATAGAACACTCCGCGTAGAAGATTACGGGAAAATAGCTGCCACTTTTATCAATGTCAAAACCGGAGAAGCTGTACGCGTAGCACCCCGGCTGGATGTGCGCCAACGTGCCCGAGATTACGCCCCAGACGAAAAACGACGCTATTATGCAATGCTAAAGGGCTACCAAGATATGCCCGAAAAAGAATTGCTCACCATCGAGAAAGTTGCACTAACTGAGCCAATCGAGTCGATTGTTAGCCGTGCGGGGGTGCGTGTCAATTGCGATAACTGTGGCGAAGAAATTATCAATGAGCGCGAAATCCTTCAAGACAAACATACTTTGTGTATCGCATGTGCGGGGGTTGCTTATTACAAAACCGTGTTGCCCAGAGATATTCTTTTGTTTGCTGCATCAGGAATTGGAGTAGAAAAATAAAAAGCGCAGATGTTAAATTTGTCCATTATTCCTTTATAACTTCAAAGAATATGACATGTAATTGCTCAAAATATAAGACTGTTTTGTCACGATGATTTTGAGCAGCTATTATCTGTGTCTTCGGATACTGCTGTTAAAAAAGTGATTACGGTATCAGTGTAAGTGCAATAATGATGATATGTTTTACTGCAAATGATCTTAGGGTATGGAATAATGGAGATAATCAAGCATTATCTAGTAATTACTCAAACAGATATTCAAGCAGTGCATCAGTAGCTATTGCTTTAATTGATTCTTGCCCTTGAAGTTTTCCTTAGGAATCAATTTCCTTATCACTCCAAAGGTTTTGCAGTTTCTAATGCTTTGACCAATTCTTCAACTTTGATGGGTTTGCTGACATAATTATCCATTCCCAATGATAGGTATTTTTCACGATCACCTTCCAACGCGTGAGCAGTCATGGCGACGATATAAGGTTGTTGGCTTTTTGGCAACTCTGCTCTAATTTTGCGCGTGGCTTCATCTCCATCCATTTCTGGCATCTGAACATCCATTAAAACGACATCGTATGATTGACGTTCCAGAGCTTGTAAGACTTCAACACCATTACCTGCAAGGTCTGTCTGATAGCCTAAACGTTTGAGAATATGTATAGCAACTTTCTGATTAATTGGATTATCTTCAGCAAGTAAGATACGAAGTGGATGCCGTTCTCCTAAACTTCTATCAAGCGCAACTACTTTTTTAGGTTCTTCGATCTTGATGGGAGATAACTCTATGGCACCGAGCAGCACATTGAAAAGGTTGGAGGTCTTGATGGGCTTGTTGAGAAAAGCAGTAATCGTTTTATCTGCGGCTCTAGGCTTGGTTCTTCCCATTGAAGATAAAATGATGACGGGGAAGGTTTTCTCCTGCCAAATACTTTCAATTTCTTTCACGAGCATAAAACCGTCCATCTTCGGCATTTGCATATCCAAAATAGCAATATCAAATATCTGATTTTCTTTGATCAGCTTTAGTGCTTCTTGACCCGAAGATACAGCTTGGGGTTTCATTCCCCATGATTCCGTCTGCTTGATCAATATCAAGCGGTTGGTGGCATTATCATCGACGATCAAGACGCGTTTGCCTTCCAATTGTGGTTGAACGCCCAGTGTTATAAGGGGTTTTGCATCAGATTTGATATCTGCCTGAATAGTGAAATAAAAAGTAGAGCCTTTGCCTGCTTCACTTTCAACCCACATAGTTCCGCCCATATTTTTAGCCAATTTGCTACTAATTGCCAGCCCCAAACCTGTACCACCGTATTTACGCGTTGTGGACGTATCAATTTGACTAAAGCTCTTAAAGAGGCGGTCAAGTCTATCAGCGGGAATCCCAATCCCTGTATCGCGGACGCTGAACTCTAGTTCATGGAGATCATTTTTTATTAATTTTGTTCTAACGTGAACAACCACTTCCCCACTTTCTGTAAATTTGATAGCATTGCCCAATAAATTAACCAGAATTTGACGGACATAGGTGACGTCTCCGAGTATCACTGGAGGCGTATCTGTTTCAATGAGATATGCTAGGTCTAGCATTTTTCCAGCGGCTTTTTCAGCGAGGAGATCTAGTGCAGTTTCGACACATTCTCGAATATAGAATGGTTGTTTTTCTAATTTTACTTTGCCTGCTTCAAGTTTTGAAAAATCAAGAATATTGTTAATTACAGCTAGTAGGGTTTCGCTACCCCCTCGAGCTGTTTCTACAAAATCCTGTTGTTCTGAATTGAGGGGCGTATCTAAAAGTAAGCCCGTCATGCCATAAATTGCATTTAAAGGGGTACGGATTTCATGACTCATATTTGCTAGAAAATCGGCTTTGGCTTGTGTCGCGGCTTCGGCAGCATTCTTTGCTTCTTCTAAGGCCAACATCGTTTCGATTCGGTCGCTAATATCTTCTTTGACAGCTATATAGTGCGTTGTTTTACCGTCTGGATTGATTATGGGGGAGATGGATGCTGATTCCCAGAAATAGCCACCAGCCTTATTTTTATTATGGAATTCGCCTCGCCAAGTCTCTCCTTTTGCCAAAGTTTCCCAAAGATTTTTATAAAATTCAACACCATGCTCCCCTGATTGCAAAATGCGAGGATTATTTCCTGTTGCTTCTTCTGATGTGTAGCCTGTAATTTTTGAAAAGGCTGGGTTTGAATATTCGATTGCACCGTTCAAATCAGTAATAACAATTGCCGCAGGGCTTTGGGATGTTGCAAGAGATAGCTTATGAAGTTTTTCTTCGGCTTTCTTTTGCTCGGTAATATCACGCACAACAACCAGCAAGCGTTTTTCTTTACCAATTTTTTGAATGCGCCCTGTTATCGCTACAGGGAAACGCTCGCCATTGGCGCGTATATTGACCGTCTCGAAGGCTTCATTTGAAATATTCTCTTCGCTTTGCTCATCAGGAATCAAGGCCTGATTTTCGGGTGGCACCATATCGAGGACAGTTTTTGTGATGAATTCTGCGTGTGTCCACCCAAACATCTCGCAGGCGCGCTTGTTCACATCCAGAACCTTGCCAGAGATGGTTTCGACAAAAATCGCATCATTGACTCCATTGAAGATTCCACGGAAACGTGCTTCGTACTGGAGAAGAACCTGATGCTGTGCTTTTATCAAACGGTCTGCATATCTGACTCTAAAAAAGAGAATGCCATAGAGTGTGGATAGTATTGCAACAACGCCAAGAATTATTTTGCGTTGCGCTTCGTCTGTGCTGGTTCACCGTGAAATGGAATTTTGGCAGCCATGTTATAGTTCACAACTGGAGACCAAAACCATGAGCAAAAAACGCAAATACTACACGCCAGAAGAAAAAGTTCGCCTACTGAAAGAACATCTAGTTAATGGAAAATCTGTATCAGAATTATGCGATGAACATCAATTGCAGCCAACAGTTTTTTATCGCTGGCAACGGCAATTCTTCTCCAATGGAGCGGCTGCCTTTCAAAATGATCAAGACCGAGAAGCCACTCGTCTCAAAAAACAGGTGGCAAAATTAGAAGAAAAGGTCACCAAAAAGAACGAAGTCTTGGGCGAATTGATGGAAGAGCATCTGGCTCTAAAAAAAAATCTTGGGGAAGCTTGAAACACTACTGGGTTTCTCAAAAGGTGCGTAGAGCAGTGGTAGATTTCGTTCACTATTGGTTTCCTAAAACGCCTGTGTATCAGAGCCAAATGTTGAGTTGGATCGGGATTAGCTCCAGCAAGTTCTATGATTGGGAGCGACGTTATGAGCAGAACAACCGTCACAACGCTACACTACCGAAAAAGCTTTGGCTGGAAAGCTGGGAGCGGGAAGCTGTGCTAGCCTTCCATGCCCAGCATCCACAAGAAGGTTATCGGCGTTTGAGTTATTTGATGCTGGACGCAGACTTGGTTGCAATCAGTCCGAGTAGCGTCTACCGGACGCTAAAAGTGGCAGGAAAGCTGGAGAAATGGGCAAAAAGCCCGCCCTCTCGAAAGGGGCAGGGCTTTCATCAGCCTAAAAAGGTTCACGAGCACTGGCATATCGATATCTCCTACATCAATCTGAATGGAACCTTTTATTATTTATGCGCTGTGCTGGATGGCTATAGCCGATATATTGTGCATTGGGAGATCCGTGAGCAAATGACAGAGCAAGACGTGGAAATCATCTTGCAGCGTGCCAAAGAGCGTTTTCCTGATACTCGCCCGCGTATCATCTCTGATAACGGGCCACAATTCATCTCCCGAGCTTTCAAGGAGTTCATCCGCATCAGTGGCATGACGCATGTGCGCACATCGCCTTATTACCCGCAGAGCAACGGGAAACAGGAACGCTGGTTTGGCACTCTCAAACAAGAATGTATCCGTCCAAAGACCCCTGTAGATTTGCAAGATGCTCGCCAGGTGGTGGGAGCTTATGTGACAGATTATAATGACCGCAGATTGCACAGCGCAATTGGTTATATTACGCCAAGAGACAAACTGGAAGGGCGTGAAAATATCATCTTTGCCGAACGCAAGCGAAAACTTCAACAAGCAAGAGAAAGGAGAATCGCCACCAAAACAACACCTACATCATCTAATAATATCCTGCTCCCAGCCTCGGCTACGAGCTAAGAAAGTGTCTTATTCTCAATGCCTATAATTCCATTTCCACTTGAGGCAAAACACTACGTTTTGCGTCAAAAATCTAACACGAGCGTTTGGCTCAATGCAGAATCTGGATGGAACGCCTTTGGAAGTTATATTCAAAGATCAGGGCAAAGTTTCTGGCTAGAGAAAGCTTACCTTACACG
>Ga0257125_1001914_pt1 | contig 18928 bp, 25 predicted proteins | sample SI106_200metaG_FD_190183 | JGI IMG/M metagenome (GOLD analysis project Ga0257125, IMG submission 190183) | Marine microbial communities from Saanich Inlet, British Columbia, Canada - SI106_200 | ecosystem: Environmental > Aquatic > Marine > Inlet | place: Canada: British Columbia | collected...
CTCTTTTGGTACGGCTGTTCAAACCGAAGATCTGGAGACAGGAGAGATTAGAGAATCCACCCTGAAAGACGTTAAAGAGATGGCGATATTGTGTGATGCCCTGGAAAACGTGGATATTTATACACCACCGGTTTCACCAACAGACATGCCAGACAGTTCTTTTGAGCTTCACGCTGCAGCTGTTAGTTTTACAAATACTTCCAAGCATATTGATGGAGATGCAGAGTCAGGCGCCCGCTGTAAAAAAGTGATAGAAATGGCGGCAGCAATTGTTGGTGGAACGGATGAACTAAAGATCAGACCAATTATTTCATTTGGTGTCTGCCCCACCAGTCCATTACAATTGATTGGTGATTGCTGTGACGTACTCATTGAAGCATCCAAAAATCATCTACCGATAAATGTGTTAAGTATGGCAATGTCCGGGGCGTCTACTCCGATTCCCTTGGCCAGCACAATCATCGTTCATAATGCTGAAGTACTAGCCGGGATTGTTCTGGCTCAAATAACCAATCCGGGGACACCCGTTATCTATGGTAGTTCCACAACCACATTTTACATGAAACATGGAACGGCGACTGTGGGGGCACCGGAAATGGCAATGATTAGTGCAGCTGCAGCATCTATGGCTCACTATTATAAGGTTCCCTGCTATGTCGGAGGTACCTAGAGCGATTCGAAAATATCTGATGCCCAGGTCGGTCATGAAAAAACCCTTTCCAGTTTAATACCCGCATTGGCAGGTGCCAATATGATGTATGGAATGGGCATGTTAGAAATGGGACAGACATTAAGCTTTAGCCAAATGGTAATGGATGATGAAATAGCAGCCATGGTTAAAAGAATCGTACGTGGAATTGATGTTAACGATGAATTGATGGCAGTAGATCTGATAAAAAAAGTTGGAATCGGCGGTAATTTTCTTGGTCAAAAACATACCATGAAACATTTGAGGGATGAGCAAGTTCAGGCCGGATTACTGGACCGGCGTATGCGTGGTGGCTGGGAAAAGAAAGGCGCTAAAGATCTAAATCAGGCTTCCATTGAACGTGCCAAAGCTTTAATTGCGGACCACAAACCGGCACCATTGGAAGATGGACTGGCGGAAGAATTGGTGAAAATTGCAAAAAGTGTTGAATAATAATATTTAAAACGAATATTCCACATATACCTTTAGGAGAAAAAATATGCACAACCAAGTGATGACTCATTTGGGTGATGGTGGACGCATTATGATGACAAAAGATGAGATTGCTGAAGATATTATAAGGGGAACCAATGATGCATCTGATCGTGCCCAAATTCCATCCTTAACCAAAGAAGAAAGGGAGCAGTTGCTGGATATCTTTTGTGAACCTGGAAGAATCGTTAGTGTTTCACCAGGGGAAGAGGTTGTTGTCACCGATGATTCCTGTTCTATGACCTATTATGCGGATCAGGAAAATAGTGGGATGGGAATTCCCATGAGTCGTCCCACAGCCATCTTGAACTGGGAAAGGGCAGCCTGTGGTGATACCTGCTGTATGGGGCATAATGATTTTAGTTATAAACCGGCCAAAGCGGTGATTCATTATGAAGCCAATGAATACTATTCGACTTCACAAACGACCACGATTCCAATGTTTTATGGGTCACAACCCAATATGGGACTTTATTTTCGACCGGATGGTCCTTTTGACAATCCGGCAGAACTTTTGCCCATAGGTAAAATTGATGAAGCACGACAAGCCCAGTTGGATGCTAAGCAACAGTTAAAAAGTGATCTGGTTTATATTGGTAAAGAATTGAATCAGGTCGGTTGCGAAGCCATGAATTTTGACACCAGTGGTTCTGCCGGTGATGCGGATATGGCTGCAGCGCTGGAAGCCGTTCGTGAATTGAAAAAAATCGCTCCGAACATGTATATGGAACTCGGAATGGCATCTGAATTTGTTCTGGGGATGCATGGAAAGATTTTCTTTGAGGATACTCGACTGGCAGGACTCTATCCTCATCAGTTGGTGAAAGTAGCAGAAGCGGCAGGCGTAGATATTTTTGGCCCCACTGTCAATGTTAACACAACCGAAACCACTCCCTGGAACTTGTCGCGTTCTGTGACCATGGTTAAGGCAACAGCTGAAGTGGCTAATATCCCAATTCATCCCAATGTTGGTATGGGTGTTTGTGGCGTGCCTTTATATGAAGTTCCTCCGATTGGTGCAGTCACCAGAGCTTCAAAATCCCTGGTTCAAATCGGTATGGCCGATGGCTTGTAGATAGGCACAGGTGATACCCTTGGTTCACAGTGCGCACATATTATGGGTTCTGCTATGGGAGGCTTGCGGACAACCGGAGATCTGGTTGCCTGGATGCAAATGTCCCGCAAAATGAAAATTAATGATGCCAAACAATATGTTGCCAAAAAATTGGGGGTTGAGGTTATAGATCTGACTGATGAAGAAAAAATGCTGGAATTACGGGAAGAACTTGATATTGGAACCATTATTTCGATGAGTGGTGGCTCAAAAGGTATTCAAGCTAAGTGTAAGATTGCAAAATTGCTTGATATAGAGATTAATTCTGTGAATCTGTTTAAGGCTAATATCAGGGATTTTATATAAAGAAGAAAGATAAAGGGTGGCTGGTCAGTATTGTCACCCTTTGACTTCGCTCTGGGAACAGCAAATTCATTGCACTGGGGTAATAAAAATAAGATAGATCAGTGCGTATCCCTTCATCCCTTTTTTTAACCCTTTGTGAAAAACAAAGGATTAAAAAAAATGATGACTCAAACGAAAATGAATCAAAAAATATCAGGATATTAAATAACGATAGTATTGGAGCCCCCCCCCATGAATACACAAAATAAGAAGCCAACTGCCTCAATTAAGCCCATTTCAATGAAACCCGAGCTACAAATCCAGTTTTTATCAGATTTGGATGTAAAAAAGATCCATGAAGCAACCTTGATGGTTCTTGAAACGACCGGTGTTCGTTTTCCTTCTGAAAAAGCGTTGAAAATTTTTGCAGAAGCAGGAGCAAACGTTGATTTTAAAGAACAACGGGTAAAGATTCCTACTAAGCTATTGATGGACACTATTGCCAGGGCTCCGCGAACTTATACCATGGCATCAACCCGTGGACGAAGGGAACTGGATATGGTTTTAAACGGTGAAAAAACCTATTTAGCGAATGCCGGTACCGGGATGGCTACCATTGATATTAACACTCGAGAGCGACGTCAATCTGTCAAACAGGATGTGGCGGATATGGCCAGAATTTGTGATTACTTGCCTTCCTGTAGTTACTACTGGCCAATGGTCAGTGCGCATGATGTTCCAACTGCTTTGATGCCGCTTCATGAAGTTGAAGCTTCTTTTAACAATACTGAAAAACATGTCCATATCATTAGTAGTGTAAAAAAAACTCCTTCTAAATATGTGGTGGAAATGGCAAAACTGATTGGTGGTGGCAGTGATCAAACCAAAAAAAGGCCACCACTTTCAGCCCTGATATGCCCCGTATCTCCACTAAATCAAGATGCTGAGTCTCTTGAGGCTGGATTAGTTTTCGCTGAAGCCGGCCTACCGGTTGGAGTGGCTACTATGCCGACTTTGGGGGCAACAGCACCTGCCTCTGTGGCTGGAACTTTTGTGCAGGGAAATGCTGAAATTTTAAGCACCATCTGTTATTTACAATTGGTTCACCCTGGAGCACCCTGCTATTATTCATTTTTCAGCGTTACCATGAATCCTTTAACCGGAGGGAGTATGTCTTCTTCCAGGATGCAACATCTGCTTCATGCAGGGATCTCGCAATTAGGGCATTACTATGATTTACCGGTAATGTGCGGCTTTGGATCCGGTGATACCCAAAAACCAGGAACCTGGCGTCACGGAAAGGAGTCAGCGGTTGATGCTATGTTTGTTTTTCAGACCGCGCCGGATATGATTCCTAATATGGGATTAACAGAACTCTACACAACCCTGTCTCATGAAGCAATTATTCTTGAAGACGAAGTGATCAACTCCATTGAGGCGATGACTAAGGGTATCGTTGTAGATGACTACGCTTTAGCTGTAGAAGAAATAACCCAAACCGGGCCCGGAGGCCATTACCTGGCTTCTAAATATACTGTTGAAAACATGCGAAAACTGTGGAATCCGGGAGTATCTCACCAATGGTCAGGTCAGGACAACGAGTTTAAAGATCCCCATGAAATAGCTCTGGAAAAAGCCAGATGGATACTTAACAACCATCAGCCAACTCCTCTCGAAGCGCAGATCAAAGCAGAAATGCAAAAAATCATTAAAGCCGCTGAAACTGAACTTCTTTAACGATTGCCGTTTGCAGTATTAAAATTTTCTGTTATTGATGCTTTTTCCAGGAAATCCAAAATAGAATGGCAGGTAAAGAGGCTTAAAACATGACGATCAATTATCAGGAAGATAAGGCAGTTTTAGGCATTTTGTTTTTACTGGCAGGGGTAGTGGTTTTTTCTATCCAGGATGTAATTATACGCTCTCTAAGTGGTGGGTATCCTGTTTTTGAAATTATGTTTTGCAGAGCTATTACTGCGTTTATCCCTTGTCTGATATTGGTTTATTTTGATTCCGGTTTTGCCAGTTTAAAATCCAAAAAAATCGGTTTGCATATTTTACGGTCATTATTAATGTTGCTTGCTTATACCTTTTTCTATCTGGGAATAGCAGCGATGCCTTTGGCCGATGTTATCGCTTTATTTTATGCCTCACCTTTTTTTGTGACCCTCTTGTCTGTTATTCTACTTAAGGAGCAGGTTTCGCTACATCGATGGATGTTATTATTAACAGGTTTTATTGGTGTAATCATTATTGTCCATCCAGGTATTGGAATTGTTGATCCGGCAGCCATTTTACCTGTTATCGCCGCTTTGGCCTACGCAGGAGGAGTGATGATTACGAGACGAATGGCCATTACGGAAAGCGCTTCTGTGATGAGTGTTTATTTTATAATCTGTTCTTTTATTGTGTCAGGTGTTCTTGGTCTATTTATGGGAAGTGGCATACCTACCTTAACTGTTCATCCCAGTATGGAATTTCTAACCCGGGCCTGGGTGATTCCTACATTTTCCGATCTGCTTAAATTGATTACTCTTGGTATTATTGCAGCCATGGGATTATATTGCCTTTCCCAGGCCTATCGGTTAGCAAAAGCTTCTACCATTACACCATTTGAGTATTGTGGGATGGTACCAACGGCTTTAATGGGGTATTTAATTTGGAATGAAATACCATCAATAACCACGCTGATTGGCATTTTGTTTATTATTGGCAGTGGTATCTTTTTGGTGAAAATGGAAAGAGGTTAAAAAGGTACCGTTTGTGCAATATATACCTCCTAAATTATGCTGGATTATGAGATGAAATAAGGCATCCCGGCTAATAAATCCTTAATAATAAATGGACTTCCAATTTACAGTTTTAAATCAGGGGAAATGTACTTGATACGTTCCCTGATCTTAATGTTTAATCCGGAAGCTATTTGTTTGTTTTAGAAATTTCATCAAAAAAAATAAGAAAAGGAGGTTGGAATGAGGCAGGTACCGATGGCCGGTATAAACGCGCTGAAAGGTTGGGGGTTGAAGTCTCTTACTGAAGATGAATTGGATCAGATTCACGTTGCAACACTTGATGTTTTGCAATCAACGGGGGTTTTTGTAGATCATGATGAAGCCCTGAAAATTTTTGAAAAGGGTGGTTGCTGGGTAAATAAGAAGACAAAAGTGGTTCGCTTTCCTAATCATCTTGTCAATGAGGCGATGGCGCAATGTCCAAGCCATATACTACTGGCAGGTCGTGACAAGGCCCAGGATTTTATGATGGGTGGCAGGGAAGTAGGGTTTACGCCATTTAATACCGGTGCCTTAACCCAGGATCTTGAAACCGGTGAAATTAGAGATTCAAACCTGGAAGATGTTAAAAATATGGCTATATTATGTGATGCCCTGGAAAATGTCGATGTTGCATCACCACCGGTGTCTGCGGAAGACGAGCCGGAAAGTTATCGCGATCTTATCGGTTGTGCAGTTACTTTGCCTAATACCACCAAACATATTGCCATGGATGCTGAGTCCGGTGACCATTGCCAAAAAATGATCGAAATGGCAGCCGCTGTTGTGGGTGATAAAGAAACTCTGAAATATCGACCCATTGTTTCCTTTGGTGTTTGTCCGACCAGTCCTTTACAACTTATTGATGAATGTTGTGCGGTGATTATCGAATCAGCCAAAAACTGGATGCCCATCGATGTGCTTAGTATGGCCATGTCCGGAGCTACAGCCCCGATTCCTCTGGCTGGAACCCTAGTGATCCATAATGCGGAAGTGCTCAGTGGGATAGTGTTGGCCCAACTGACAAATCCGGGAACTCCTTGTATTTATGGAACCTCAACCACGACTTTTTACATGAAGACTGCCACTGCCACGGTTGGTGCCCCTGAAATGGGTATGATTAGTGCGGCTGTGGCTGAGTTAGCGCATTATTATGAAGTACCTTGCTATGTTGGGGGATCGTAGGCGGATTCTAAACTATCTGACGCTCAAGCCGGTCACGAAAAAACCATAACCGCAATGTTACCAGCGTTGGCAGGGGCCAATCTGATATACGGTATGGGAATGCTGGAATTGGGTCAAATATTAAGTTTTAGTCAAATGGTCATGGATGATGAAATTGCGGCTATGATTAAAAGAACCATCTACGGTATCGATGTTAATAAAGAATTGATGGCCGTTGATCTCATAAAACAGGTTGGCATTGCCGGTAATTTTCTGGGTCAAAAACACACTATGAAGCATTTAAGAGCCGAGCAAGTCCAGGCGGAGTTGTTTGATCGCAGAATGCGTGGTGGTTGGGAAAAGAAAGGTTCCAGAGATTTACATCAGGTCTCTGTTGAAAAAGCAAAAAAGATTCTGACAACACATCAACCGAAACCATTAGAAGATGGTTTAGCAGAAGAGCTGATAAAAATCGCTAAAAGTGGTGAGTAGTATCGTAGTCATTATAGAGCAGTAGCGTTCTAACTGTCTGCTGCTCCCATATTTATTTCATCTTAATTGGAATTACATCTTTAAATTGTATTGAAATGTCATCAATATTGAAATTACGGGGATAAGTTATGAATCAACTGTTTAATGAGGCTAGAAAAGCAATTATTGAAGCGGATCAGGACCAGGTAAAGATTGTTGTGGAAAAAGCCCTGGCAGAAGGGATAGCAGCAGCTGAACTGCTGGAACAAGGTTTTGTTCCGGGCATTTCTGAAATTGGAGAGAAATTTGAAAATGAAGAGATCTTTCTACCGGAGCTGGTGATGTCATCAGACGCTATGAAATTAGCCGCAGATCTTTGTAACAAAGCGGTGTCCGGTGGTGAAATTGTGTCTAAAGGTGTTGTTGTTTTGGGAACGGTCAAAGGTGATATTCATGATATCGGAAAAAGTATTGTCGAGTCTTTTCTATCAGCCAGTGGTTTCACTGTGCACGATCTGGGAAGGGATGTTTCTTCTCAAGCATTTGTGGATAAGGCTATCGATGTCAATGCTAATGTTATTGCTACCAGTGCTTTGCTGACAACAACCATGAAAGCCCAGGCTGATCTGGAAAAATTGTTGGTTGAAAAATCTCTAAAAGATAAGATTAAAACGATTGTCGGTGGTGCCCCTGTCAGTCAGGCCTGGGCTGATAAAATTGGTGCTGATGGTTATGCAGAGGATGCCGGTGGAGCAGCCAGATTACTGACTGAATTAATTGGTTAATTTACTGATTAATTAGTACAATAGTGCAAATGGTTTCATTTGAATGATAATGATCACAGATATGAACCAAAATATAGTGGTCATTCGTAAAAATATAGTGGTCATTCGTAAAAATATTTTGGTCAACTCACCAATATTTATCTGGTGAGTTGGCCAAATCTTATTGATAATTGTTACTGTATCATAACCTAATAAGTAACCTCTCCCTGAAAAGATAATTTTGGTGTCAAATTGTTATTCATTTGATTTTATAAAATTCCCTTAGTCATTCACTTTCAGTCTTTTTTTCAAAATTTTTTGAACCTTTAAAAGACAGCTTATACAACGCCCTTAACAGATTAAAGACCATCAATTAGCAAAAATTTATTTTATTTGAAATATTTTCTGATTCTCTCTGATAATCCTGTTTATGGAATCTTCTTGATTATCCATACAACTCAATATATGTAATAGAAAAAACTCTACTGAATATAATATTAGACCTCTGGATTGAGATATGACTCAAGGGAATATGCAGTTGATGGGAAGTTTCGTAGAATTTGTTTGTCTTGAGTGATAAGTTTGGTTTTGAGAATGTCAGCCAATGCGATAAACTCACAATCATAAGTTGAACAATCAGACTGAGAAGCTAAATTCATTACCGATAGTGATGATACTTGGTATTCTTGATCCGAAAGCAAATCTTCTGCTTCTTGAAGTAGGGATATGACAGTTTTTAAATCTAATAAATTTTTTCGAAGATAACCGATTAATACATTTCTGAACTCACTTTTCCACAAAACAGGAACTGCCCATTGTGGCTCCTGTTTTAATAGTAGTTCAGCATTTGCAGAATATTTTGTAGGCAAGTACAGATAACAAATGATATTCGTATCGATTACAATCATGGTCTCCCCATATTAATTAGGGACTCTATTTCACCAGCATCAACAATTTCATTTATCAATTTGGATCTTAGTAGACGAGCATTTTCGATTCTTTTTCTAACCGTCACTTTGTTAATCATTAATTCTCTTTCAAGGCAAGCAATGATTTCAGAATTAATGCTTCGATGATGCACTTGAGCAGCAAGTTTAAGGTTTTTATACAGATTGTCTGGGATATTCTTTACAGTTATAGCGGGCATTGATTTCTCCTTTATTTATTTATTTATTTAGTTTCGTTTTAATACCATTATGGTTTCTTTGTGAATTTTAGTCAATATAGTTTTATCACGGTTTAACAAATGGCTAAAGACCGACATTCACCGCCAAAAAACGGCACTGAATGCGGTTTAAACAGGTGTTGTGTGGGTAATCAAAAAGGAGTACTATTCACCGTACATTTCAGTAATAATGAATCTGAGTTGAGCAGATATATCCGGGGCCAATGAGTCAATTTTCTTTTTCAGTCTTTGTTTGCTAATCGTACGAATTTGATCAATAGCTATTTCGGACTGAGTTTTAGCACATTCTATTTGAATTCGGCTTTTCCACATTGGATGAAGTTTTGAGGTAAGGGGACAAACAACAACCGTTTTCAAATATTTGTTCATTTCATTTTGACTAATGATCACGACGGGTCGGACTTTTTTGATTTCACTGCCTATAGTCGGATTTAAGTCTGCATAAAAGATTTCATACCTTTTGGGAAAAGATTTTTTAGTCATCTAAACCATCTTGCAGGGCGTTATCGAAGTCAGTCCAGTCCTCTTTTTCAGACTTCATGGCTTTAAATGTGTCCTCCCAGGATAATTTTGAAATCTTACTGTTATGCAACAAAATTCCATTTTCTTTCTCTTCAATTTGGATTGAGTCAGTAAATCCATATTTTTGAAGAATTGATTTTGGTATTCGGATTCCCTTGGAATTTCCGATCTTTACGAGTTTTAATTCGCTGACTTGAGCCATGTTAAGTCTCCAGTTTTGGCGTTTATATAATTACTGTAATTACATACCGTTTTTGAGTCAAGCTTAATGTCAAACACACAACAGAAGCATACACCTGACCATCCCCGCCGCTTCACTTTGGGGCTGGCGGGTGATGCAACCGTTAGAGAAGATAACCTATAGAGATGAAAGAATCAAAATCAGATGTTTTTGAAATTAAGTGGCCATGGACAATGATTCCATTGGAATTTGCGGATGAATGGATCGAATACTTAAAACAAAATATTCGAACCGGTCATCCCCTTCATGGTAAAAAAGTATTTCCATCATGTCGAAGAGAAGACACAAATGAAACCATCATTCAGTTTGACATTGATGACGACGGAACATATGCAATTGTCAATTTCTCAAAATCAACCACTATTTGTGGTAAAAAAATGCCAAAAACAGAGATATTAAAATCTCGCAATGAATTGAATCTCAGATTTAAAAAAGACCATATTAAATCACTTGATCAGTAGTAGTCTTGGCAGTTTTAATTTTTGCACAAATTACACTTTGCACGCGTTGATACCGGCGTTACGTGGCATTAAATACATGGCAAAAGAATACTTAGAAAAGCTTTCAAGCCAGATAAATGAACTAAAAATTGAATCTGAAATTGATTTTTCGATAGAAATGAAACATTTTATCAGTGGTGCTGCATTATATATTAATGGAACAATCTGTGCTTTATGGTTTCCAGGTGGTTTGGCATTCAAACTATCAGATACTGAAGTCGCCAAATTATTAAGAAGTGGTATAGCTAAACCTCAAAAATACTTTCTTCAAGATCATATAAAAAAGGGATATGCTCTATTTGAAGAACCAGATATTACTAAGTCTGAGCAATGGAAAAAATATTTTATACTGGCCGCACAGCAGTATAGGTGAATCAGCACATAACGCTAGCATTATCAAGCATACTTATGAGAACATATTTATTTTTACTCAGAGGAATAAACGTCGGTGGTAAAAATATATTGCCAATGAGAGATCTGACATCTTTACTAGAAGCCAACGGATATCAAAATGTTAAAACTTACATTCAAAGTGGTAATGTAGTTCTCAGTGGCAGTAAGAAACCCGGAGAGATTATAAGCAAAGCAATTGAATCAAAATTCGGCTTTAAACCAGAAACTATGGTTCTTGAAAGATCAGAATTTGAAAAAGCCATTGAAAGTAATCCTTTCGGTCCAGATGAAGCGAAGTCCATACATATTTTCTTTTTATCCGAAGTCCCTAAGTCGCCAAACATCGGGAAACTGGTAACTCTATCTTCTGCTACAGAGAAATACGAATTAAATGGGAAGGTTTTTTATCTGTATGCTCCAGATGGTATCGGAAGGTCGCGACTTGTTGCGAATCTTGAGAAATGTATGGGTGTTTCAGCTACTGGAAGAAACTTTAATACTATCAGTAAATTAATGAAAATAATAAAAAACGCATAACGAGCGTTTTCAGCTGACGTCACCCACCGCTCCTTCGTCATTTTGGGCAACGCAGCTGAAATTGGTGTTGGATTGGAATTATTATAAATAATCAAATAAACTTGAGAGGCTTTTTTTAACTTTAGTTTGGTCAGATTTAGATAAATGACCAATCTTTCTTAATATAAATCGATTATCAAGAGTAAAAATTTTCATTCTTACAACAGAAGAGGCTGTCAAACCAGATTGTATTTTGTTTTTTATTGTAACATCAAGAGGCCAGGGATCGTTCTTCTGACTTGTAATCATTGCCAAAACTGAATGGTCAACCTTATTAGTGAATTCGGTCTTTTGTGACAAGACAAGAGCTGGTCTTCGTTTCGTTTTGGATGAATCTGTAAATGGAAAGGGAACAACAACTACGTCAAATGGTTCATAAATCATTATATGCATCCTCATCATTTTGTGAATCCCATTCACATAGAGTGGGAATCAGCGCAGAACTAAATTCAAGGTCAATGGGTCTTGCTTTTCGTAGTTTAATTGTATCATTGTCAATGTCAAAAGCAATGACATCTCCAGCCTTAAGCTCAAGCTTTTTACGTACATTTTTAGGTACTGTTGCTTGATACTTTTTAGTAAGTTTACTTGTTGCTGTTTGCATATCATTCTCCATTAGATGATTACTTGTAATACGGTAATACTAGCACGACATGTAATATTGATCAATTGATAATCCAACAAATGTGTTCAGTGGAATTTTTCGTTGAGCTCAAATTCCATTGACACTGGCGTTATGTAATATATATAGTTTTCATTCTTAAATATAAACTGGAGTTAAAAATGTTTTCCACTGAGTTTCTTATTACTTCACTTGTAGTTGTTTTAATACCAGGGACTGGTGTTATTTACACTATTTCAACAGGGCTTTTTCTTGGCTGGCGAGGTAGCATTGTTGCTGCATTTGGTTGCACATCTGGAATAATTCCTCATTTGCTCGCTTGCATTTTAGGATTATCAGCAATTCTCCATATGAGTGCTGTTGTATTCCAAGTTCTAAAATACGCAGGAGTTGTCTATTTACTTTACCTTGCTTGGTCTATGTGGCGTGAAACAGGAGAGCCTAATTTTGATAATTCAGTTGAAAAAAAAGGGGCTTGGCAGATTGCTACTAGAGGGTTTTTGATCAACATTCTTAATCCAAAACTATCAATATTTTTTTTAGCCTTTCTACCTCAATTTGTTTTAACAAATGCCGCAACCCCCCCAATAATTCAGCTGTTTTTTCTTAGTGGGGTGTTTATGGGAATGACACTTTTTATTTTTGTACTTTATGGTATTGCAGCGCACAGTATTCGGGCTTATATTGTATCCTCATCTAAGCGCATTCTATGGATGCAGCGATCATTTGCTGTGGTCTTCGCGTCACTTGGTGTTAAGCTGGCAATGTCAGAACAATAACTTCTTTAATCCAAGAGAGAATATAATACGAAGCATGACAAATTGCTAAAGACCGACTTTCAACGCAGCTTTGCAGCGGAGAATGCGACTTAGCATGGCGTTCGATTCTCAAGATTTGTTCTGATATTCAAATTCAGATATGATACCTCCATAACCTTTAAAGATGATCTGTCACGGTAGTTTTAAGATGAAAACAATTTCATTGCTGTATATTTTGAATGCAACATTGATTATTTTGCATGAGATTGAATCTGCTTATGAAAAGGAATGGGAGATATTGAAGTTACCAGGCAAAATCACTGGTTTTTTGCTTCTGCATATTCCAATTATTATTCTCATATTCTATGGTTTAATTGAAATCGAAAAAAATTCTAAGATTGGCTTGATATTTGGTATTGCTATGGGAATAAGCGGATTGATTCCTTTTTTTGTCCATAAAATCATTGTCAGGAAACCAGAGCATTTTAACCTGAAAATATCTAATATAATTATTTACTCAAATATTCTTACCGGGGTAAGTTTATTATTTTTCTCTTCACGGTTTTTCATTTGACAATCAATTGCGTTGTTGCAATGAGATGAGCTACTGAGTCTGCCATTGGATTCAAGTATTAACATATAGGTAAATACTAAATGATAGCGTTACTAACTTTTATAAAAAACTATTGGATTGCTTTCACTGTATTTATCCTGGCAGTTATTACAACTTTATCACTTTGGCCCTTTGAAGCGTTGCCGTCTGTGCCCGGTAACGATAAAACCCATCACTTAATTGCCTATGCTGTATTAATGTTCCCGACAGCTTTGCGTAAGCCAAATCACTGGAAATTAATTGCTTTATTTTTTATTGCCTATAGCGGTGCGATTGAATTAATACAACCTTTTGTGAATCGCTATGGAGAATGGTTGGATATGGCCGCCAATATGATAGGAGTGCTTTGTGGTCTTGTTGTTGTGAAGCTGATCATTTACTTTTTTCCAGCCAACATTCAAAATTCCTCATGATTTTTCATTGTTTCTATGAACAAACTTGAATTTTATAACCGTAATTTCAAAAAGTTGTCATCCTGAATGAACAGACTGCATCGCAATTGTATTTACCAGATAAAAGGGATACCTCTTTGTCATCTTGAGGAGCTTGCGACGAGAGATCTTAATGAAATAAAAAGATTTCTCCTCACTGAATTTGCGAAACTTGTAGCAAAGAACTCATCGAAATGACAGCCGCAAGTTCATTTAACGTTTGAGGATGCTTAATAAAAAGGAGTGATATTGATAGGTAAAACGACCTATTGCTTGTTCATGTGCATCATACCCGTGTTTTGCATCATGCTGTCTTTCATATGGCGATGGTGTTCCATCATGTTACCATTCATCTCATTTGGCATCATCATTCCCATATGCATAAAATACTTTCCAGCACTTGTGGGATTGCAATGCTGCATTATCGCAGCCTTAAATCCATTTTCGATGACCTGACCGTTCATCCGGATAAATTGTCCTGGTGTAACTTTCATACCTATAGGGAGGTAAATTTTTTGTGTTTTTCCATATGGATCTTTAATTAATACAAACTGACTATTTTGTTCAATTACTTGCCCCACTTGAACTCTGTCGTGCTTCATATGATATCGGGCACGTTCTTTATAAAACCAGCTGATGATCGGAATATTTGTTTTTTCTTTGATAATGCTGGCTTGAATTTTACCATTGAGGCTGGTAGCCGCTAAAGCGCTTCCGCCAATAGTAGTGACTAAAAAACTTCCTGCCACCACCAAGGTTACACCACGTTTAATCATTCGTGATCGGACTAGTAACCAGGCAGAAATTGCTGTAATGAACAGCGAAGGTATAATGATATCCAGCGGTAAATATTTTGTAAAATCACTTAAATATTGAGTTCCAAAGGATAGTAATTCTAAACTACCACTCATCTGAATTTCAAAGATGGCGTTGTTGGTAATCATTAATGCAATCATTAGCAGTCCAATACCAATGATTAAACTAAACCAGTTGATTTGTGACCTTATTATTTTTTGTGGTAAAATGGTGAGTTCCTGTTCCTTGATTTTAAGCAAAACATTCGTACTGAATCTTTCAGAAAGTTCTGGAACTTCTGACTTGGCTTTTCTTAAAATATCATCAATGCTTTTCATAAGGTCCTCCCTCTTTTAATTGATAAAAGAGATAATAAAACTATAAATATAGCTGCCAAATCCGGTGCCAAGCTATCCAGAATTTTCTTTAGCTGATGTTTTGCTCTTCTAATTTGTGTTCCCACTGAATTAGTCGATGAATCTAAAATAGTTGCAATTTCATCGTATGACTTCTCTTCAAAATAAAAGAGGACAATGACCTCTCTGTATTTTGGCTTTAGTTTTTTCAATGCTGTTTGAACGATGTCGGTGTACTGCTTTGAAATATCTTCTTCTGGCTCCTTTTGATCTGCCATTTTAGACCATTGTTCATCGTCAAAAATAGATTCCTTTTTACTTGATACAGACCTCAGATAATTAGCAGCCTCGTTGTGCGCGATGCGATAGATCCAGGATTTGATTGATTTGCTGGTATCGATGTTGTTTAAATTTTGATACACCTTAAGAAAAACAGATTGTGTAATATCTTCGGCTGCTTCTCTGTTTTGATATAAAAACCGGTATAAATAGGAAAATATCGGTTTTTGATATCGCTCCACAAATATTTTAAAAGATTCCTGGTCGTTGTCAATCGTTGCCTGAATCAACTCAGCGTCAGAATTGGAAAAGTTGTTCATATCAATCAATTAATTTTGGAAAATGTGAGCTAATCTTAATTTTATTCTTTAAGGCTATTCATTCACTCTGTTTTCGTCAATATAAGCTATACCTTCCCAAAATCAAGTTCATCTTTTTACCTGTTTTTTCATCTCCTGATACTCAGTTTGAGTGATCTCCCCTTTTGTATAGCGTTCTTTTAATATTTGAATCGCTGCTTCAGATGTATTGCCCCGACAACGATTAAAAATTGTTTCATTCTTATTCCCGTATAATTAATGTTAATAAAGTGCGGCTTTGGTTAAATTTTAATATCCAAAGCCGATAAGTTTTCACTATGGAATACATTATTTCATATGATAAATTTAACTGATTTTCATATATGATTAGTTTTTTGAAGAATTTTGAGAATTACCCTGATACATTCCCGGATTGCCACCCTGACATCCCTGGTAATTGCCATGCATCATTCCGTAGCCTGGACCCATTTGTCCGTTATAGTTCCCTCTCATTCCGTGCCCCTGACCCATATGTCCGTTATAATTCCCTCTCATTCCATACCCCTGACCCATATGTCCGTTATAATTCCCAGCCATATGATGATTCCCATTATTTGAGTGCATGATACCCTGCATCTTCAGATGTAAAAACTCATACCACAGTCCATTACCAGAATTTTGAAGTCGTTTGATCAGTTGATCATCAGATGAAGAAAAACTAATCACCCAGCCATTCTCTTGACCATCAAGTGATACCTCAACAGATTCAAAATAAGTGGCCAAGTTTTGCTGTGATAATTGAAAATCATCAGTTATGGCTTTTTGTGCTTCATCAGATGGGATGATGATTTGTAAATTCACGCCATTATCTGTGTTTTTTGCTTCAACTTTAGTATCATGCATTACCTGTCGCCAGGTATTCATTTGTTGCCAGAATTGGCCATTATTTTCTGTATCGTTTTTATTACCCTTTGACCATCTGTTTCCATGACCAAAGGTAGTACCGACGATTAACAATGAAGCTGCGATTAGCATTATTTTTTTCATTTTATTTCTCCTTTTAAAATAAAAGTATTCCAGGTTTGATATCAATTATCGTCACCTTGTTTTAAAGATTAACTGATCAATTATAGTGTAATACACCGACCCGGATTTAATTATTTCAAAAAAAGAGGGAAAAAATTAAAAATATTGAAATGCATTGTCTGGGATGTAGATAAATGACTGTGGTTATTTATCTGCTTGAGCGGTAAAAAAAATTCTGTCCCCAATAATATACTTTTGTTAAATCAACACACCATAGATGGTTGGGATATCAAGCTGGGATTCGACATCCACGTTTATTCTTTTTTTTGTGTTTTTCGAAATATGTAACAGTTGATGAGGTTCTTGGTTTAGGACATTGTAAGATATGTAGATCTGGCTATACCGAATGTCTTTGTTACTTGACGCCGGGGGATTTGGAAGTATTCCATATACCAGAGGATGAATAGTGGTTCCTTAAGGGCGTATCTAGTTTTACTTGAAGATGAAGGGATAGGTTTTGTAAAATTTTGAGTCGGGTTTCCAGTTGGTAGATTCGATCCCGTAATAAGAAGAATTCCTTGTCTTTTTCATCAATGGGAAGTTTAGCTATTAATTTCAATACTCGTTTACGAAAATTTCCGGCCCTGCTTTTGCAGCTAATAAAGGTGCTTTCATGGTCAAAGAAACGACTATTTGATAGCTAACCATCGCAAACATTTTTATTTTATTGATCAGTATCTTATCAAAATAACAACAACATCTCAAAGGTTTTCTTTAATGTAAGAGTAACAGCAGGCAGGGCCAGCAAACTTGCTCTTTCTAGCTACTTTAATCGGTTGCTGAGCCTGTTGAAGCGTTTTTAAATAAGCTCAGCTTTTTGCAGGGGCAAGTGGGTACGTCGTATGACCCTAGGTATCAGAGTAGTTTATTCAATGATGCGGCCAAACGACTAGCGGTTACAGGTTTGAGTAAATAATCAACTGCCTGGGTTTGGGAGACCTTATCTTTATATTCATCATAAGCGGAGAAAAAGATAATATTGCTAGTAGGAGAGATACTGGGTATCAGATCGAAACCTGAGCCTCCGCGTAACTGGATATCCAGAAAGATTACATCCGGTGAAATCTTTTTTAATAATTGTTCTGCTTCTTTGACACTACCTGCTTCACCGACAATATCGATTTCCGGATGTTTGGAAAGCATATGGCGAAGGTCATCCCGAACAAAGGGTTCATCGTCAACAATGATGGCTTTTTTTATTTTCATTACGCTTATAGGGAATATTTTACTTTGGTTTGATTTAGCTATATTCAATTTTAAATTACCTTTAGTTTGTTATTCTTCAAAACCGGAAATAGGATATTAATTTTTCATTGTGCTCAGCAGTTTTTTTCTTTTTTACCTCTGATCAAGTTCGTTACAAATATTCGGTCTTTCAGTTTCTTCAGTAGTTTTTTTTATGCACACAAGTATATATTCTTGATTTCGGCTCATTCCATTATTGTCTAATTACCAATTACTTTTAAAAATCAGGATGACAACAAACAAGGAAATGTTAAAGAAATTTGTGATAAGCGGTAGGAATTTTGTGATAAACGGTTGTTAGGTTAAATTCAGGAGCTTTGCTAATTCTTTAATCTGAGGTGCAAAGCGGCGGCTCACTTCAAGTTGTTCCTGGATTCCGGATACAGATATCATGCAAGTACCATTTTTTTCAAACTTAAGTCGTTTGATTTGATTAGTGTTGATAAAAGAGGAACGATGAATCCGAATAAAGAAGTTTTTAGGCAGCATTTCTTCCCATTGCTTTAAAGTACGACGGATTGTATGTGACAAACCGGATAACATCCTTAGGTTCGAATAATTCCCCCCGATGGAAATGATAGCTGAGATATTATCAACGGAGATAAATCTTTGATCATTCTCTGTTTTTATAAATATTTGATCGTCTTTTCCAAGTGATTCAACAGGTTTACTTGCTGTAACCTGGTCTTTTGTTTCGACATCTAGCCTTTTTATCGCTTTGGCTAATCGATCGGCAGAAACCGGTTTAAGCAGATAATCGAGGGCGTTAACCTCAAAAGCCCTGACGGCATATTCATCATGAGCAGTAAAAAAGATGATTTGACTCTTTGGAGAAATCTCTGGAACTAAATCAAAACCGGTACCGCCGCGCAGTTGAATATCCAGAAAGACAATGTCGGGTGTGACATCCCGTAGCAACGCTTCCGCTTCGTTAATTGATCCGGCTTCAGCGATGATTTTTATCTCAGGATGTTTTTCCAGCATAAAGCGCAAGTCAGCACGAACCAACGGTTCATCATCGATTATTATTGCTTCTTTTTTTTCCTCAGCAGTTTTCATATAACGATAATATTATTACTTTGAGTTTATATCAACTTTTTCGTTAGAGAGATATAAAGTATTTGCTGTTAATTTCAGTTTATTCAGTGTGTTTCGTATTGATAATAAAGAAAAAACATAACCGCTGAACTCACAAAATACACTGATAGCCAACAGCTAACTACTCTTTTTTAACTCTGATAATTGTATTTCCACTTGAGCAATTACACTTCCCGATT
>Ga0257125_1001916_pt1 | contig 18914 bp, 16 predicted proteins | sample SI106_200metaG_FD_190183 | JGI IMG/M metagenome (GOLD analysis project Ga0257125, IMG submission 190183) | Marine microbial communities from Saanich Inlet, British Columbia, Canada - SI106_200 | ecosystem: Environmental > Aquatic > Marine > Inlet | place: Canada: British Columbia | collected...
ATGAATGTGTACCAAGAGAGTATAAAATTGAACCAGAATAAGAAGAAGGCTTCTTAGGATGTTCTATATAAGAAATTTTAAAAAGTTGTCAGAGGTTTTGGGGTGATAAAAATTAAACACATGGATAGAGTTTTTTTAAAAAACAAAGAGCTTATTGGAAGTAAGTATTTTTTAAAACCTTTTGTTGAAGCTAATATATCAGAAGAATATATTAGATGGCTTAATGACCCTAAAGTTAACTCTTATCTTGAAGTAAGACATGAGAAGCAAACAAATAAAAGTGTTAAAAATTATATTAATAGTTTTTATGATGTAAGTGAAAAGTATATCTGGGGTATTTATGTTATTGACAAAAAAAAACATATTGGAACAGTGAATATAAGTATTGATCGCTATAATTCTGCTGAAATAGGCCTGATGATAGGTGATAAATCATATTGGGGGAAGTTAGCTTCCGATGAGGCCATCAAAATGGTTGTTGATTTTGCTTTTAAAACTCTAAAGATCAACCGAATTACTGGTGGAACTTATGCAGAAAATATAGGAATGATTTTTACTTTTAAGAGTTTAGGTTTTAGGAGGGAGGCGGTATTAAAGGAGTCAGTAATTGGACGAAATGGAAAATATTCTGATATTTATAGATGGGCAATATTAGCGCACGAATGGAGAAATAAGTGATAAAAGATGTGGCGTATTCATCTAATGAATCTCCTGCTGACTATGCAAGAATTTCAAGAGAAATTAATAATAGTGATTATTTAAGAGATGTTAGTGTTGCATTTTTATCTAGCTATACAATGGAGATTTTGAAACCATATATTCATGTGGAATTAGCGAAACGCGGTTTATTTTCTTCGACGTATTTTGCACCTTACAATAATTTAGAGCAAGAAATTAATAATAATAATAGCGGATTACACAGTTTTAATCCAGATGTGGTTGTTATACATAACAGAATTGAAGATATTAACCTAGAAGTTCTAACACGGTTTTATAGTTACTCTGTTGATGAGCTAGAAAATGAGGTGGAATCTATAATATTGCGTTTTAGAGATATACTGGAAACTCTACGCAAAAAGTCTAATGCGCTGATTATTATTATAAATTTTGCTTATACACAAGACCAGGTAGGTAATTTTGTAGGATCTCAATTATCACACTCAATATCTATGTATATTCAAAATATAAATAATCAATTATGGAAACTTTGTAGTGAAATTACATCTTGTTATGTTATTAATTATCAGCAGTTATTGTTGGAGTATGGCTTGCATAATTGGATTGATTCCAGGCTGTACTTTTTAGGTCGCATACCTTTTAGTGGTAATGCACAGATTAAAATGGGGAAGGCTCTTGCAAGAACTATTTCTGCAACTTGTGTTGCACCATGCAAGTGCCTAGTTTTAGATTTAGATAATACTTTATGGGGAGGTGTATTAGGAGAAGATGGTATTTCAGGTATTCAGCTTGGGGATGATTATCCGGGTAACGTTTATAAGAGCTTTCAACGTACAATTTTGAGTTTAAGGGATCAAGGAATTTTGCTAGCGATAGCAAGCAAGAATAATATTAGTGATGCGATGGAAGTGATAGAAAAACATACAAGTTGTTTAATTAAAAAGAAGCATTTATCATCTATTCAAATAAACTGGAATGATAAAGCGACAAATATACATGTAATTGCAAAAGAGCTTAATATTGGCATAGATACAATTGCATTTTTTGATGATAATCCTGTTGAACGTGAGTGGGTTAAAAAACAGATTCCAGAAGTAAAAGTTATAGATGTTCCAAAAAATCCCATACTCTATTCTTGGGCATTGCTAGGTTCTGAACTATTTGACAAGGTAAGTCTTACAAGAGAAGATAAAAATCGTGCTGATATTTACAACCAAGAAAAAAAAAGGAATGAATTTCATGTTAAATCTAAATCAGTCGATAATTTTCTAGAGGGTCTTGAAATGTCAGTAACCTTAGGATTTGTCGGAGATATAACATTGTCAAGAGTTGAACAGCTTGTTAATAAGACAAATCAATTTAATCTAACATGCATACGCCATACTGCAGAAAATATAAAAATGATTATAAATAGTGGTGGCGTTGCAATTTGGATGAGTGTAAAAGATAAGTTTGGTGATAGTGGAGTTGTTGGTATTGCTATTGCAAAAAAAATGAAAGATGGACAGTGGCTTATTGACACTTTTTTATTGAGTTGCCGTGTAATAGGGAGAAAGCTTGACTTAGTTTTGTTGAATTATATTTGTAAAATAGTAAAGGGTAAAGGCGGCAGTGAATTATATGGAGAATACATTGCAACCCCGAGAAATGGCCTTGTTTGTGATTTCTTTGTAGAACATGGTTTTGATAGGGTTGTAAACAAGTCGAATTATTGGAGTTACAACTTAAAGGCAGGTAGTATAAAATATCCAGATTTTATAAGGTCGGAGTTTGTAGGGTGAAGCAAGTAGATATTGAGCGTTTATATAGTGTAATTTCCGATGTGTTGAATATACCATCGGAAAGTATCAGTGAAGAAAGCAGTTCAGATACAATTGATTCATGGAGTTCGCTTACCCATATTAATTTAATAGTATCAATAGAGTCAGAGTTTAATGTTCAATTTTCAGTAGAAGATACAATAGATATGCTGTCAGTAAAGTTAATACGTATGATATTGGAAGATATTTTACCTAGTCGATTATCGTTATAAATGTTTACAGTAGGGGAAAAATATAAAGATAGGTTTTTAATTACTCAAGAAATTGTTAGCAACTTTGCAGATTTTTCTTCAGATTATAATCCTATTCATGTAGATGCAGCATATGCAAAGCAACATGGTTATTCACGTCAAGTATCTCATGGGGTGATTCAATTGGTATTTCTATCTAAAATAATTGGCATGGATTTTCCTGGTGCTGGAGCAATGTGGATGAAGCAGACTGTTAACTGGCTGTTACCAGTTTTAGTGGGTGACAGTATTGAGATTATACTTACGGTTAAACATTACTCATACAGCACAAAGATTCTTATTTTGTTGGTTGAAATATTCAACCAACAAAATAAGCGAGTTATGACAGGAGAATCTCAAGTTAAAATAACAAAACAGCTGTCTAATAAAATAGTCAACCAATTAACTGATGTTAATTTTGTAGAAAATCAAAAAGTAAACGCTATTGTTGATAGCGATAAAAATTATAATATTTCAAATAAACGAGTTGCACTAGTAACTGGTGCAACTCGTGGAATTGGTGAGGCAATAGTAAGAAGGTTGGCTTATGATGGATTCAATGTTGTGGTAAATTATCGAAATGATAAAGAGTCTGCTAATATTATTGTGGATGAAATTATTAGATTGGGAGGCGATGCAATTGCAGTGTATTCAGATATAACTTCTAAAAATGATATTAAGAGCATGTCGGATGTTATATTAAACAAATGGGGGCGTTGTGATGTAATAATACATGGCGCTTCACCTCCGCTAGAAATAATTAATGTAGAACAGTTAAGCTATGAAAATATAGAATTGTATCTAGATGTCTATCTTAAAGGGGCCGTTACTCTTGTAGAATTTTTCTCTCCTTTGATGGTTAGTCATAAATTTGGTCGCTTTGTTTTTCTTGGTACTTCTGCTTTATATGGAGAGCCTCCTGCGGGTATGGCGGCATATGTTGCAGCAAAAGAAGCTCTCTGGGGTTATACTAAGTCGTTAGCAACAAGTATGGCTCGCTATGGAATAACTGCTAATATGGTATCACCAAGTCTGACAATTACAGAATTAACAACTGATGTGCCTGCTCGCGTAAAGGAAGTTGAGGCAATAAAAAGCCCAATGCGTAGACTGGCTACTGTAGATGACACTGCGAATCAAATTTCATACCTTTGTAATGATAATTCTAGTTACGTAAATGGAATAAATATTCCAATTACTGGCGGACCTATTTAGTTTTGTTGATATGAAAATTGCACTGGGTACGGTTCAGTTTGGATTGCCTTATGGTTTGTCCAATCAATTTAGTCATACTGATAAGTTAGAAGCAGAAAGAATTCTAAAATATGCATATGATAAAGGTATTCGAATGCTAGATACTGCACCATCATATGGCAATGCAGAGGATGTGATTGGTAGCTTTATTCGTAATCATCATAGTGATAAGTATTGGGATGTTATAACTAAAACCCCGCATTTTAAAGACAATACTATTAACGGTAAACAAATTAAGAAATTGTTTGAGAGCTTTGAATTGTCACAAGAAAGGTTGGGCCAAGAGACAACCTATGGGCTACTCGTACATGACTGCAATAATCTCTTTCTTCCAGGAGGTGAAGATCTACTGAAGACAATGTCTAAGTTAAAGGATGAAGGATTTATAAAAAAAATAGGCGTATCTATCTATGATGGCAGTCAAATTGATACAATATTGGACAACTATTCGATTGATTTGATTCAACTTCCAGTAAATATACTTGACCAACGTCTTTTAGATGGTGGGCAGCTTAAGAGGCTTAAGAAATATGGGGTAGAGATTCACGCTAGAAGCGTTTTTCTTCAAGGTTTACTTTTAATGCAGCAAAAAAATATACCTGTGTGGTTTGAAAATATTAAAGATATATTAAATATATTTCATGTAGAAGCAAGAAAAAGAGATATGAGTGTATTACAGCTTGCCCTTGGTTTTGTACAAAGTATAGATGAGGTTGATAAAATTATAGTTGGTGTAAATACCAAGGAGCATCTACATGAGATTATCAACGCTACATCAATACGCGTTAATATAGATGAATTTTCTAATTTATCAATTAATAATTCAATCTTTTTAAATCCGTCAAATTGGAAGGTATGAGCTTGCATAATAAGACAAAGAGTGTTAAATCAGTTGATTTATCTAAATATACTACAGTTTTTTGTGACAGTCTTCAGGCGTTAGAATGGGCTTATAAGAATGGACTATCTGAGTCAGCAATTATTAAATCTAGTTCGCCAGCAATGTTATGGAGCAAGGAGAAAAATATTCATAATGTTGAAGCTAGATGGAATATTAATGAGTTGGATAAATTTCAAAGTACAATCCAAAAGTTAACTAAGGATGTATTTAATGCGGCATTAAGTGTTACTGGTGTTGAGCGAGAGTTAGCACTTGTTATTTCTCGATCTACATATCAATTTCAAAAAGTTCTTTATAAAGCTGCTTGTTTAGATGCCGATGATTTTACTAAGCCTAGATTGTTTATTTTTGTAGACGGGAAAACTGGCCCAATAGGTAATATAATGAATTCTGCATGGGATCAATTGCTTCTGAACAATCCATCATTCTCTATGGTGAGTTACACGCTAAAGAATGATGACTGGAAGATGCTTACTACGCAAGGGGTTTCTTACTGGCAGCGCTTTAAGGTTGCAGGTTATGAAACCTTAATTTATCGTTTATCAACAAAATTAACGAAGAGACTTCCAAATTGGATATTTAATAAGGAAGTTATCATGCCAAATGAGAATGAACTAAATATAGAGATAGCGTCTGTACTAGCTTTACATGGCGTAAAAATTTCAGAAGTTAAGTTGGACTCTATATCCAATGATGATGATATAGCGTTGGATAATGATATTACAGAACTTTATAAAGCTGTCTATCCAATTATGCAAAAAAGGGTTGAAGACTGGGTGGTTTCCTCTGCTGTAGAAATTACCATGTCTCTATTTAAGTCGCATTTAGAAAAACAACTTAAGCAATTTAAAGTATTAGTTAGTGAGTATGAAAGGGTTATTGTCAAAAACTCTACAAGAAAACAATTTGTGTTAGCAAACGCACCGGGTAATATTAAGGGTTATGCACTAGCCTATGTTTGTAGAAAAAATGATATTTTACTAATGTCAAGTCAGCATGGTGTAACTATAGAAATAAGTAAAGCACATGATATTATGCAGATTGCATTTGATAATAGTGTGTCAGATATTATGTTTTCCTACAATTCTAGGATTATAGATATAGAGAAAAGTACTTATTTTGATAAATCCAAACATTACTGTGTAGGTATGCCTTTACGCCATATAAGAATGAAGTATTCAAAAAAAAATCATAAATCATCAACGCCGATAGTCTACATATCAACTAATTTATACCATATGGGTTTGGCGCTATCTTCGAAAACAGATTATATTAAAGCATTGGATGAGCAGAGCATTGTTTTATTGGTTCTAAGTAAGTTACCACACAAAGTATGTTATAAAACGTATCCAGAAGATAATCGTAGGTATGCAGACCCAGATCCAGTATTGAGCTCTGTAAAGAATGCTGATAATATAGAGCTGTTCTCAGATAAGATAGATATGCGTTATCTAATTTCTAAGTACTCTGTACTAGTAACTACTTGTGCAACAAGTACATTGGGATGGCCGATAATGTCTGGGAAACCGGTTGTTTTTATTAATCAAAAATATAATAACCCTTTAACAGAAGATGCGCACGCAAGTATATCGAAAGGAGCTTTTGTTTTTGATGATTGTGATAAAAACTTTCATAAAAAACTGAAAGATTTCCTTTCTCAGCCTATTGAATATATAGAAAAATTATGGCAAGAGAAAGAAAGCGATCGTAAAGAGATGATTGTAAATTATTTTTCTGAGTATACAGATGGTGGCGCAGGTAAACGAGCAGCAAAAATAATACTCAGAAACTACCTTATTTGATTTTATGTATATTATAGCAATTGTGCAAGCGCGCATGGGATCAACCCGTCTACCAAACAAGGTAATGAGGCCGATTAGTGCAGACATACCAATGATTGAGGTGTTGCTTTCTCGCTTGAGTCAATCTAAAGAGATTAATCAAATTTTATTAGCAACATCAAATGATTTATGTAATAAGCCTTTAGTGGATCACGTTAGTGAATTAGGCTACAATGTTTTCCAAGGAAGTGAGGATGACGTGCTAGATCGTTACTACATGGCTGCATTACAGAAAAATCCAGATGTGGTAGTTAGAATAACAGGTGACTGCCCATTAATAGACTCAGATATTGTAGATGCTGTTATTAAAATATATAAATCAAGTAGTGCAGATTACGTATCTAATACAAATCCACCAACATTTCCTGATGGGTTAGATGTTGAGGTGTTTTCATTTTCTGCTTTAAAAACCACATGGGAAGAAGCAAAAACACTAGCTGAACGTGAGCATGTAACACTATTTATGCGTAACTCTGGAATATTTAAAACTGAAAATGTTACAAGTGCAGAAGATTATTCAAACGAAAGATGGACGGTTGATGAACTAGAGGATTATAAAGTAGTTAAATCTATATTCGAGTATTTCTCACCAAGAATTGATTTTGGATGGAGTGAGATTTTACAACTTAGAAAATTACGACCAGATATTTTTTTAGTTAATCAACATCTGGTTAGAAATGAGGGGGGAGGTACAGGAACAGGGCAAAAACTATGGAAGCGGGCAAAGAAAATAATACCTGGAGGCAATATGTTGCTTTCAAAGCGTGCAGAAATGTTCTTGCCTGATAAGTGGCCAGCGTATTATAGTAAGGCCAAGGGTTGTAGAGTATGGGACATGGATGGTAACGAGTTAATCGATATGTCAATTATGGGCGTTGGTACCAATATATTGGGTTATGGACACACCGAGGTCGATAAAGCAGTTTTAAAAGCTGTTCAATTTGGTAATATGTCTACCTTAAATTGCCCTGAAGAGGTTTATCTAGCTGAAAAACTTATAGATATGCACCCATGGGCAGATATGGTACGTCTTGCTCGCTCTGGTGGTGAGGCTAACGCAATTGCAATTCGTATAGCACGCGCTGCTAGTGGAAAAGATAAAGTAGCAATATGTGGTTATCATGGTTGGCACGATTGGTATCTTGCGGCGAATTTAAAAGACATTCAAGGTCTAGATAGTCATTTGCTTCCTGGATTGAATCCTACTGGCGTCCCTCAAGACCTTAAAGGTACAACACTGCCATTTAGGTACAATCATTTTGAAGAGTTACTAGACATTGTTAACAATCATGATATTGGCACAATAAAGATGGAGGTCCAACGAAACGAACCTCCAAAAGACAACTTTTTGGAAAAAGTAAGGAATTTAGCAACTAAGAAAGGCATAGTGTTAATTTTTGATGAATGTACTTCTGGATTCCGTGAAACTTTTGGTGGCTTGCATAAAAAATATGATGTGGAGCCTGATATGGCTATTTTTGGAAAAGCTCTTGGTAATGGATATGCAATTACAGCAATTATTGGTCGACAAGAAGTTATGGAAGCAGCTCAATCAACTTTTATTAGTAGCACTTTCTGGACTGAGCGAATAGGTCCAACTGCTGCACTAAAAACACTTGAGGTGATGGAGCGAGAAAAGTCTTGGGAGCAAATTAAAAATACAGGCAAAAATATTAAAGAAGGATGGCAACAACTAGCTGATAAGCATGAAATACCAATAATACATTCAGGTCTTTCATCATTACCAGTCTTTACTATTGCAAGTGAAAATGCGTTAGTTTATAAAACTTTAATTACACAAGAAATGTTGGACAAAGGATATCTTGCAGCAAATAGTGTGTATGTTAGTACAGCGCACACAGTAGAAAAAATAGACAAGTATTTTGAAATTCTTGATCCATTATTTGCATTAATTAAAAAGTGTGAGGATGGGTATAATCCAAGCAGTTTATTAAAAGGAGATGTTTGTCATGCTGGGTTTAGACGTTTAAATTAAGAATGATTAAATTAGTCTTTATACGAACAGACGCATCCCAAAAAATAGGTTATGGGCATGTAATGCGAAGTATGTCTCTTGCAGAAAAGTTGCGCAATTCAGGTGTAATTGTGGAATTTATAACCCGTAATCACTTGGGAAATATAAATGAGATAATAAAAAATAATGGATTTACTTTGCATTTATTACCTCTTAAAAAAAAAATAATAAAACAGCAAGGTTTAAATAAATATGAACAATGGCTTGGTGTTAAACAGGAAGTAGATGCTAGAGAGACTATTCAAGTATTAAGAGATAGAAAGGCAGATTGGTTGATAGTAGATCACTATGCACTAAATGAAATTTGGGAAAGTAAACTAAAGCCATATACTAAGAAAATAATGGTTATTGATGATCTATTAAACCGTAAACATGATTGCGATTTACTTCTTAATCAAAATTATATTAATGACAATACTTGTTATGATAATCTAATTAGTCCAAATACAATGAAGTTACTTGGTCCAAAATATGCCTTATTACGAAAGGATTTTGTAAAATACAGAAAGGAAAAGCTTCGCAATCATGACAAAATAAATAGAGTGTTTTTATTCTTTGGCGGCTCTGATCTAGATAACTTGACAAGTGTATCATTGAAAGCATTGTCTCGGCCAAAGCTTAAGCATTTAATAGTAGATGTGGTTATAGGTGATGCTAATCCGCATAAGGCAAAATTAAAAAAAGAAATTGACAAATGTACTAATATTAATCTTTATGTTCAAATACAAAATATGGCAGAATTGATGGCCAAAGCCGATATTTTTTTGGGCGCAGGGGGATCTATAACTTGGGAGAGAATGTCTCTAGGTTTACCAGGTGCTGTTGTGACTACAGCCAATAATCAGGTTTCATCTACAAAGTGCCTTGACCAAGATGGGTATCTTAAATGGATTGGCGGTATAAATCAGGTGGATGAAAGTAAAATTTATCATACAGTATTAGATTTAATCTCAAAACCAAGCAAGTTAGAAAAGCAATCTAGCGACTGTCTAAAACTAGTTGAAGGTAAGGGCGTAGATATTGTATCGCGTTTACTAATGACTGGACCACATACAAAGTCACTAGTTGTTAGGAGAGCAACAAAGTCAGATTTGCTATTGTATTGGTATTGGGCAAATGAAATAGAAGTTAGGCAGAATGCTTTTAATCAAGAACCTATAAAATTGGAAGAGCACAAAAAGTGGTTTAGCAAAAAGTTGAATGATAACAATGCTATTTTATTATTGGTAGAGTCTTATTCTAATCCTATAGGTCAGGTCCGTTTTGACCGTATGGGCTCTTCACACTATACAATTAGTTACTCATTAGCAAAACAGTATCGTGGCTTTAGTCTAGGCAAAGAGATACTTAAAAAATCGATTAATTATCTTAAAAAAGATCAGTTGTTTACTTTGATTGCCAAGGTAAAAGATAGCAATCACGCTTCAAAAAAAGTATTTAAAAACCTGGGTTTTACTGAATTTAAAAACCACAAAAATTCAAGTATTAGTAATTTTGAGTTACAATTTACTCCAAATATTCATAATTAATAGCAAAATGGGTTTAAATATTGATAATAGAAAAATAGGAGACAACTGTCAGCCATTTATAATTGCTGAAATGTCTGGTAATCATAATCTTTCTTTAGAGAGAGCATTAGAAATTGTTGAAGCTGCAGCTAAATCAGGTGCACATGCAATAAAACTACAGACTTATACTGCTGACACCCTTACTCTAGATGTTAATGGAGGTGATTTTTTTATTAATGATGAAAACAGCCTCTGGAAAGGAAAAAACTTACATGAGTTATATAAGCAATCCTACACTCCTTGGGAGTGGCATAAACCAATAATGCAAAGAGCAAAAGAACTAGGTATGATTTGTTTTAGCTCTCCATTTGACGAGTCAGCAGTTGATTTTTTGGAAGAATTAAATGTCCCTGCTTATAAAATCGCTTCATTTGAAAATAACTATTTACAATTAATAAGTAAGGTAGCATCTACTGGTAAGACCGTAATTATATCGACTGGCATGGCAACTATTTCTGAAATAAATGATGCTGTTACAGTAGCTAGAGACTCTGGTTGTAAAGACTTAATTTTGCTAAAATGCACTAGCACATACCCGGCCACACCAGAAAATAGCAATGTCTTAACTATACCACATATGCGCGAATTATTTGGCTGTGAGGTTGGAATATCTGACCATACTATGGGTGTAGGTGCTTCAATAGCTGCAGTATCACATGGCGCAACAGTGATAGAAAAACACTTTACTTTATCTAGATCTGATGGCGGTGTAGATAGTGTATTTTCATTGGAGCCCCATGAATTAGAATTATTAGTTGTAGAGACTGATAGGGCTTGGAGGTCACTAGGGAGGGTAGTTTACGGTAGTACAAATAGTGAAGAAAAATCTAAATTTTTTAGGCGTTCTTTGTACATTTCTAGTGATGTTGTCTCAGGAGATATTCTTACAGAAAATAACTTAAGAATTGTGCGTCCAGGTATGGGGTTAGAACCTAAATATTATGACATGTGTATAGGACGTAAGGTAAATAGAGACCTAAAAAAAGGCACTGCATTGAGTTGGGAATTTTTTGCTTAAAAAATCTATTGATAATAATGTCATTTTACAATAAAGATAATGATTTAATTTTATAAGAAAAGTTGGTAAATATGAAAATGTTAATTACAGGTGGTGCAGGGTTTATAGGCAGTCACCTTGCTGATCTACTAATAGATTCAGGGTATAAGGTAGTTGTTATTGATAACTTATTAAATGGCAGAATCAATAATATAAGTCATTTATTGGATAATAAAAATTTTAATTTCTATGAGTTAGATATAATAAATTTAGAGGATATAACGCCAATTTTTAAAGACATTGATTGTGTATTTCACTTGGCGGGTATGGCGGATATTGTGCCTTCTATAGAGAACCCTAAAGAATATTATGATTGTAATGTAACGGGGACATTTAATGTTTTAGAGGCTTCCCGTTTGGCACAGGTAAAGAAAATAGTTTATGCTGCATCATCATCAAGCTATGGCATACCAGATAATTATCCAACAAAAGAAACTTCTGAGATTAGACCACAATACCCATATGCACTTACAAAGTATATGGGTGAAGAGTTAGTAATGCACTGGTCAAAAACTTATAATATTCCAGCTATCTCGTTACGTTTATTTAATGTATATGGACCAAGATCTAGGACAAGCGGTGCTTATGGTGCAGTGTTTGGAGTTTTTCTTTCGCAGAAAATTCATAATAAACCATATACTGTAGTTGGTGATGGTACACAGACAAGGGACTTTACTTATGTTACTGATGTGGCAATTGCATTTCTAAAGGCTGCAGAATCATCAGCTACTTGTATTGCATTAAATATTGGGAGTGGTAATCACTATAGTGTTAATCAATTGGTTGGGTTACTTGGAGGGGATGTTGTTTATATTCCTAAGAGACCGGGTGAGCCAGATTGTACTTTTGCAGACACTACTAGAATACATAAAGTATTAAATTGGAAGGCAAAAGTAAGTTTTGTTGACGGCGTGGGAAATATGCTTAGATGTTTAGATGATTGGAAAGATGCTCCAGTGTGGGAGCCAGATACAATTAAAAATGCTACAGCAGTTTGGTTTAAATATCTAGGAGATAAATAATAAGATGAAATACTTATTTAAAGAGCGTTTTAAAGAGTTTCAAAAGACTTTATTAGAAAATACGGTTATAAAAAATCTAGAAAGCGTAGAATTTTCTATAGAAGAGGGTTTAATTGAAATATATAAAATTCTTATAAATATTAAACAAAATAATAGAAATTTATATATCATAGGAAATGGTGGTAGTGCTGCAATTGCAAGCCATTCAGTTACAGATTTTTTAAATGTTGCAAAGATTAGCGCGCATACTATAAATGATGCTGCAGTTTTGACATGTATGGCAAATGATTATGGTTATGAGGATGCATTTTCAAGAGTATTGAACACCACTATAAAGAAAGAGGATTTATTAATTGCTATAAGTAGCTCTGGCAACTCAAAAAATATTATAAACTCTGTTAAAACCGCAAAAAAACTTGGAGCAAAGGTTGTTACCCTAAGTGGCTTCAGTTCAAAAAATAATTTAAGAGTGTTGGGCGATGTTAATATATGGTCCAATAGTAAAGATTACGGTATGGTGGAAGTTGCACATCAGTTTATTTTGCATAATCTATCAGATAGGTTTATTGATAATAGTTAATAAAGTTGTTGATTAAATGAAAGCGCTGTTATTAGCTGCAGGATTAGGCACAAGACTTAAGCCACTGACTGATATTTGGCCAAAATGCTTAATGCCTATAAACGGTCGACCATTGTTAGAATATTGGTTGAGTATTCTAAAAAAGTCAAATATTAACGATGTTTTGGTTAATACGCATCATTTTTCAGATTATGTAGATGATTTTCTTAAGCAACCACATATTAAGGGTTGGGTTTATTCAGTTTATGAGAAAAATCTTCTTGGGACTGCAGGAACTATAAGAAATAATGCAGCCTTTTTTAAAAATGATACTATATTACTTGCTCATGCAGATAATTGGACATGCTGTAATTTTGCTGATTTTTATTACTATCATCATTATTGCAGGCCAAAAGGAACATGTATGACAATGATGACATTTACATGTCCAAACCCAACAGCATGCGGTATTGTAGAGTTAAACGAAGATGGAGTTGTTATTGGATTTCATGAGAAAGTAAAAAACCCTCCTGGTAAATTAGCAAATGCTGCAGTTTATTTGATTGAACCAGAAATTATTGAATGGATAGTTGACAACCATAATGTAAAAGATTTTAGTATAGGAGTACTCCCTGAATTTTTAGGTAAAATTGCAACATGGGAAAATAAGAATATTCATAGAGATATTGGAACAATTGAGATGTTGAGAGAAGCACAAAAGGACAATTGCGATAGTCCAATATGGAGTAAGAATAATTTATGGCAACAATTTTTTTTAAGTAATCCTATTCACAAGTTAGTTGATATATCGAATGAAATCTCATAACAAAATAACTTTGATCAATGAGATTGATGCATTAATAACAGATAATATCGTATTATGTTATGGGCACTTTAATCTTATTCATCCAGGCCACCTTCGCTATCTACAGCATGCTAAAACTTTATCAACAAAACTAGTAGTTGCTATAGTGTCAGATAAAGAGCTTGATAAAGATTTATTTGGACAACATTTTAGTGAGGCAGAAAGAGCTGAAAGTGTTGCAAATCTACAAATTGTTGACAATGTAGTAATACTTAGTGACTATACTTTAGAAGGATTAATTGGCATTATAAAACCGGAGGTATTAGTTTTAGGAAAAGAGTTTGAACAAGTACAATCTAAACAAATAGGCTTAGCTATAAAAGCAGTTTGCAGTCCAAGTAAAGTTGTATTTCATGCTGGTGAAACTCATTACTCTACTACTAATTTATTATTTAGAAATGTATTAGATACAGAGATTAGTAGTAAAAATCAACTAAATAAAATATGCAATAACTATAAAATTACATTGCATAATCTAAAAGACAGGTTAAGTTGTTTTTCTGATTCCACGCTTATTGTAATTGGAGATACTATAGTTGACAATTATGTGGCTTGTGATGCTCTGGGCATGAGTGCTGAAGCACCAGTACTGGTGGTTAAAGAATTAGAAAATCGTGAATTTATTGGTGGAGCGGCAATCGTCGCTTCACATATAGCTGCTCTTGGTGCTGAGTGTTATTATATTAGTGTTACTGGAAAGGATCGTGAATCAGATATAGTGTCTAAGTCTCTGAAGAAACAAGGAATTATAGTAAATCTTGTAGTTGATAAAAGTAGACCTACAACATATAAAACACGTTATATGGTTGAAAATCAAAAATTATTTCGTGTCAGTCGTATAAAGGATCATAAAATATCAAAAAATATTGAACAAGAAATTATAGATAATTTGACTGTATTAGCTCCCAATATTGATGGAATTCTAGTTAGTGATTTTGTGTATGGTGTTGTTACACAGAATATATTAGATACGATTGTTAAACTATCTAAGCAGTTTAATTTTAAGTTGTACGGTGATTTACAGTGCAGTAGTCAGGCAGGAAAAGTATCTAAATTTAGTGGTTTTGACTTAATTACTCCAACTGAAAAGGAATCAAGAATTGCTCTAGATGATAATGAAAGTGGTATTGAGTGGGTTGCAACTACATTATTAAAAGATACTAATTCAAAAAATATGTTGATGAAGCTTGGATCAGACGGTTTTATCGCATATAGTAGTAACCTTGCAGATAGGCAAGACTTTCCCGCATTATCAGTTAATCCTGTGGATGTAACTGGTGCGGGTGATTCGTTATTTGCTGCAATGTCAGTGTCTTTGTCCTCTGGTGCTAGTTTAATAGAGGCGTCGGTAATTGGCACATGTATGGCGTCTTTGGCTGTAAAAGAGGTTGGGAATACCGCTATTGCAAATAGTAAATTAAGTCAATACATGTCAGATATTTTAGAGTAGTTTTTAAAAGGATAAATTGTGAGCGATAAATTTTCGATAGATGGCCATAAGATGGCGTACCACCCTATAGAGGTTGCAAAATTATTGAGTGCCGAGGATGAGGTGTCAAAATTGATTGATATTTACCCGATATATGTGGAGGTATCTCCAGTAGGGGCATGCAATCATCGCTGTACTTTTTGTGCTGTCGATTATATTGGTTATGAAGCCACCAATAGAATTGAATTGGATGTGATGATGAGAGTATTAGAAGATATGGGTTCCAATGGTGTAAAAAGCATTATGTATGCTGGAGAGGGAGAGCCACTGATACATAAGAAAATTAATGAAATTGTTGCAAAGACTAAAGAGGTAGGCATTGACGTTTCATTTACAACTAATGCCGTTGCAATGGGCGATCGTTTTATTGAAGAATCTCTACAGCATACATCTTGGATTAAGGTGTCTTTAAATGGCGGCTCTGCCGAAACTTATGCGAAGGTGCACCAAACACGAGAAAAAGATTTTCAACGTGTTATAGATAATCTTAAGAAGGCAGTTGAATTTAGAAATAAAAATAAACTAGATTGCACGATAGGGGTCCAATCAGTATTACTTCCAGAGAATGCAGATGAAATGGTTAATTTTGGAAAGATTGTTCGAGATGAGATTGGAGCAGATTATCTTGTTATTAAGCCATTTTCTCAAGAAGAAAGCAGTATAAATAGGTTGTATGATAATATTGATTACAGATCAATGGTATTACGTGCCAATGAAAAAAAACTTAAAGAATTAGAGTCTGACGATTTTAAAGTTAGTTATAGATCAGAAACCATGAGTAATTATCATGAAGATCAATCTAATCGTTATACAACTTGCTATTCCACGCCTATTTATATGGCTTATTTAATGGCCGAAGGCTCAGTTTATGGCTGTAAAGATCATTTACTAGATCCTAATTTTTGTTATGGAAATATTAATGAAAATACATTTAGTGAGATATGGAAGGGTGAGAATAGAAGAAAAGGTATTGAATACGTTTTAAATGAGCTTGATGTTAGTAAATGCCGTGTGAACTGTAGAATGGATAAGGTTAATCGATATCTTTTTGATTTGAAAAAGAATAAGATTAATCATATGAATTTTATTTAATTTGACATATCTTACATATGTTGGTTGGACTTGATTTTGACAATACCTTAGCACGTTATGATAGAGTGTTTGCTATTGAGGCTAAAAAAGAAGGGTTGGTGTCGAATGATTGGAAAGGGACAAAACAAGATCTAAAGAATGAGCTTCATTCTGCTCAGAATGGAGATAAAATCTGGAAAAAGATACAAGGCCAAGTCTACGGCCCTAGTATGCACAAGGCTGATTTATTTCCTGGCGTTGCTCGTTTTTTATTACGTTGCAAATTACAAGGCCATACAGTTTTTATTGTTAGTCATAAAACAAAATATGGGCATTTTGACCCTACTAAGACGCTACTACGCCGAGCTGCTTTAGATTGGATGCAGAGTAAAGGTTTTTTCGACGAGAATGAGTTTGCTATTCATAGAGAAAACGTTTTTTTTGCAACTACACGACGAGAAAAGGCTGGAAAAATAAAGAGCCTTAATCTTGATGTCTTTATAGATGATCTAGAAGAAGTATTTTCAGAGGATGATTTTCCTGATATTAGGAAAATACTTTTCAGCAATATCTCTAAAGATACACATCATGATGTGGTCTGTAATAACTGGTCCAATATTGAAAATAGCATTCTTGGAGAAATTACTAATAAAGAAATAACATATCTTGTTAATTCTATTTATAAACGGCCTATCAATAGCGTTGAAAAAATAGAAGGTCGGGGCAACAGTAAGTTATATAAAGTTTCGACTGGTGACATGGGTAGTATTGTATTGAAAGATTACCCAGATTTATTGAATGATCCAAGAAAGCGTCTAATGACAGAGGTGAACGCTTTGAGGATAATTGAAGACTTTAATCAAACTCCTAAAGTAGTTGCATTCGATGAGCAGCAGAATATTGCCTTTTATGAATGGATTGAAGGCATTCACCTTTCCAACATAGATGATAATCATATTATAGAAGCATTAAATTTTATTAAGAATGTTCAAAACGTAAAAGACAAGGATTCTTGTGAGTTGGCATCTGAAGCTTGTTTGTCCGCAAAGCACTTATTTGATCAAATAGATGATCGATTCAAGAAGCTTTCATTGGTGGATAATCAAGATTTACAAAATTTTCTAGATACTATGTTTCAGCCATTATGGAATCAAGCAAAGGAGTGGTCAGAACAGCGCTGGCCTAGTGGTAATATTACAAGTGATCTATCTAATGCCATGCAAATATTAAGCCCTTCTGACTTCGGATTTCACAATGCATTATTAAAAGATAATAAACTATTTTTCTTAGATTTTGAGTATTTTGGGAGAGATGATTCAGTAAAGTTAATGGCAGATTTTGTTTGGCATCCAGGAATGAATCTTAGTAACTCTCAAAAAAGTATATGGCTTAAGGGTGCGTTTGAAATTTTCAAAAAGGACCCAAATATTCATGTACGTTTTCATGCAGCATGGCCTATATTCGGTTTAAGATGGGCACTTATTTTGCTTAATGAATTTTTAGAGGGTGGATGGCAAAAACGAGTATATGCTAATATCGATTTAAAAAATCAGAAAGAAAGTAAATTAAAGAATCAACTTAATAAAGCTAAAGACATTTGTAGGAAAATTCAACTAGAAAATATGGAATGCCCTTATGTATAATTTAAATATTTTCGATTAATTATAAAACTTAAATAAAGGATAGAGATTTGTCATACGAACACCTTATTAACAAAGCGCTAAAGCTACGACAAGATACATTCAATGCCTTTATTGAGCATGGAGAAGCTCACTTGGGAGGAAGTTTTTCTATTATCGAGATGCTTTTAGCGCTACATGAAGAAGTGTTAACTAAAGAAGATAAGTTTATTCTTAGTAAGGCGCACGCATCTTTTCCTTATTGTCTCTATCTTAGGGAAAATGGTTTCAGCCCTCAAATTACTACTCATCTAGAAATTGATCAAGAGAACGGCGTTCATTGTACTACTGGTAGTTTAGGGCACGGCTTACCTATCGGATTGGGCATGGCATTGGCAAGAAAACTACAAAATAAACAAGGCAATATCTATGTAATGATGAGTGATGGAGAATGCCAAGAAGGCACCACTTGGGAGTCGTTATTAATTGCCGCTAAACATAAACTTGACAATCTTAATATACTGCTTGATTATAACAAAATTCAAGCCTTATCTACTATCGAAGAAGTGCTGCCATTAGATAATCTTGTTGCAAAATTTAAGGCATTCAATTGGGATACTATTGAAATTAATGATGGGCATTCTTTTGATGAAATAGTGCCTTTATTGCAACAAGAAAACTCATCATTAAAACCGCGTGCCTTTATTTTTAATACAATAAAAGGCAAGGGAATTAAGGCTTTTGAAGGTGATCCAGCTTGGCACGCAAGAAAAATTAAAGGTGAAGAGATGGAAATTGGCAAGAAAGAACTGGGATTAGCATGAGACGACGTTTTGGAGAAGTTATTACCCGATTAGCCGATGAGGATGACAAAGTTATTGTTATTGTGGCAGATATTGGGTATC
>Ga0257125_1001940_pt1 | contig 18695 bp, 15 predicted proteins | sample SI106_200metaG_FD_190183 | JGI IMG/M metagenome (GOLD analysis project Ga0257125, IMG submission 190183) | Marine microbial communities from Saanich Inlet, British Columbia, Canada - SI106_200 | ecosystem: Environmental > Aquatic > Marine > Inlet | place: Canada: British Columbia | collected...
TCATGTTGATGTAATTTTTCATAATAGTAATTGGATAATATTTATTTTAATTTTATTTTTTTATGATAGCAAGAGTTCATTGGTAAGCTGTTGTTATTCTATCATTTTGTGTTTAAATGAGCAATTTTATCTAGCTATTGTTTTAATCAAAAATATGCTAAAATATAAGCAATTATTATTAATAAATTAACATTATGTTTAAAAAAGTAGGGTTTTTAGCGATATTTTTGAGTCTATTTCTATTGCCAATGTCTTTGTTGGCCATGGAGTTACACAGGGGTGATGTAGTTTTTGTAGCGGCTGATCAAAAAATAGATAAAAATTATTATGCTGCTGGCCAAAGTGTAGAAATTTATGGTGAAATAAACGGTGATTTATTTTTAGTAGGTCAAAATATAATCATTGACTCCGAAAATATTAATGGTGATATTTTTGCAGCTGGCAGTAGCTTGACTATAAAAGGTCAGATTAATGGATCCGTACGTTTTGCCGGTGAAAGACTTAATATTGATGGACAAGTTAGTAAAAATGTTTTTTTTGCTGGACAAATAGCGATGATCGGAAGTGAATCCGTAGTTGGCGGACATATGACAGCTTGGGGACAGCAAGTTAGCCTACGGGGACAAGTAACAGGTGATCTAGAAGGTGGAATGGATATACTAACAGTTAGTGGGCAAGTAGGACAGGATATTGATTTATATTTATCAGGAGACAATGTAGATGCTTTACAATTAACAGATGAGGCTATTGTTGATGGCTCGGTAAGATATCATGCTTGGCAAGAATTAAATATTTCTGAGCAAGCACAAATTGGTGGTGAAGTTGTTTTTAATAAAATGACTAAACATGTAAAATCAGACTTTGGAATACCTGTATTGTGGAGTATGGTTTTGAAATTTTTTGGTATGTTAGTGGTTGGTATGTTATTGATTTATCTTCTACCAAAATTACTTCCCTATGTTACTTCTAGAGTTAAGAAACACCCAGCTAGAACTTTATTTATTGGTTTAGCTACTTTGATTTTGACACCAATTATTAGCATTCTTTTGATGATCACTATTATTGGCCTACCGTTAGCTTTTATTATTTTAGGCGCTTGGGTAATTGCATTGTATGTAGCAAAAGTTTTAGCTGCTTGGCTAGTGGGTAGTTGGTTAAAAAATAAATTTTTAGCTAATTATAAATGGTCAAAAGTTTCTGTCTTAGCTTTAGGTATTTTGGTATATGTGCTTATCTGTAAAATCCCAATCGTTGGTTGGATTGCAGTATTTATTTTATATCTATGGGCATGGGGCGTAATAACTAGCATTATACATAGAAAAGGACTTAAATAAATTATTAAGCTTATAGCGCTATGGAAGAAAGAATTTTTAAAGCTTATGATATTCGTGGAATATACGGCAAAGAATTTAATAAAGAGGATGTAAAAAAAATAGCACAAGCTTATTTATATACTATTTCTCAAAAGCTAAATAAGCCGATCAAGGAATTGCATTTGGCTGTTGGTAGGGATATTCGCGCTTCATCAGAAGAGTTACTTGATACAGCTATTGAAGTATTTTTATCCTATGGTGTGACAGTAGATACTTTTGGTTTATTTTCTATTAATGATTTTTATTTTTCTATTGGTTATTACAAATACGATGCGGGTTTCATGGCTACTGCTTCTCATAATCCTCCAGAGTATGGCGGTGTAAAAATGGCCTTTCTTTCTTTGGAGCAAGATGATGTTTTGAATTTTGTCAGTGGAAAAGAATTGTACCAAGAATTAATTCAAATGGAATTTCCTTTATCAGCCGAGCAACTACCAGGGCAATTAAATGAAAAAGAAGCTTTTGTCGATCACTTGGAGCATGTTTTATCTTTTGTGGATATTAGTAAAATTAGACCACTGAAAGTTGTAGTAGACACGGGGAATGGCATGAACGGTTTAATGATTCCTAAAATTTTCGATAAAATCCCATGTGAACTTATACATTTATTTCCAGATTTGAATTCAGATTTTTCTAATCGTCCACCAAATCCATTAGCTGAAGGTGCAGCTGATCAATTAGCAGCTAGAGTACAAGCAGAAAATGCAGATCTTGGAGTTATTTATGACGTAGATGGTGATCGTATGTTTTTAGTAGATGAAAAAGGTGGGTTTGTTAGGGGTGATATGGTTTTATTATTACTTGCTCAAACCATGCTGAAGAAATATCCTCAGGGTGGTATTGTCTATAATCTTATCTGCTCTCATGCTGTGCCAGATTTAGTGACTAAATGGGGCGGGCGTCCAATTCGTAGTGAAGTGGGCTATGTAAACCTTTCTCGTCACATGAATCAAGAAGATGGAATTATGAGCGGTGAGTTATCTGCCCATTTTGCTTTTAGAGATAATTTTTATGCTGATAACGGATTTATTGCCTTACTCCTTGTTTTGCAGACTATATCTGAAGGTGATCGTAAGTTATCAGAGATCATCAAAGAGTTTCAGCTTTATGCCAAAGGCGATGAGATTAATTTGCCAGTTGAAGATATACCAGCTGCCTTAGATAAGATTCGTAACATGTTCCAAGATAATATTAAAGATGAGATTGATGGCATTACGGCTGAGTTTGAAGATTGGTGGTTTAATGTTCGACCATCTAATACCGAGCCCTTATTGCGAGTAACCGTAGAAGCTGCTAACCAGCCAATGCTACAAGAAAAAACTAAAGAAATTATAGATTTAATTAATAATTAAACTTTAAATTTATGTGGTATGTAATTGGAGTTATTTTATTCATTATTATTATCTCCATTCGTCAGATTAATCAATATGAACGAGGAGTAACATTTTTATTTGGTAAATATACCAAGGTAAAAGAACCAGGTTGGCGTTTGATCTTTCCTATTATCCAACAAATGCAAAAAGTAGACATTAGGGTCAAGGCCGTGGATGTGCCAGATCAAGATGCTATTACTAGAGACAATGTTTCTGTAAATGTTAATGCAGTTTTGTATTACAAAATTCAGTCATCAGAAAGAGCAATTTTGGAAGTAGAGAATTTTTCTTATGCTGTTTCGCAATTAGCTCAGACTACAATGCGAGATGTAGTTGGTGAAGTATATTTAGATGGCTTATTAACTCAACGCGATGAAATTTCTAGTCGTATCCAACAAATTGTAGATAAAGCGACTGATCCATGGGGAATCAAAGTTGTCTCTGTTGATCTAAAACACATTGAGTTACCAAAAGACATGCAACGTACAATTGCTAAGCAAGCCGAAGCAGAGAGAGAAAAACGAGCGGTAATTATTAAGGCCCAAGGTGAGGTAATAGCTGCTGAAAACATGGCTAAAGCAGCAAACACACTATCAGGAGCTACTGGTGCTTTACATCTAAGGACTTTACAGTCAATAAATGACTTATCATCTGATCAATCAAATACGGTAGTACTTGCTTTACCTCTAGAAATTTTGCGAGCTTTTGAGGGTATGGGCAAGAGTAAAGAAAAATAGTTTTCATGATCGGAATATTCGATTCAGGTTTTGGTGGCTTGGCAGTTTTTCGAGAAATAGTAAGAGCTTTGCCAAAGTATGATTATATTTATTTGGGAGACAATGCTCGTGCTCCTTATGGAGATTTGAGTCAGGATGTTATTTATCAATATACTCAGCAAGCTGTTGATTATTTATTTACTCATGATTGTAATTTAATTATTTTAGCTTGTAATACAGTTTCAGCTGAAGCTTTGCGTAAATTGCAACAAGAATATCTGCCTTTTAAATATCCTGGCAAAAATGTTTTAGGTATTATTAGGCCTTTATCAGAAATAGCAGCTAGTACAAGTAAGAATAAAAATATTGCAGTTCTAGGAACACAGAGCACGATTAATTCAAATGCTTATCAAGTTGAGTTACAAGAGCAAGATAAAAACATTCAAGTCATCCAGCAAGCTTGTCCGTTATTGGTTTCTCTAGTTGAAGATTCACAAGAAAAGACAGAGTCATCACAATCCGTGTTACATAATTATTTGGCACCATTAGTTGGCGAAAATTTTGATACTTTAATTTTAGGCTGTACACATTATTCATTTTTTCATGATCAGATAGAGAATTTTTTTAAGAAACGTGTTAAAATAATTGAGAATGGTCAAAGTATAGCAAAAAAGTTGACTGACTATATTAAACGTCATCCGGCCTTCGGCTCCCGTTCGGCCTCGAGCTTACGGCCGAGTGGCGAGGTCGCTCAGGCTCGAGGAGAGTTTAGTACCATGCCTACCGGCAGGCAGGAAAACGCAGAAAGTAAGCAGAGAGTTTTTTTAACGACAGGCGATAGTAAGAAATTTGATCAAGCAGCCAAAAAATTTTTAGGCCAAACAATAATATCACAAAAAATTAAATTATAAAAAAATGACAAAGAAAAAATTAAACAACACAAAACCAGAGGTAGCCTTTTTTGAAATTGAACCTTGGGAGCAAGAGTATATTAAAAAAGGTCTTAAGGGATTTAAGTTACGTTTTTTTGAAAACATTATTGGAAAAAAAGATCTAAAGAATTTAAAAAATATTTCTGTACTATCTCCTTTTATTTATTCCAAAGTTGATAAGAATATTTTGGAAAGTTTACCGGCCCTTAAATTAGTAGCTACTCGTTCAACTGGCTTTGATCATATTGATGTTGCAGGGGCCGATAAGAAAAAAGTAAAAGTTTGTAACGTGCCTTTTTACGGAGAGAATACTGTAGCCGAACATGCTTTTGCTTTGATTTTATCTTTGTCTCGTAATATTCACCTGTCTCATGAGCGAACCATGAAAGGAGACTTCCGTTTAGATGGTTTACAAGGTTTTGATTTAAAAGATAAAACTATTGGTATTATTGGCGGGGGACATATTGGACAACATGTTGCTAGAATTGCCCGTGGTTTTGAGATGAATATTTTGGTGTCAGATCCAAATCGTGATCCAAAATTGGCTAAACGTTTTGGCTTTAAATATACCTCTTTAGAGAATTTATTAAAAAAATCTCAGGTGATTACTTTGCATGCGCCTTATAATAAACACACTCATCATTTAATTAATTGTAAAAATATTAAATTAATTCAACCGGGCACTATTTTGGTTAATACTGCACGTGGTGGTTTGATTGATACTACAGCTTTAGTGGAAGCATTACATGATGGTCGTTTAGCTGGCTTAGGAACAGATGTTTTAGAAGCAGAAAAATATGTTTTTAAAGAAGAAAGAGAATTAGTATCACCAAAATTTACTGGCAAACCAAAAGAAGATAAGGAATGGCTTAAGACCATCGTTGAGCAACATGTGTTGATTAATTCTAGTCAGGTAGTAGTTACCCCTCATAATGCTTTTAATAGTAAAGAGGCTCTACAGAGGATTCTTGACACAACAATAGAAAATATTACTAAGTGGTATACTAAAAAGAAATTAAATAATCAAGTTATCATAAAAAAATAGTTTACTATTTTAAATAAAAAAATAATTGGTATTAGAAACCAATTATTTTTTTTATTTCAGCTAAATTTTTATCTGCGATTTTTTGAGCCTTTTTCGCTCCGTTTTTTATTATCTTATCTATCTTCAGTGGCTGCGTTTCATAGTTAGCGATTTTAATCTGAATGGGTTTTAGAAATTTTAATATTTCTAAGGTCAATTCTTCTTTAAGTTCACTATTCATGAGTTTGCCAGCAGCATGTGCTTTTTCCATTTTTTGATGTTTACTTTTTTTACCAAAGTAAGAATAAAGTTCTAGTAGATTTTTTACACCCGCCTCATCAGTAACCGCTTTTTTAATTTTGTGAGTTACAGTTTCCTCATCATCTCGGATAGCGATATAACTAGCTGGCCCTAGTGATTTACTCATTTTTTTCTTAGAATTGTTTAGCGACATTAGACGTTGAGCAGGGGAGAGGATTGGTTTTATTTCTGGGAAATATCTTTTGTAACGATTATTAAATTTCCTAGCGGCTATTCTGGTCAATTCCAAATGTTGTAATTGATCTTTACCAACCGGAACCACATCACCTTTATAGATTAAAATATCCGCTGCTTGCAAGCTAGGGTAAGTTAATAGTCCAGCATTAATATTATTAATATTTTTTTGTGACTCATCTTTAAATTGAGTCATGCGGCTTAATTCAGCAACTGGCATCAGACAGTTAAAGATCCAGCCTAATTCAGCGTGGCCAATAATATCTGATTGACGGAAGAAGGTGGTTTTTTTAGGATTAATACCCAAAGCTAATAAATCAATAATTAATTCATGAGTTTGTTGTTTGAGATCTCTGGGGTCTATCTCTATAGTCAAAGCGTGTAAGTCGGCAATAAAAAAGAAGCACTCGTATTCTTTTTGTAGTTCTACCCAATTTTTGATTGCCCCTAAATAGTTACCTAAGTGAATATTGCCAGTTGGTTTGATACCAGATACTAATCTTTTCATATATTTTGATTATTAATATTGATTTAATTGTAGTCTAAGATAGCCTCTTGGTCAATCTAGCATCATTTTATAGAAATATAAAAACCCAGACTTTTGTGAGCCTGAGTTTTTATTAAAATAGATATAGATTAAACCTCAATTACAACTGGTAAAACCATTGGACGTCGTTCTGTTTTTTGAAAAATAAATTGTCCTAAATCATTTCTTAATTTATTTTTGATGAAACTATCATCAGCAGCAATTTGAGTTTTATTAGCATCGTTAACAATCTTTTTGATTTTGTTACGCATGTTTTCTACTAGCTCTTTGTTTTCTTTCATATAGATAAATCCACGTGAAATAATATCAGGTGAGCTCATCAGTTTGCCGCTTTTACGAGATATTGTAGCGATTACCACTACCATGCCATCGTCAGCCATCATTTTACGGTCACGTAATACTACGTGAGAAACATCGCCTATGCCTAGTCCGTCAACAAAAACATAATCGGTTATTACTTTTTGTTTGGTCATGCGCACGCCTTTTTTATCGGCTTCTATTACTGAACCATTATCAGGAACAAAAATATTCTTTTCTTTCATGTTTAATTTCAAAGCAATATTTTTTGATTCCTTTAACATGTAATGATAAGCATAGACTGGTATATAATAGTCAGGCTTAATTGTTTTAATCATGTGGGCGATATCACTTCGATTGCCATGACCAGAAACATGGATGTCCATTAATTCTCCATGAATAACATTATCACATTGTCTATATAGACCATCTTTTAAGCGTTGGATGGTATTTTCATTACCAGGAATAATAGAGGATGACAAAACTATAGTGTCACTTTTCTTTATTTTAATATGACGATGGGTACCAGTGATCAAGCGTGATAACACAGCATTGCCTTCACCTTGAGATCCGGTAGCAATAATTATTAATTTATTGTCTGGATAATTATGTATTTGATCTACCTTTATGAAAGTATGTGGCTTAGCTTTAATGTAGCCGTGTTCTTTGGCTAGTTCAACATTCATCTTCATGCTGTAACCATCTAGGGCTACTTTTTTACCAAGTTTTTCAGCTTGTTCGACAATCCAACCAACTCTTTCTATTTGTGAAGAGAAGGTACCAATAATGACACGACCAGGCGCGTTGGTTATTAGCTTAGTAATATTATCTTCCATTTTACTATGAGATGCTGATGGTCGTACATCAATAGAGCCTAAACTTTCTAGCATCAAAGTAGTTGGTCCTTTTAGTTTTGATAAATGTGAATAGTCTAGAACTGGATTATTATTTTGATCTCTTTCTAGAGTCCAATCACCAGGATGAATAATGGTATTGACCGGTGTTTCTAAAATTACACCAACGGCATCCATAATTGAGTGTTCCATTTGGAAAAATTTACTAGTAATTTTACCAAGCTTAAATGAAGAATTTAAGTCTTTTATTAAAATATTTTTTAATCTATTAGCGCTACCTTTTTTGTAGTCGTCCATTTTATGTTTAATCATAGAAATGGTCAAAGGACGACCAATGACCAGAGGATAGCCTAATTGCTCTAATAGAATAGGAGCTGCTCCAATATGATCTAAGTGACCATGAGAAAAGATTACGGCTCTAATATTTTTTTCCTTACCCTTAAGATAAGAAATATTTGGGATAACATAATCAATCCCTGGCATATCTTCTTCAGGGAAGCCCATTCCCATATCTAAAATGACGATGTCATTTTCATATTCAAAGATAGTCATATTACGTCCAACTTCTTCGCAGCCACCTAAAGGTATAATCTTTAATTTACCTTTAACTATAACAGCTGGTTTAGTGTTTACTGGTCTTTGAGCTGGTTTTTTATTGGCAATAGGACCTTGTTTGATATTCTTAGGACCCTTGCTAATAGGACGATTTATTTTATTCGGTTTATTTGCTTTGTTTTTAGGTGCAAATTTTTTACCTTTGTTTACTCGCTTAGAATTAGCAGAGTTCATTTGACCTGTTTTTTTTCGTTTTATAGGTCTAGGTTCAACAGATAAAAGATTATCTGTCGTGTCTTTCATTGTGTTCATATGTATTTTAAATTTAATTAGCTTAACAATATTTTAATTGTTAAGTGTACTTTATTAGTTAGACAGAGAGTCTATCAATAAAGTTTGTTTATTTAGATAATTGTCTCTTAGTTTTTAAGTACCAAGAGTGGATATTAGAGAAACGATCAGCTGGCACATTAACAAAGTTTAAATCATTCAAACCTTGTAAATTGCGGCCGACCGGATAAGTATAAGTAGAATTGTATAAGAAAATAGCAAAATGTTCTGCCAATAATTTTTGTTGGAACGTTATTAATGACTCTTGTTTGCTGACATCGTTTTTAGCTTGGCGGATATTTTCTAAACTGGTGTCGATGTCTTTGTTAGTCAAGACGCTTAGATTTAATCCAGGGTGTTTGATCTGACTAGAATGCCAAAATGGATATGGACCAGAACTTGAGTTCATAATTTCTCCAAAAATTAATATTTGATAATCTCTTGGCTTGATTATGTCTTGGAGAATTTTATTTTTAGAGATAATAACTAATTCAGTTTTTATACCTAGAGCCTCCCAGGCTTCTTTGATGATAGAAGCAGTTTTGATATTCTCATCTTGATCAACGGTAGTTAATTTTACAACTAAATCAACCTCATCTTTTTGACGCCAATCGCTTTCGTCATTTTTTCCCCATCCTAGTGTGTCTAAGATACTTTTGGCTACATTTGGATCATATTCTACATCTTTGATCTCTGGGTCATAACCCAAGCTGCCAGGTAAGATTGGCGAGTGTATTACTTGCCCATCATTGCTGATAGCCTCGGTTAAAATCCTTTCTTTGTCTATACTAGTAGCCAATGCTTTTCGAAATTCAATATCAGCTAACAATTCATTATTGTTAGGATTGAAAAATAGTGCAGTATATTGAGGGGATTGTAGATTTTTGATCACTACTTCCTTATTTTTTATTTCTGATTTATAACTTTGCGGTAGATAAATTAAACCATTAACATTTTTATTTTGTAATGCTGCTGCTGCGATATCAAAATCAGGATAAAATTTAAAAACTAATTCATCAATATAAGGACGATTTAAATGATACTGATCATAAGCAGTCAAAGTATAGCTTTTGATATTACCATTTGTATCTTTAATTAACGATTGGAATTGATATGGTCCAGAGCCGATTGGTTTTTTATTTAGCTCAGCTAATTCGGTACCAAAGACAGGAATACTATACCAGAGGTGTTCTGGTAAAATACCAATAGTCATAATAGACAAGAAAGGTGCAAATGCTTCTGTCAGAGCAAATTGAACAGTCTGATCATTGATGCGAGTGGCTGAAATGCCATTGAAACTATTTTGTAAAGGACTCTTAAATTCAGGATTTTTTATTCTATTAACGGTAAAAATAATATCATCGGCGGTAATTGGTTCATGGTCATGCCAATAGATATCTGAACGTAATTCAAAGGTGTATATTTTTTGCTCGGCATCAACAGTATAGTTATTGACCAAATCTGGTACGATATTTCCTTGAGCGTCGGTTTTCATTAAACCAGCAAATAGTAAACGTGCTAAATCTCGATCGACATCAGAAGTTGCTAGAATTGGATTGATTAAATTTGGTGAACCAATCAATCCTTCGGTATAAGTACCGCCTTCAGTAGCAACGATGATAGAATTTTGTCTATATAAATTATTTAACAATCCTATTGTAGCTAATAAAAATACCGCTAAAGCAACGCCTAATTTAATTTTTTCATTTTTGTTTAGTATTTTTGGCAATTGTTTTATTTGTGACCAACTAGGTATTCTTTTACTTTGAAGCCGAGTTAATATTTTTTGGTTAATATCTTCACTCTGTTTAGTAAAAATTTTATTTTTACTAGCTTTTAACCAAGAAAAAATACTAAGCAAAGATGTTTTGCTCTTTTTTTGCAACCAAAATAATGAATTTTTCTTGATTTGTAAGAGGGATTTTATATATTTTCCATCTTAATTTTTAAAAAAATATACAGCTAACTAAATAAATAAGTTAGTTAGAGCTGATAAGAAGAATAAAATACTCAAAACGATAGTGGCTACGAAAACGATTTTTTCTGCTCCTCGTTTAGTACGATAAACAGCACTTTCACCACCGAAAGCAGCACCTAAACCGGCGCCTTTTTGTTGGAGTAAAATCAAGATAATCAACAGAATAGAGATGACAATCTGAATAATATGTAAGATATTTTGCATAATTTTTTAGTAACAGAACTTTTGTATACTAGCATTAAAACAGTAAGTTGTCAAGGAAAGGCTTGTTTTAGTAGGTTTTTATGATATTATTGATAATAATACCTAGTAGTAGCTTTTCTTGATACGAATAGCAGGGTGCTTGACAATAGTTTTGTAGTCAAGTAAAGTTGAATTATAACTTAGCCGTCGATAGTATTCACGACGTCTTAAAAATAGGACGGCTTTAAAAACTAAGATGATAAGAAAAGCGAAATATGAATAGAAAAAATATAATCATCTTGATAATCATCTTAATCCTAGTCTTGGGGCTAGGTTTTATTTTGTCTAATAAAGAAAATCCTTCGACGACTCGGCTGAGCTCGTCGTGGCCTGACGCTCAGGATGATAAAAAAATAAATGTTTCAGAAGAAATTACTGAAATTGATACGAGCGATTGGAAGGTTTTTAGAGATGAAGAATTTGGTATTGAGTTTATGTATCCAATTCATCTGGACATAGAAGAACGTGACGGTGCACTTTATATATTAGCTAATCTTCCATGGCCTCAACGAGGCACATCTTTAATTGTTAAAGAAACAGACAAAACATTAGATCAATTTATATATAATTATAATAATTCCGATATATTGCGTGACGGCACATCTTTGGCTATAATTTTTGAACAAAGTGATTATTACATTGGTAACATTAAAGCTACGTTATTAAAAGGAACCACGGCCATAGGCATAGACAGGGGCACAATTTTTATTATTAGTGATGATAAACATTATATAATTGGATTTAGTGATGAGCTTATTGTTGAAGAGTCGAAAATAATTAGTAGTTTTAAATTTATAAATTAACAAATAAAATATAAAATTCAGCAAGGACATGATTTTGTAAATTAAATCAATTTACAATCAAAGAAAAACCCACGCTCGAGCTTCGCTCGGCGGGGTCCCGCACCATAGATTTTATTGGAGGCGTGACAGGCTAAATATGTTAAACATTATGAATAGAAAAAATATAATCATCTTGATAATCATCTTAATCCTAGTCTTGGGGCTAGGTTTTATTTTGTCTAATAAAGAGAACAAGGACAGGGTTACTCCTCCTGAAGAAGAGATAGACACTGAAATAGATACTAGTGATTGGGTGACTTATAAGAGTGATCAGTATGGTTTTGAATTTAAGCATCCTTCTTTAATGCGAGTTGTATTAGAGCCATATAGTAATAATGAGCAGAGTCAGCTATATATTGAAAATATGTATCTCGCGGTTATTGAAAAAGAAGAAGTTTCACCTTTGTCTTATCTAGAAAAATTATTCGTTGATAAAAATTATATTAAAATTAGCCATAGTTCTGATAGAGTTATTGTTCGATATTTAATTGATGATAAATTGGTTATCGACCTACCTATTATTGACGGAAGTAGAAATATATTTTCTGTGCAAAAAGATTTTGAAATGGCATTAATAGAAAAAAGTGATTATTATTTATGGATAACATCTGCAATTGGTATTCATGGACATGAAGATGGTCAATTTTCAAAAGAAGATTTAGCCATAATTGAAACATTCAAATAGTTTTTAAATTTGTAAATTAAGTAATAAAAAATAGTAAAAATATAGTTTTGTAAATTAAGTAATTTTATAAACAAAGAAAAACAGGCCAGATGATTTTTTTGGTCTGTTTTTCTTTGGCTATAAGTTTAGTCAGAATCGTTCTTTAACAAAAAAGGCAAATTTATTTTGTCGAACCAAGAAAAAGGAGTCAATCATGAAGACGTCGTATTTTTTTAAAGCCATTGTTGTGGGTATTGTATTGTTTTTAGGTAGCGTAAATGTTTGGGCACAGCCTGTTCCTGTGGCAGACGGGTTTCAAATGCCTTTTGATGGTAACCCTAGTCAAACCTGTGATTTTGGTATATTCGGTGCTTGTTATCATGATGATGAATATCATTTAGCTGAAGATTATGCCATGTCAGTTACAACCCCTATTTATGCATGTGCAAACGGAATAGTTAGAAGGGCTAACTCTAGCGCTGGTTATGGAGGCATAGCATTAATTGAACATAGATTGCCATCAGGAGAACATGTGGTATCTTTGTGTGCACATATGCTCGCAACAACCTTAGAAGTAAGCTTGGGTGAGGAAGTGACTCGTGGCCAAGTAATTGGTTATGTAGCTGCTACTGGTGATAATGGTGGTAATTATATACCGCATGTACATTTTGGCATGCATAAGTGGAGTTATAATGATACGCCAACTTATACATGTAATGGTGGTTGGGCATATCAAGGTTATTCTATAGACGAGTGTGCTGTAGATGACTGGTATGATCCATCTGACTTTATTACTGATCACCCAGTTGGCTCTTCACAAGTTGGTTATTTTGCTGATGGTTGGCATGATGATGGAATTTCGCAGGCCTTTTTGGATAAGTATAATCAATTATCCAGCGAGGGGTATAATTTGGGTAATCCTTGGGATAATGGACCCTATGATCAATGGGTGCATGAGCAAAATGGCATGTATATTCAGGATTTTTTTGGTCATGACAATGGCTGTGAGCTACCTTATACTGCTTTGATTCGTAAAGCAGGTGTTGGCGAGTCAGTTAATTTACTCAAAGATGCTTTCTGGGATCTTTGGATAAATAAGCATGGCTGGATTAATTTTGGTGCACCTACTTACGATGAATACCCGATTGGTGGCAATGTCCGTCAGGATTTTAGCGATGGCACAAACTATTACTATTTTTTCTGGGATGGTTATATGGCTGAGGCACGTTATGCTTCTAACGGTCAACCAGTTGACCTTGTTAATCTAACAGCTGAAGATGGTAATAGTAGTCGATCGTTTGGCAAGGTTGTCCTGGATGATTTTCCAGTTTTTTCTGAACTCAATGAGCATGTTAGATTTCAGGAAGGGCTAGAATATAACTCTGGTGAAGGCTCAGGAATTATTAGGCCTATCGTAAGGGCAGATAGAACTGAGTCTGATGGTGTTTATCATTCCAATGTGCAGGTAGCTGATTTTGGTCAGCCTTTTGAACTGGTTAACCAACAGGGTTACAGTGATTTTTACGCTGTGATCAATGAAGCAGTCATCCCCATCGATAATTTTTTTATGGATGGAGATATGACTATCTACGTTGGTGATCCTCCTCCCGAGGCTGATATTCAATTTAGTCATTGGACTATTTATCCTAGCCCAATCACCGTTGGTGAACAATTACATGTGGAAGGAGAGATCTATAATGCGGGAGGATCGTCAGTTACGGCATCAGAATTACGAATAGAACTTCTTGATCCAAATGGATCAGAAGTTTTCCATTATTCATCATATAATGTGGTCATTGATCCTGGCTGGGGTTGGTATTTATGGATAGAACTTTATCCATATATGCCTGGTAATCACACTGCTCGTTATCGTGGTTTGATCGATGGTCAATGGCAGACTTATGCCATTGAAACTGTTTATGTTCAACCTCAAATTCCGGTCTCCAGTTTCAGTTTAACGCCTTCATCTGGTGATGTTTCTTTGTATGTGCAATTCACTGATCAATCGAGCAACAATCCAAACGATTGGTGGTGGGATTTTGGCGATGAACACACTTCCACTTCTCAGCATCCAAGTCATATTTATAACACGGTTGGGACATATTCTGTATCATTGACGGCTACTAATAGTGCTGGTAGTGATGTGGAAATTTGCTCCAATTGTATTACGGTCAACCAAGTTGTTTTTCAACCTGTTGCAGATTTTTCTGTTGACCTTACATCTGGAGAATCACCCTTGACTGTTCAGTTTACTGACTTATCTGCTAACGAACCAACTACTTGGTGGTGGGATTTTGGTGATGAACACACCTCCACTTCTCAACATCCAAATCATGTATATAATACAGCTGGAACTTATTCAGTGTCGTTGACTGCTACTAATAGTGCGGGCAGCGATATTGTAAATTGTAATAACTGTATTATTGTGACTTTTCCTATTTTGCCGCCAATAGCTGATTTTAGCTATGACCCCTCATCTGGTGATGCACCTTTGACTGTTCAATTCACTAACCTGTCAACTAATAATCCGACAAGTTATTGGTGGGATTTTGGTGATGGATATACATCCACCTCTCAACATCCAAGTCATGTTTATGATTCTATTGGCACTCATACGGTGTATTTGTCTGTGGCTAATGATGCGGACAGTGACATTAAAACTTGTCATGATTGCATTACGGTCAATCAAGTCATTTTTCCTGTTGTTGCTAATTTTGTGGCTAATGATACTTCTGGCTTCGTACCTTTGAGGGTTTATTTTTATGATCAATCTAGCAATAACCCCGATCATTGGTATTGGGATTTTGGTGACGGTGATACCTCTACTGTTCAGCATCCAAATCATATCTATGACGCTATTGGAGATTATAATGTTTCTCTTACAACTGGTAATAGTGTAGGGAGTGACAGTATAATGCGCATAGGTTATATTCATGTTGGGTCAGCAGCAATTGATTTGGAGATTACTTACCTTGATGGGAGTATTGTCTTGGATTGGAATGATGTCTTGGGAGCAGAGTGGTATTATGTATACTACGCTAACGATAATGATAAGTATGCCATTATCGATAAAACAGGATTGTCTACTTGTACACTTTCAATGGACTTTTTTGATTCAGCTAGTACTTGGTTTTTTTATGTAACGGCTCTGCAATGAATTTATTGTCATTGAAGAGCCGATGTTCTTTTCTTTTTTAATAACCCCGTGTTCATTTTTTAGTGCATGCGGGGTTTTATTTTTGACAATTTTTTGGCCCTAGTATAAGCTAGGATGCAATTGTGCATCAAAACTAGGAGGTGGCTAATGTGGGCAGGCATTAAGATTTCAATTGCTTGGCTGATTTATACCTATGCTGTTATTGGTGGTCGCAAATCAGGATTATCAGCTAAGTATTTAGTAGCCTTTGCTCTGGGTTTTTTACTTGACTTCTGGGGCACCTACGAAATGTACCTCTTGGCCGGGCAAGAGATCGTCGTAGACTTTCATAGCTTAACTGGTATAGCTTCTTTGTTGGGTATGGGGTTACATGCTGCGTTAGCTTTAGCAGTGAGCGTGTTTGCTTCTCAGAAAGCTGATCAAGCATTCCATAAAGTTAGTATTTGGATTTACACTTTATGGTGCTTAGCTTATTTTTCTGGCCTAATATTTCATTTAGCGAGTATAACCGGCGACTAGGACGCCGGTTTTTTATTAGACTTGACTAGTTTACTAAAAAGTAGTAGTTTATAATATATTTTGTTCATCATAAACCAAACAGAAAGAAGGGAAAATTTATCATGATAGATTTTATCATAGCTCATCCTGTTATTTCGATTATCGTTGCCGCGGTGATATTTGTTCTCTTTATTGCTTGGGCAATATATAATGCCGGAAAGAATGATCGTGAGCGTCAGCGGAAATGGCAAGAAACCAAACAGCAGAAATTACAATAGTCATCCCAGAAAGGAGAATGATATGACAGACGCTTCAAAGCCCGCAACCAGACATTGTTGTTGTACTTCTTGTGGTTGTGAAGAGGATCATCTGATATTGAACGATGGTTCTGAGAGCATAAGCCTTCGATGTATTGAATGTAAAGAAATATTTGATATTAAGGTTAAACTTTGTAGATGTTCATGGTGTTATCAGCCTGAGCTGCGTAAACATCAAATTATCAGGGATGATGCGGCGCAGAAAGTATTACAATGCGTAGACTGTGGGCGGGAACTTTTTGAACGAAAACTACGCCAGGTGTTTCCCGCAGTTGAGCGACGAGCATGATTTTTTTGGCGATGAGCCGTAGACCAACGATGGTTACGGCTCTTTTTTTATCCAGCACCACTTTTAGATTTTGTAATAGATCTTAAAAGTTCTGCTGGATTTATTTAGAATTTAAGGCCGCTCTTGTTTGAGGACCAATATAGCCTACAGATATAATATTATTAGCCCTTTGGAAATCCTTAACAGCTTGTGTTGTCACAGGACCAAAGTAACCGGTAATACTAGGGTAAGTAAAATAACCCAATTGTTTTAATAATTTTTGAAGCTCTCTAACTTCATTACCAACAGTACCAACATTTAAGAAGCTAGAAAAAACAAATTCATTTGTACTTAATTGTAAGTTTTCACCATTAACATAGTTTATTATATTTGAGATAATAGTTATATCTGACCAGTTATAGCCTAGAGATAAGAATGTATTACCATCTATAATCCATCTCTTTTTATTATTCTCTACTAGATATACTTTAGGGCTATGTTCGTATTTAATTAAATTTGGAGGATCTACTATATCTTCTAATAAAGTTGTTAAGGTAATCTCGGCTCTATTTATATAAAGATCTTCAAATTTTATTTCAAAGTCTTTAATATTATCACCGTCTAGGTCTATTTCTTTTGTTTCATCTAAGCTAAGGGTAATTATTTGAGGTTCAGAGTTAATTTGGATAGTTATAATATTGGTAAGTAAGTCCATTTCAATTATCTCAAAGCTATGAGTTTGTATTGTATGATGATTGTTATTACTTACTGTGGTATTAAAGTTTGCTACTGAATTTATATAAGTAAAAACATTGGTACCACCAGAGCTCACAGTCCCTATGTTAGCACTTTGCCCCATACCTATACTTGAATTAGAATCACCAGTGCCAGTAGCTACTGGTGCGGCAGGAGCACTACCACCTCCAGGGCAAGTAGATGAAGTTTCACTAGCGCTACTAGACCAAGAAGTTTCTACGCTATCATCATTACGTGATTTTATTCTAAAGGAATAAGATGTGCCACAGCTTAAGCTAGTTGATGACCAAGAAGTAGTAGTAACCCAACCGGAGTTGGTTCCAGCTGTAGTGTTTTCAACATAATACTCTGTGTTATCTGGATTACTATTGGCTTCCCAACTAGCAGTCACTTGAGTTTCAGAGTCAGCGTTAGCACTCAGAGAACTTGGAATATTAGCTAGGGTATATATGCTAGCTGAAGTTGCAGAAGCCGAACTTTCTCCTCTTGAGTCATGATAAGCATGTGCTTGCACAGTGTATTCAGTATTAGGAGTAAGATCTGTATCTTGCCATGAGACAGCATCAGCAGCTAGACCATCTACATCAGTGGCAGATTCTGTGCCAGTGACATAATCTACTCGATATGAATTTTCAAAATTTGCATTATCTGTCCAAGTCCAAGTTATAGCTGTTGAGGAATCAGCAGTTGGTGTACCAATTGTTGGCGCTGTTGCAGATGTATCAATAGCTGAAACAGCTGCGGCACCACTAGAATTACCAATAATATTTTGGGCAATTAATTTGTACTGATATCTTTCGTTAGCAGCTGGAGGATTACTAGCATTATTTGCTACGTTGTCTACAAAAATTGTCACATCAGCATCCACTGTGCCTATTTGTGTGTAAGATCCCCAACCAGAGCCAGTATCATCACGACGTTGTATAATAAATCCATCTTCATCATCAGAGTTATCGGTCCAGGTAACAGTAATTTGGATATCGGAATTATAAGTTGAAATAACTGAGCTGGCATCACTTGGAGCGCTGGTAGGTAAGTTGGCGCCTATTTGTATTTCTACATTACTAGACACATCACCTAGATATTGAATATAAGCAATATTATTATCTTTATCTACAAATGAAGTGTAGCTTGTGCCAATGTGAGTTGAAGTTGCATGAGCTGAGCCGGATTCACTGTCCAAGAAACTGCCATTTACTTTTAAGGTAGGTGCTGTATTAGCGGCATAGCTGGTTAAGATAAAGGCTGGCTTTTTTTTGGTATAAGAATCAGCATTGGTATATGTGAAAACTGCTTTATTTGAAGAGGCAGCAAATTTTAAACCACCATCAGCAGCTGAAAATTCAGTAAATGTTCCTTTGGTAGCAGTAGGAGTGTCTGGATTGGCAATATCATCGCTATAAACATCAATAGCCGCTTCATTAGCTAAAATATCATTGTCATATCCAATTTGTTGGACCCAATTTACAGTGATAG
>Ga0257125_1001941_pt1 | contig 18692 bp, 15 predicted proteins | sample SI106_200metaG_FD_190183 | JGI IMG/M metagenome (GOLD analysis project Ga0257125, IMG submission 190183) | Marine microbial communities from Saanich Inlet, British Columbia, Canada - SI106_200 | ecosystem: Environmental > Aquatic > Marine > Inlet | place: Canada: British Columbia | collected...
ATTGATCCAGAGATAATATTTCGGATTTTACTGGAAACCCCTCGTCAATATACTTTTTTATATTTTCATTTGCTTTTAGGATCAATTCATCGCGATCGACATTGGTTAATCCATCGAATCGAATATAAGCATCCTTCGGAAAATGATGTCCTTTGGTGGCTGTTAATTCCGGCACCAGTTCTTCCATAACCAGATGAACCAGATGCCCGGCTGTATGTCCTTTTGAATTGGTTAAGCGAACTGCCGGGTCTATTTTAAGTTCCCAGCTGCTACCTTCAGCAAATTGAAAATCTTTAAAATCTCCATAATGCAGCACCTGCCCCTCGTGGAAACCTGTATAGCTAATATCGAATACAACTTTAGAATCATTTGAAATAGTACCAACATCACAAGCCTGACCACCACCTTTTGGATAAAAAACGCTTTGATCAAAAATACAGTACTGCCCTTGTTCCGTGGTTTCCATTTTGATTAGTTTAGCCGTAACTTGTTTTAAATTATTGTCCTTTAGATATATCAATTCTGTGTTCATTATAACTCTCATATTTATTGAGTTGGTTTATTGAAGTGATTATTAGCTTTAGGTCTGAACTGAGTGCTTCAAGCCTTTCTCAAAATCTCTTATTCTTTTTTTGATAAATATTCCCATATTATCAAACAGGTTCCAGAGTAGTTAAATCAAATGATTTGGGTCAACCAACAGATGATTGATTTATTGATAGTTGACATTCAAAATGAGCTATGTTTTTCTGTATTTGTTCCAATTAAGTCTAGCACCGGATTGAATTATTGGAAGAGAGGTGAGATGCCTCCGCTGCCCCGCAGCCGTGAAGGGAACGAAAACTCAAGATGACCACTGGGTTGAAAAAGCCAACCTGGGAAGGTGAGTAATTAGGGAGCCCTAAGTCGGAACACAGGTTCATTTCGTAATCCTCGAGGGGGGTGTAAGAGCATTTTGATTAGTCTGTTATTCCTATTTTTCTTCAAAATATCGACACCTACCGATTTTCTCTCGAGTTTTAAATCTATGTTTTAATGAATTCAAAAACAATATCATGGATATACTGTTTAATTACCATGTTATTGTCATTAGATTGGCAAATAGATTTTAAACGCCAAGAATTAAAATTAATATTATTATATTAAGGAGAAAGTATGAAGAAAATAATCTTGTTGTTACTGCTGTCTATACTGTTATACTCCACAGTCTTTTCAATGAGTCGGACCATCAAAACAGACCCCGCTATTGTGATTACAGCTTTTGGTACCACTACGGAAGCAAGGGTAACATTTGATTTTTTTGAAGCACAACTACGGGAAGAAGCCAAAACCGAACTAACAGGACTTAAAATCGACTGGGCGTTTACTTCTGAAATTATACGGGAAAGGGCCAATAAACGATTCAAAAAAAACGGTATTAACAAACATTATAGGAGCCTGCCACAGGTATTGGCAGATCTGGAAGCCGAAGGTTACCGGAAAGTTGTGGTGCAACCCATCCATATTTTTGCGGGCCAGGAGTATGCAGAAGTCGTTAATACGGTTAAAGCATTTGAAACTTTAGGATTAACCATTCATATGGGACATACCTTAACACACGATTGGGAAGATATGTTTGAGAGTCTGGATATTTTATCCAAGGATTTTTTATCATCTATTGAAGGTTGTAATGTCATAGCTATTCATGGTTCCCCTCTAACATTTGTAGGTGCCACCGGATCATATATTGGTCTGGAACGATATGTTCGAGCGAAGTACCCCAATACCTTTGTCGGTGCAATGGATGGTTTATTAACAGCTGACCAGGCTTTGAGCCAAGCCGCAAAATGTTCGCCCAAAAGCGTTCGTTTTATTCCATATTTATTTATTGCGGGTGATCATATCATGAATGATGTCATGTCAACTGCCACAGATGAAGAAGAATTATCCTGGGCAATGCAACTACATAAAAAAGGCCTTAAAACCGAAACCATCTATGCCGATTATAATGGCAAAAAAATGTACAAAGGACTTGGATTTAATAATGAGATCACCCATATCTTTATTGAAAGCCTGTTAAAAGCCCTGAAAAAATTTGAACAATAATTTTAGACATACAATATTATAATAATGAGTAATCATCCTATATTATCTGTATCAAAACTAGTGAAGACTTTTGGTAAAAAGCCAGCCGTAAATGCGGTTGATTTTACGATCCAGGAAGGTGAGTTTATTGGATTACTAGGGGCCAATGGGGCTGGAAAAACAACCATCATCAAATCGGTTGCAGGTTTGATCAAACCCACCAGTGGCAGCATTCTATACTATGACAAAAATTTTGAATCCCATTTAAAAGAATCCAAAAAACTGATCGGTGTTGTTCCTCAAAACAGTAACCTGGACCGGGATTTAACGGCGTATGAAAATTTGTATTTGCATACCTTGTTACACAATATTCCAGTCAAAGAGCGAGAAGCCAAAATAGCCACTGCTTTAGAATTTGCGGAACTTTCGGAATATCGAAACAAACAGGTAAAAACATTTTCCGGAGGAATGAAACGAAGGCTGGTTATTGTACGAGCCCTGATTCATGATCCTAAAATCATTTTTCTGGACGAACCTACTGTTGGATTGGATCCACAAATAAGGAGAAATCTCTGGAATTTGATTTTAAAAATCAATCAGGTCAAAAAGACAGCCATCTTACTGACCACCCATTATATTGAAGAGGCGGAAAAGCTCTGCAGTCGTGTCATGGTTATTGATCATGGTGATATTATTATGGATAATACACCTGAAAAACTGAAACATGGTCTTGGACGATTTGTTTTGGAAATCTACAATGAAGATGGTATCACAGAAACATATTTTGACTCCCAGGAGGCAGCGCTAATTGAACAAGGTAACTGTCAATCAGAAAGCAAAATCAGGAATATTGCTTTGGAAGATGTCATTATCCAGCTTACTGGCAGGAGGGTAAATGCTTAATGGTGTTCAGGCGGTTTTATACCGTGAAATTAATGTATTTCGAAAAAAAGCCAAAAAACAGATTCTGGCTTCTTCGTTATCACCGCTACTCTTTTTAATTGCTTTTGGTTGGGGATTTGGGGACCGGGTTGCTGTCAACGGGTTACCTTATATTCTTTTTTTGATACCTGGCTTAATTACGATGAGCAGTTTAAATCAAAGTTATAGTATCGCGCAGGAAATAAATATCTCCCGGTTTTATTTCCATGTTTTTGATGAATTTTTAATTGCGCCAATATCTCACATAGAAATTGTTTTTGGAGAAGTTCTTTACGGGTTGTTCAAGGCATCAATCAGTGTCTTTTTGATTTTTGGGTACGCCTTTTTATTCGGAGTTGATCTTCGGATTAGCGGCCTGTTTTTTTTAGTCATATTGATGCACTCTTTTCTGTTTTCATTGTTGGCCATGACAGTCTCTATGTTGATTAAGGACCATGGTAGTCAGGCACAAGTAAATACATTTGTCATCACTCCCATGATTTTTTTATGTGGTACGTTTTTTCCAGTGGACAAATTACCAGCCTTTTTTAAAGTTATTGTGCATTGCCTGCCCTTAACTTATTCGACACAGGTGATCCGGGCATCTTTAACCGGTGGTGAAATTAACTTTGCTTATATCGGTATCATGCTGATTTTTATGTGTACGTTTTTCTTAACAGCACTTTATGCGGTTAAAAAGGTTGAGGCATAATACCATGACAAAAAATATAACGATATTTGTACTGTTGATTGTTTTTATAGCGGTCTTTATTTTAGCTGTATTTTGGGGTGCTGTTAACATGGATTTTACTCAGCTTTCAGATACCGATTTGGATATTCTTACTTATTCACGACTTCCTAGGGTACTACTGGCGGGTTTAGTTGGCGCTTCCTTGTCACTGAGTGGTGTGCTATTCCAATATGTAATGAAAAATCCCCTGGCGGATTCTTTTACCACTGGCGCTTCAGCTTCTTCGGCTATGGGAGCCGTATTGGCTATTTTATTTGGGTTAGGTTTTTTGATTCCTGTTTTCGCTCTCATTGGTGGTGTTATCGGTTTAACCATTGTTTATAAGGTATCTTCGGTAAATGGTAAGGTACAGCCGATCACCATGTTATTAGCCGGAATCGTGGTCAGCACTTTTGCTTCTTCTGTTATTAGTCTGATGAAATATATAGCGGATGATTCAGTGGCTTCCATTATTTTCTGGTTAATGGGTGGTTTTCAGGATGCATCCATGCAGCAGGTTGGTGTTTTGACTACTGTTTTGATTATCGCCTGGCTGGCGATCCGCAAAAACTATTTGAGTCTTGATATTATTTGTTTTGATGATTCAACAGCCATGGCTTCCGGTGTCGATGTCCATCCTTTACGGAAAAAAATATTTTTTATAGCAGCTCTGTTAACTGCTATTTGCGTAGGGTATGCTGGGATTATCGGATTTGTAGGTTTGATTATTCCCCATATGGTACGACTATTTAAATTTGTGATAGCATCTGAACTGGTACCTATCAGCATGTTATTTGGTGCCATATTTATGATATTGAATGATCTACTGGCCCGGGTGATATTAACCGATGGGCAGGAGCTTTCAGTAGGAATTCTTACCTCTGCCATTGGTGGGGCTTTCTTTTTATATTTATTAATGAAACGGAAAAAGGAGTTATACTATTTTGATTAATATAAAAAGCTTATCGCTCGAGCAGGGAGAGTTTTTACTGGAAATTGATCGTTTAACGATTCAACCAAACCAGTTAGTAGCAGTCATGGGAAACAACGGTAGCGGAAAATCTACTTTTTTGTCGGCACTTTCCGGACTTAAACCCTTTACTGGAGAGTATCTGTTGGATGAGACTCCGTTTGTGGAATTAACTAAGCAGGAACAGTCCCAACAAATCAGTCTGTTACCACAACATGTCTCGTTAAATATGCCTTTTGATGTCAACTATGTGGTACTTACCGGACGATTTCCCTATGTGTCAGGTAATACTTATTCAAAACAGGATCAGGATTTAACGGATCAGATTATGGATGAGTTTGATTTAGGTGCCTTAAGACATCGACAGTTTAACGAACTGTCAGGTGGTGAAAAACAAAGGGTGCTACTTGCCAGAATGATCAATCGGGACAGTTCAATTATTTTGTTAGATGAGCCTCTGGCCAGTGTTGATATTAAGCACCAATATGAAGTCTTAGAAATTCTAAAAGCAGGGCTCAAAAACAGAATTATCATGGTTGTTATCCACGATATCCATATTGCTTTTCAGACCTTTGATCGCTTTATATTTTTTAATAAAGGTAAACTGGTCTATGATACGGAACAATCTGAGCTGGACGCGGAAAAAATATCTGACATTTTTCAGGTCAATATCTCCTTTGAAAATATAAAAAACAAACGATTAGTGCAGGTAGAAAATGCGCATTTATAAAAATATAATCATTAAAAGTATCCTACTGATTGGAACCCTATGCTCTTTTTCCAGCATCGGACAAGCCTATGAAAGGATTGTTATATTATATGCCCCTGTCAGTGAAATTGTGAAACAATTGGTTGGAGAAAAAGTGGTCGTGGGTGTTACCAGAACCGATCTCGTTTTTAAAAAGGTTTACAAGGTTGGATCTCATTTGCGCCCAAATCTGGAATTAATTAAAGCCATTCGTCCGGATTTAATCATTGCTGGTTCTAAACGGGCTTATCCAGAAAAAATGGAGTCACGATTCTCCGCCGATTTTTTCAGATATGATCCAACAAGCATTGAAGATATATTTAAACAAATTCGCCAATTAGGCGACTTGTTACAAGTTCAGCCAAAATCAGAGCAGATCATTACTCAATTGAAAAACAAACTCAAACAAGTTCAACCGTTACCTGATCAACCAAAGGTCGTTTACGAAATCAGTGAACGTCCGCTAAGGGTCGCAGGAAAACCATCAATAATGACAGCTATTATTGAGTATGCCGGTGGTTTGAATATGATTGACACTAACAAGAAACATGTCGTTATTTCAACTGAGATAGTGGTGGATATCAATCCGGATTTTTATATATATCAGGACGGGCCTATGAATAAAAATCCCCGTCCACCTATAGAAAGGAGTTATTTTAAACCACTTAGAAGCAAAATCATTCTGGTAGATCAATACCTTTTCAGCAGACCTGGGTTAAATGTAATTGACGCGATTGTCAAATTGAACCAGATTTTTAAAGAACAACTCTAGCAAAGGAAGAAACATGGAAAACTTTATTTATTCAATCGGACTTGGTTTAGGTGATCCTGAAATGGTGACGGTTAAAGCTGTCAAGATCCTAGAGTCCTCAGACATGATCATTGTCCCACAATCCAGTAAATTGGGAAAAAGCGTTGCCCGAGATATTGTCCTAAATTATGTCGGGGAAGAAAAGCTGAACATGTACTATTTCCCCATGAACAACGACCAGGAAGAGTTGGATAGCACCTATCAAGGACTAGCCGTTCAAGTGAAACAGTACTGTGATGAAGGGAAAAAAGTCGCATTTGTGACCATGGGAGATCCGACAATTTTTAGTACCTCTAACTATTTATGTGCTGAGCTGGAAAAATTGAATATTAAAACCAAGCATATTCCTGGAATTAATACCATTAATACTTTGTCCAATCTTTTAGGTGTACCGATAACAGTAAAAGGTGAAAATTTTGGAGTCTATGAGATGCCTTCGGATGTCGATAGAACAGTAGAACTAATTAAGCAGCATCCGACAACTATCTTCATGAAAGTTAATAAACGGGTGACGGTTCTTCAAAAAGCAGTACGGGAGTGCCAACCGAAATTTGCCAAGTTAGTGGAGAAAGCAGGATTACCGGGTGAAACGATATACGATTTAACAGGTGCAGATATGCCAGAAGAACCGGTATACTTATCTTCAGCCATGATTAAAAGCTAATACGTTTGGTTAACCGACTCTATAGAACTTTTAAAAATATCTGGTTGAAAGGGGAATTGCATATATCTTGTATATTTAATATCTCAATTCAACCAAATATTTATCTTTTAAAAGTTTTAAACCAAACGGTTTTGATGAAAAAGACAATTATCCTGATACTTCTTCTGGTTCTCCTCCCGCTTTTTTCAGCCAATGCTTTTGAATTTCTGTTCAAAGATAACAAGGGACATTATCATTATCGCTGTAATGATGCCGGTTTTATTGATTATCTAGTTGTGGCCTTCAGAGAGAACGGCATTTTAATCAACAGTAAAAAGTATGGCGTTGTTTTAAAACGAAACAAACTCACTAAACATATTAATAACGCTCATATAATGGCCAAAGCGTTTTGTCATGAAGCCCCTGGTTTGCAACCCTTGATTCTGGAAAAATAACTAAAAACTAAGTTTATGAACAACCAATACAACTGCGTCCCTTCTAATATGTTTGCAATGACAAGCTCTGGAAAAAATCGTTGTTTCGCTATTGTGACACAGTTTGTCAATGGGGGGTGCCCATATTGGTGTGGGGAATATTGTATTGAGCCAGAATTTTGGTATATTGTTTTAATTTTTTGAAACTTGATAGTTCTCTGGAAAATTGAATGGAAAGTTCCTCCAACCCATTTACCTTTGAAAACCCAACAAACAGATTCTGAATGTGAATAGGAGGTTCAATAAACTTGATTTGACCTAACACACCTAATTTAAAAGCAGAAGATCTCAGCACAACCTCATTTTCAGCGATCAGATCATTTCGCCCTTTGATCAGTTTTTTGATAAGTCCCTGGACATTTGTAGCAGAATCTTTATTCAAATAATCAGCAGTATCAAACATCTGCCCATAGCTAAATCCCATTATGTACCCAATCACATAGCTGCGTAAATCTTCAAGTGCGCCATTAAAGGATATTTGTCGATTTTTAGTGGTAGCAAATATGGTACGGGATACGCTGATATGTTCTTTAGCAAAGTAAGTATATTGCTCCCGGTTACTGGTATACAGCATAGAAATCAGCGCGTCTGCTTTACCTTTTTTTAAGTGATCCAGACAACGTTTCCAAGGATAGCGCCCAAATTCAACCGGAATTCCCATACGTTTCATTATCGCCTTGAATATATCAATTTCAAAACCTGAAGCCTTTCCCTGCTCCTCAAACGTATATGGGAACCATTCTGTGTAGACAACACGTATTTTCGGGGTGGCACCCAGCTCAATATTCATCATCGTCACTAATAAACTAGTTATCAGTATGCGATAGAAAATTGATTTTATAAAATAAAACATAACATTTTCCTTTCTTAATTACTTTTTGATGTTAATAATATCATTTTTAGATAGGTCCGGTCAAATTACTATTTCTATAATCGATCAAAAAGCAAATTATACATTCGAATATGATCAATTCTAATTTTATGAAAACTAGATCAATAAGTTGAAAAAGCAGTTGTTCGACATTTTTACTTCATAAAAAGATAGTATTAATTCATTCTCAAATGTGATAACTTAATCTAAAGTTAATCGATTTTTTATCATGAATATAGGTAATTTCATTCGATACAACTACCAGATTGATTACAACAGCTGCCAAATAATGAACTACCCCGCCGCAAGCAGCGGAGTATTAACTACACTAATCGAAATTTAGTTCATTTGTTAATATTTACGCCGTAAGCGGCGGGGTATTATATCCGGAGCTTCGCAATAATTAATAAGTTTGTTTAATTCGCAAAGGTTACCATGAAATATTCATTATTATTGATCTTCTTAGGCTTCTTTTTATTCAGTGGGGAAATGACGCATGCGGAACCAAAAGAAATTGTGATAGGGACTAGCACTGGTTATCCACCTTATTATTTTAAAAAGGATGGGAAGCTGGTCGGTGTTTGCATTGACATCATCGATTATATAGCAAAAGAACTTGGATATAAAACATCCTATAGGCAATTCCCCTGGAAACGCATGCTCTACAATGCAAAAGTTGGAAATGTTGATGCTATCATGCCGCTATTTAAAACAAAAGACAGAGAATCCTTCCTATATTTCCCTAGGTTTGCGTTGGCTTTGGAAGAAAACAGTTTCTTTACCTGGAAACAATCCGGAATTAATTACAGTGGAAACTTTCGCGATTTAATCCCTTATAAAATTGGCGTAGTGAGTAACTATAGCTACGGAGAGGCATTTGATCAGGTTGATTATCTCATCAAAGAAGAAGCAATCAGCGATCGTTCCTTAGCCAAGAAATTCAAGTTGAAAAGATTTGAAGTTGGAATCGGTAATAGATATGTCATAAATTTTCATGCCAGGCAGCTAAAGTTTTCTAAGAGCATCGTTTTCTTAGAACCCAGTGTTACCAAAGATCCCCTGTATATTGGTTTTTCAAAAGTAAAAGATCATCTCAAGCTTATGGAAAAGTTTAATCAAGCAATAGAAAAATTAAAATTAACTGAACAATACGGAAAAATATTGAAAAATTATAATATCCATTAATTGTAGTTTTTTAAAAATAATCAGAATTTCGATTTATCGTTCTGAATGTGATAAAGGTGAGCAATCACCTTTATTAAACAGTTCCAGTTTTTTTGTAATATAACAAGAGCGTGCCCATGCTGAATTATTCTGTCGTTTCAATCAAAAATTCGATTACTACCAGGTTATTAATGATGGTGTTTTCAACCTATTTAGTAATAACAACGCTCTTGACCGGGTTTCATATGTCAACGGAATATTATGAAACAAAAGACACCATTATTCGTGATATAACTTCCTTTCAGGAAATGTTCGGCTCTGTCTTATCACAAAGTGTCTGGAATGGTGATGAAAAAAACCTGCAGACATTGGTTACAGCTTTACAACGTGTTTCCTTTCTCACAGGTATTACGGTACAAGCCGATATGATAGCTGATATTACCGCTGGTATCGTTGGGAATTCATCACAAACCAGTCTCTCAAACAATATCGATAAGCAGGAAACTGTTTATTATCAGAAAAAACAACATCCCAATAAAATTATAGATAGGTTTTTTTCTGAAGCATTTTCCTACCGCTTCCCTCTAATCTACCAGGATACCAAGGGAAAAATTGAGATCGGCAGTGTAACCTTACATTCAAATACTAATATCGTATACCAGAGAGTTAAGCTGGATTTTTTGTTAATCATTGTTAGTGCCTTGATCAAGTCACTGGCTTTATGGTTCATTTTCTTATTGTTTGCCCGTGTTTATTTAAATCGCCCGCTTTCCATATTATCTAATGCCATAACACGTTTAAACCTTGATAACCTGAGTGATTTCAATCTGGATATCAAAACTTCCGGACGAAATGAACTTAAAATCATAGAGGAAGGGTTTCATTTTATGGTTGATAACTTAAAAAAGGCGCGTGACAAATGGCTTGATATCAATCAACATCTGGAACAAATTGTTCAGAAACGGACCAATGAATTAGAACAGAATACGATTGATCTGCAACACGCACTTACTGAAAAAAAACATTTAAATACTGAATTGGAAAAACATCAGAATCGTCTACAAGAAGCATATGACACTTTGGAAGATCAAGTGGAAGATCGTACCCGGGAACTCAATCAGTCGCTAATAGAATTGAAACAAACGCAAGACCATATGATCCAAAGCGAAAAAATGGCATCATTAGGTAGTCTGGTAGCTGGTGTCGCCCATGAAATCAACACACCACTCGGAATTGGTGTGACTGAAGCCTCATTTCTGAAGGATATTACGAAAGAGTGCCATTCGGCATTTAAGTCTGATGCGCTCACTCAAGCCACTTTTGAAAAATACATGGATAATGCACTCAACAGTTCTGCCAGTATTTTAAAGAACCTCACACGGGCTGGTAATATCATTAAAAGTTTCAAAGATGTGGCTGTGGATCAGATGTTGGAAGAAAAACGTCTGTTTAATGTGAAGCAATATATCAATGAGGTTTTATCGAGTCTACAGTCTCAATTAAAACGAACCAAACATTCTGTTGTCGTTCACTGCCCGGAAGAAATGCAAATTTTTAGCTATCCTGGTGTGTTTGCTCAGATTATAACCAATTTTATTATGAATTCTCTGCTTCATGGATTCGAAGGAATTGAACAAGGAACGATTGTACTAGATGTATCGATTTCAAGTAATAACCTGGTATTTTCTTACCGGGATACCGGTAGAGGTATGGATGAAAAAACAGCAATATCAGTATTTGAACCTTTTTTTACTACTAAACGAGGGAAAGGGGGGACCGGATTAGGTCTGCATATCGTATTTAATCTTGTCACTCAAACACTGAATGGCAAAATTATTTGCAATAGTATACCAGGTCATGAAACCGAATTTATAATCGAGATGCCCTACGAAGATCAACCACCACTTCTACGTACATAGCCGACAATATTTAATGATATTTTTTAATTAATTTTCGACATATTGCAATTTCGCAACTAGTTTCCCAGTTTGCCTCCCAGTTTCTATAACAAGTGGTAAGATGGTAAATGCAGCAAACTTAATTCATCGGCATTTATTGTTATTTATGACAATCAAATCATAAGTATTGTCAAAAAAGTTGGTCAGGATGTAGTTTATAGAGTATAATCATCTAAAAAATATTACTTCAGCAATACAATTAATGAGATATAATCAGGATATTTAAAAAATGAAAAAAAGTAAATTAAGCCACCTGTTTTTTCAGATCACAATCTCTTCTACTTTTTTTGGAGCTGCAACCTATTGGTTGCTAACCAATTTATACTCCTCTAATGATCAGGAACTAAGCTTATTCAGCCTGTTAACTGCTATTATAGTATTATTAACCTGCCTGGTTGTTATTATCGTTAACTTTAAGTCATTGAAAAATATTGAAAGAGAAACCTTTAGCAATCAGACTAGGGAAATTGAATCAGATCAAACAATCACAGATTCGCCAACTATCAAAAAACAACAAATAATCGCTGAAGACAGTTCCAAAAATGAAAATAATCAACAGATATCACTAAAAATATCTAAAATCAAAGACACCGGTAACGAGGAAAATCAAGGCATATTGAGAGACGTTTTTGAAGCATACGGAATCACCCAAAAAATGATCGAAGAACATTTAAAAACAGTAACCGATGACACAAATAAAGCAGCATCAGAGCTAATTGAGGAGTTTATTACCATTTTTGAATCAATGAAAGAATTACGGGATATTGTTTTAAAGGAAAAAGATCAAAGTGAACAATATTCTGAGGCGATCATCAATTCTAAAAATAAAAACAAGGAAATGGTTAATAGTATCCAAACAGTATTGGACAAAAAATTAACTGAAATTCAAACCGATCAGGAATTAATGCAGTCTTTGATTCAGCAGGCCCATTCATTGTCTAACTTGACAGCTTTAATTCAACGCATCAGCCATCAAACCAAAATATTAGCGATTAATGCTAAAGTCGTTGCCGGTAAGTCAGGCGAGTCCGGTAATCAATTTGGTGTCATCGCTAGTGAGGTTGGAAACCTATCCTATGAATCAGCTCAAGCTAGTAAAAAGATTGAATCTGCGATAACACAATTGATCGTAAATATTGAGAACGGTTTCTCCCATAAGCTGGATACCAAGCAGCAGGAAAATGAATCAACTGTCTTAAAAGATGTAAATAGCCAACTATCTAACCTGGCATCGGAGTTTGATCAACTTGTAGAAGTACATCAGCAAACATTGCAACAATTAGATATCAACAGCAAAGAAGTTTCTGACAAAGTACAGGAATCTTTCACAACAATTCAGTTTCAAGATATTACTCAACAACAAATAGAAGTGGTTGTAAAAGGACTGACATTATATCAGCAGTATTTGTCAGACATCGCACAAAATCAGGAGAATCAAATAAAAAGTACAACAAAATTCGACATTGAACAATTTCAAAAATTATATGTTATCTCAAAGCAGTACCAAACACACGATAAAGTAACAAACAAAGACAGTTTGGAAAATAACGACAGTAGTCAACATGATGAAGATCCAGATGGTGATATCACGTTCTTCTAAAATCTGAATCAGGAATGAGGCGCTAGTTCAACTTCAAAAAAGGACTTGTTTTTCAAAACAAGAAAAGATAATCACTGAAAAACCAATAGTAAGATAATTAAAAAAGTAACAAGGGAAAAATGAAACAAAAAAAGGCAGATGGATTTAAAGTAGTTGAACGAGAAATGGGCACTCAAGAGCAAGAAATGCTCAAACAGGCTGAAAAAATGATGGATGAAGGCATAATGCCATATGTTACGCTTGAAGGTAATCGGATCATGTTTACCCAGGAAACTCTAGATCATTTTGAGATCAAGAGCGGCGATGCCATCGATTTTAACACCATGGGCGAATTACAGAAATTCCAAATGAGGATGTTTCCAAAAAAGACACCAACCGAATAAATATACTTCTTTAGGAAATACGCATTATTTTAAATCGATCTTTGGATTTGGCTTAGGAGATCCTTTCTGGTCGTATACTATCTTTTTTATAAGGAAAAAAGGAGAGCAGCAGATAGGCTGACACCCCCTATTCCGACGGGAACAGGGGGTGTCAATTTGCAAGCTGGTTATTTTAAAAAAATGATTAACAATTTACTAATTACCTACAATCATGCCTTCCCGAATAGAATCCAATCCTGATATTATTATCAGCTCTCCAAATTTGAGACCTGACATTACCTGAACACTATCAATCATAATGGTTCCCAGTTTCAATTGGCGTTTGCTGGCTTTATTATTTTTTAGCACATATACATTTGGTGATTTATTTAAATCCATTACAGCCGCACGGGGGATTAAAATCTGGTTTTCCATATGGATGGTTCGACTTTCCACATAAACGTCCATTCCAGGAAATAGCTGGCCTCTAGGGTTTTCAATAATGATTTCAGCTGGAAACTGCTGGGTTTGCTTGTCCGCTTCCTGACCCAAAGTATGAACTTTACCATCAAAAACTAAACCTGGTAAAGCACTGATCCTAACCCTCATGGTTTTTCCCGGAAAAACAAAAAACATATCATTGCCGGGGATATTAATTTTAGCCAATACTTTTGAAACGTTCATTACTTCCAAAAGATTTTGGTTAGCATTAACTGTTTCACCTGTCTGAATCAATTTCGATTTAACAACCCCGGTAATGGGAGATTTTACTTTGGACTTTTCCAGATCCAATTTAGCCAGTTCCAGTTGTATTTTTCCAACATCACGTTTGTTAATGTAGCTGTTCAATGAGGAAGCGGATGAAACATTCTGATCAAACAATTGTTTCTGCGCCAGGTATTCATACTCCGCAAGTTTATAGTTTGAATTGGCCAATTGCTCCTGCAATGCCAATCGTTCAGTAGAAACATTAACCAGAATCTGGTTTTTCTTTACAACTTTGCCTTCTTCAAAAGTTGTTTTCTCAATGGTACCACTGGTTTCAGATCTTACGATTACTCGTTCAAAAGGTTCAATATAACCTTCATAAGAGTGATAGATTTCCAATTTTTGCGGTTTAATGGTTAATCGTTGTATATCCTGGGCTGATGCAACCCCATATAAACAAATAATACTTAATCCGATCCACAAAAAAAACTTTAAATGATACACTTTATTATAATTGGAAGACAAATTCATTTTAATCTCCTGAAAATTTAATATTAACTGTGAAGTTGAACCTTCATAATACTGATATTGGAATAAAATTCAATCAGACTTTCGACTTTAGATTAAAAATTATTGATACACTATAACCATAAAGTTAAAAATATTAAAAATAAAATTTAAAAATTACATTTTGTTACATTTCATTACAAAATATTCACAAACTTTTAAGATTCATTGTTATTATCAACTTGTCAGTATGATTGATTAATGGTTAATTAAAAGTCAGATATTCTTTTTTTTCAAGATAATAACGCAATGATTTAGAAAGTCAAAAAAAATGCAAAAAAAACACCTGCGAATTGCCCTTCCTTTTATCATATTACTGGTTGGAATTACTGTCACATTTGCTCTAATCAGTAACCGTAAACCACCTCGCAGTAAAAAAATGCCACAGGAAAAAACAACTCTGGTTCGTACAATTATTGTTAAAAAACAAAATCAACCGGTTCAAATTCATTCTACTGCGACAACGCAATCAACCGACGTTCTGCTTTTATCTTCTGAAATTAAAGGAAAAATTATCTGGGTCAATCAAGATTTTGTCGAGGGAGGTCGCACCGATAAAGATGAAGCTGTTTTTAAAATTAATCCTACTGATTATAGTTTAATGGCAGAGCAGGCACATTCAACTTTGGTCAAAGCTAAAAATGACCTTATCATCGCGAAAGGAAAACAAAATGCCTCTATTAAAGAGCGAGAATTATTTCAAAAAAGTAATTCCGATTTTAAGATGCCTAATGTTAAACAATGGGATAGTGAAGTAGAAAAAGCTAAATCTACCCTGAATGCCGCTAATGCAAATTACAAAACTGCAGAATTAAATCTAAAGCGTACTACTGTTTATGCACCATTCAGAGGATATGTACGCTCGGCAAAAATCTCAATTGGTCAATTTGTTAATGGTGGACAATCTGTTGGAGAGATTATTAAGGATAAACCCGTTATTTTAAAAGTTCTTCTACCACTATCTGACCTGGCCTGGATTAAGTTAGCTGGCGACGAATCAGGGGAATGGCAGCAGGGATCATCAGTGGTGGTCTCAAAAAAAATCGGTAATACCGTACATCAATGGAATGGCTATGTAGACCGACAGCTCAGAGAAATGGATAATATGGGTAAGATGGCTACAGTTATTATTGAGGTCCAAAATATTAATTCCAACCATGACTTTATTTTACCTTTTAGTTTATTCGTTGATGTGACGATACAGGGAATTAACTTAGAAAACATTATCAGCATCCCCCATGAAGCCTTAAGATCTAATTCCACCGTTTGGCAAGTCACCAAACAGAACCGTTTGGCAATACAAACTGTTTCTATTATTCGTAAAAACAATCAAAGCTATTTTTTAGCAGATGGTCTTAAGAACAATGATCAAATTGTTACCTCCAATATTCAGGCTGCTGTTCCCGGTATGAAATTGAGTATTTTTGGAGAACCTTCTAAAAAGAACGCCCGCCCAAAAAAGACAAAAAACCGGAGCGCTAAAAAAGGAACTAAAGGATCTAACCAGGAACAGAAAACCAGAAAGATCAAAAGCAAACAGAATAATCCTCACGACTAAAAGGATCCCATGAAAGCAGCAATTGATTGGATGGCACGAAATGCCGTAGCCGCAAATGTTTTATTGATATTTATTGTTGCTGGAGGTATTTATTCAGCGATGACAATAACCCAGGAAGTTTTTCCTGACATGGAAACCAATAGGATCATAATCAGTGGATCCTATCCTGGTGCTGGCCCCACTGAAGTTGAAAATTCACTTTGTAAACCGATTGAGTCCGCTGTTGTAGAAATTCAAGGCATTGATCAGCTGGTCTGTTCAGCTCAGGAAGAAAAAGTATCGGTCACTGTCGAATTACAGGAAGATGTGGATCTGCAAACTTCCCTGCAGGACATTAAAAATGCAGTCGACAGTATTAATGATTTTCCGGATGATGTTGATAAGCCAACGGTTTCAAGGCAAATTAGAAGAAGAGGTTTAATCGATTTAATCCTTTATGGTGATGTTCCGGAAGATGCTCTATTCGAATTTGCCTACATAATTAAAAGTGAATTATTAAAAATAGAGGGTATCACTTATGTGGAACTCAGCGGAACCAGACCTAAAGAAATTTTGGTCGAAGTCACACCTGAAAATTTGAGGCACTATGATTTATCCCTTGAATCCTTAGCCTCAACTATAAAGAGCAATTCATTGGATATCCCCGGAGGTTCTGTAAAAGTCGGTAGCGGACAGATATTGTTACGTACTACTGCCAAAAGAGATACAGTAGAGCAGTTCTCAGAAATCCCCATTTATAACAATCAAAAAGGCACTGTTTTAAAACTAGGTGATATTGCCACTGTCAAGGAACAACTTCAGGAAGCCAGCCGTTTCGCCATGATGGACGGAAAACATGCTGCCATTATTAGTGTTTACCAGGATAAAAATTTTACTCCCCAGGAACTCTCCATCGAAGTAAATAAATATCTCTCCGACTATAAAAAATCTGTTCCGGACTCAATCAAGTTTGAAATTTGGAGTGATCGTTCGGAATATTTTACGAGCCGATTTGATTTGTTGTTAAAAAATGCAGCAATTGGTATTACACTGGTTTTTCTGGTATTGGCTTTTTTTCTGGAAATTAGACTAGCGTTTTGGGTGATGCTGGGCTTGCCAGTTTCCTACCTTGGGTCTTTGATCATACTCCCTTATACCGGTGTTACCATTAACATGAATTCGATGTTTGCTTTTATTTTGGTATCTGGAATTGTAGTAGATGATGCCATTGTCGTTGGAGAGAACATTTTCAGACATCGGGAAATGGGAAGACCTTTTATTGATGCAGCTATAGAAGGGTGTCAACAAATGGCAGCTCCTGTAGTTTTTGCTATATTAACAACTGTTTGTGCCTTTGCACCTATGCTATACATAGCGGGACATATGGGTCAGTTCATCTTTGCCATTCCAGTGATTGTCATTGCAGTTTTATTAATTTCTTTATTGGAATGTCTATTTATACTTCCTGCGCACTTATCACATGGATCCAAAAAACCTTTAGGAGGGCCCTTTTTAATTTTTGAATATATCCGCAGTAGCAGTGATCGCACTATAAAATCATTTATAGCCGGTCCATTTGAAAAAACAGTTCGTAGAACTTTGCATAATCGTTATATTACCATTTCAAGCGGAATCGTTTTTTTAATGATCAGTTTAGGTCTTATCGCGGGAGGGATTATCCCCATGCAATTCTTTCCAAAAATTGAAAGTGATACGGTTCAACTTACCATTGAATTGCCGGTTGGATATCCTGCAGAAAACACTATTAAAATTATCAAAGAAGTGGAACAGCTCGGTAAGGATTTGATAAACAAAGCAGATGAAAAAGCTAATAACGGTTTAAAGAGCTTTGATCATATTTATTCTTCTGTGCAAATGAAGTCCAGAAGAACACGATCTCAAAATACAATTTTATCTGTGAGGATGCGATTTAAAGGAGAAGAGGAGCGAAATATTGAACCTTTTATGTTTGCCCGCCAATGGCGCAAAATGATTTCCAACAAACCGGAAGTTATTTCAGTAAATCTACGCAGTAGAATGCTTAGTTTTGGGGATGATATCCGCATCGCTTTATCCCATAGTGATTCTGATATATTGAAAAAAGCGACCCGGGATTTGAAAGACCATCTAGCTTCTTATGAAGGAATTAAAGACATTGTGGATAGCGAGACTGGTGGTAACAGAGAGTATCGTTTTAGCCTAACAGAAGAAGCAAAGGGCATGGGAATTACACCTGCTTTTTTTGCTTCTAAAATTAGATCAGCCTTCCAGGGAATAGATGTCTTAACAATTCCCAAAGACACCGAAGATGTAAATGTCGTATTACTTTTTCCACAAACCTACCGGGAAAATATCACCACATTGGATACAATGCAGATTTCTGCTCCTAATGGAGAATCCATCACAGTTAGCGATGCTGTTTTCATTGAAGAAGGAATCGAACCCGTTGCCATTCGCAGAGTTGATGGACTTCGGGTAATTGAAGTGACTGCTGGTTTTGAAGAGGGTGTTAAAAATACTGATGAAGTTACGATTGCCATTGAT
>Ga0257125_1001955_pt1 | contig 18565 bp, 19 predicted proteins | sample SI106_200metaG_FD_190183 | JGI IMG/M metagenome (GOLD analysis project Ga0257125, IMG submission 190183) | Marine microbial communities from Saanich Inlet, British Columbia, Canada - SI106_200 | ecosystem: Environmental > Aquatic > Marine > Inlet | place: Canada: British Columbia | collected...
AACCAATGGTGTTCCAGTTGTCGCGCCAGCGGCATTGCTGGGTAGCTAAGTTGGGTATGGATAACCGCTGAAAGCATCTAAGCGGGAAGCCAACTTCAAGATAAGATATCCCATCTATTTATAGACTGAAGACCCCTTGAAGACTACAAGGTTGATAGGCCAGGTGTGTAAGCACAGTAATGTGTTCAGCTAACTGGTACTAATAGGTCGTGAGGCTTAGCCACTTCCTCCACAATTAAGTTTAAATGCTTTAATGCCAACATATTTAATATGCAAATTTACAACAACAAGTTTAGGATTTAAGGAACACAAGAAGTAACACCATTCAAAAGTTCCGGATCCGACCATCTTAATCTGGTGGCAATGGCAAAGAGGTCACACCCGTACCCATCTCGAACACGGAAGTTAAGCTCTTTAGCGTCGATGGTACTGCATGGGAGACTGTGTGGGAGAGTAGAACGCCGCCAGATTATTCTTCAAAAAGCCCTATCACGATATTCGTGATAGGGCTTTTTGCGTTTGGTGCTTTAAAAATTATGGTGTATCCGCTGTTGTCAGGTCAGGTCAAATTCTATTTTTGCACGGTTAAAAAGTCAAGCTCGCCTTTTGACTAATAATTGTCTTTCCGATGATATAAAAAATTATGGGGGCGGACTATTTAATACGAAGTGTTCACCGGCTGGATTTAAAATTCAGTCACCACTGGCAAAAGAAATCAACACCTTTTTGATAAAGGGCATCAGCGACTGTAGATAGACATAAGTGTCGCCCAATTCCTAAATTAAAAATCCATAAAAATAAGGAATATCGGGCTACTAATTTTAATTACTTAAGTTCTCCTACTATGTTTTCGTTCCGATCACCACTGACAGTAGAAGCCAATGTCAATTATTTTATCCTCTTCAGCGAACATGTGCTGGCATTAGCCAATGCTTTTTTATTAACTATATATATTTTTTAAAATGGCTTACCTATATCAAATTTTCTTAGAAAATGCGCCTAAATGCTAAATTGAGTGCTAAATTGAATAGAAACCACTCTCTTTAAAAAGCTTTTTCACCTCTTTGGTCATGAGTATATAAATTACTATTTTTTTAATTGAATCGTTAAATTTATTATCATCAACATATAAAAAAAGGGGTCTTTTTATTGGATAATTCTCCATCCAATTTTCCTGGTTCTTAATGCCAATTCCATCCACCATAAGAACTTTTATTTCTGAGTTTATAAAACTGCTGCTTATATACCCTATTGCATTTTCGTTCTCCGCTATATATGCCAGAATAGAGCTGGTTGAAACTTGTTGTTTTCCGATTTTATCTCCACCGGTGTCAATCATATGGTTCCATATTCTATATGTACCTGAATTGTTTTTTCGATTAACTATTTCTATAGCAGCATTTTTCCCGCCCAATTTTGACCAGTTCTGAATTTTATGGTTATAAATATCTTTTAATTGATCAATCGAAATATTTGATACTACATTTTTAGGATTTATAATGGGAACGATAATATCATATCCCAACAAAAATGATTTAACGCCTATCTTATTCTTTTTTGCAAGAGCGCTCTGGATTAATGAAATATCAGATGAAGACATTGCAATATCGCATGACCCGGAAATAAGAGATTCAATTCCACTCATTGAACCGGGGGCTGTGATCGATATTTCTATATTGTTTTTTTTCTTAAATTGATCCACTACCTTTTTCATAAAAGGCTCAATAGTAGTTGAACCACTTATATGGATTGAATCTGTATTTTTTTCAGAACAAGAAGAAATTACAAAAAAGATAGAAAATACCAGACCCATCGCAATAAATTTATTTATCTTGTACATACCTCATCCTTATGAAAGTTCAATTAAATATTTTAATAAAACAATAACACTTTCTTGTTAGAGATCGATTAGAATTGAGTTAGATTGTTATTTCATTTTATGTGATTTTAAACTCAACCAGATTATCTGTCATAGGCTTTTGACTTACTTCTTTTGTGTTCTGTTCAAGCAATTGAATTGATCCCGGGTCTAAAATTTCCATGATATTTGCGAAAACGATACCTGTTCTGGAATGTTTCGCCTCTTTTTTTAGCCCGGCAATTATGTTGGCAGCCTTTTCAATCGAACAGTTTCTCAGCGTGACTTTTGGTAGTTCCAGGATGGCAACACTAATTGACATTAATGGCATCTGTTTTGTCTGGCCGTCTCTATTTTTAGCCACCAGGAAACCCTGCTCTACTGTTTTCGGATCATAAAAACTTTCTGCATTTTCTTTAAACTGATTAGCCAATCGATTCATTTCATCTGATATTTTATTACTTTCAGAATTTTTAACACCCAGAAAAAAATCATCCCCCCCTATGTGACCGACAAATCTAACCTTATATAAACCCATCTTTTTTAACAGATCCGCAAACATTAATATTAGGCGATCCCCATTTCTAAACCCATAGGTATCATTGAAGGGCTTAAAATTATCAAAATCAAAATATATTAAATGATAGACAGATGAGAAATCTGACAAACTTTTGCTGAAATATTCATGAATCATCGTATTGCCGGGTAGTTTAGTCAACGGATTCTGGTTCCTTGCAAGGGTAAGATTCTTTTCATTGATAATACGCAGCAGTGAGTTTGTACTCAATATGCCGATATATTTCATGTTCTCAACCATAATCAATCCTTCGTTATTATTAAACTGCGTATAGGTCTCAATGAGCTTTTCGACAGATGAGTGAATATCGGCAATGGGTATTTTTTTTACAAATCTGGATATGTCTTTGCCAAGGGACGGATTTTCCAACAATTGTCGTCCGAACTTAGAAAAAATATACTCTTTAAACGCAGATTCCCTGATGACACCAACCGGTTCGTCATATTGATTAATAACGGGATAATAATTTGATTCACCACCTTCTCGAAACTGATCAAACAGCCTTGTAATACTACAATCTGAGTATACCGGTTGAATGTAACTGATCTGGTTTGAGATTAGAGACCGATCCTTGTGCGCCCCGTTACGTCGATCATTTTTGCTAATCTGTTCGATGGAAGGGTATCTTTTTTTTAATCGGCCCAGATTAATCTGGGGTTTCTGGACAAAGTATCCCTGAATCATATCGCACCCAATCTCCTTACATAACAAATACTCATCAATGGCCTCAACCCCTTCTGCAATAACAAGGCTGCCCATGAAATGAGCCATATTTACAATGGTGGAAACAACCAGTCGTTTTTTCGGATCATTTTCCAGGTTCTGGATAAAAAACCGATCAATTTTGATGTAATCCGGCTCTGTATGGTAAAGCAGTTGAAGACCGGAAAATCCCGCCCCACAGTCATCCACAGCAATCTTATATCCCTGCTTGCGGTAAGTATCCAATACTTTTAACACTTGCATATGGCAAGAGAACTGGTGTTTTTCTGATATTTCAAAACAAATATCGTCCAGCGAATAACCGTATTTCCCAAGCATTTCTGCTGTGTTTCCCTGGGAATAATCGTTTGTGTCAAAAAGTCGATTATCAAGATTGTAAAACAATTTGATATGATCGTTCCCTTTAAATTCAGCAAATTTTTTAAATGCTTTTCTTCGTAAAAAAAGGTCGACCTGATGGAGAATGCCCTGATGGTATGCCTGGTCAAACACATTAGCAATTGAACAGAACCCGGCCGTCCTATGATTTCGCAGCAATGCTTCAAATCCAAATGCATTGCCTGTGTGAATATTTACAATCGGTTGGTACGAAAAATCTATTTTTGATAGTCTACTTATCCATTCTTTATCTGTTAATTCAGTCATTCTTCTTCCAATTTATTTTTGATCATTTCAATTTTTTAGACTCGAATACAGATCTTATCCTATAATTGTCAGAAAAATGTTTGCGCATAATTAAACTTGAATGAAATAAAATGCCCAATTTAATCGAACTTTAACGCGCCTTTAATCACCTGCTCACATAAGTGGTGTTTAATCTAACCCCATGATGAATGACACAGAAAACAAAATGAATTTTCAAGAAAATTCAGCAATAAATATAGACCGTCAAAAATGGATGGCTCTTTTGGGTGGTGCCTCAATAAAGGATCTGGAAACAGAAAAAAAACGATTGGATCCTGACATTGACTGGAACTTTATTATAAAACCCGAGGTCGGTTTGCTCATGGTTCAGTCCGATGCAGATGGGTCTCATCCTGCATTTAATCTGGGAGAGATGAGCGTCACCAAATGCGTTCTTGAGGTCAAGGGACACTATTTGGGATATGCCATGATTCTGGGCTCCGATCTGGTTCATGCAGAACTGGCAGCCCTTTTTGACGGACTTTTGCAGCATCCGGATTACCGGGATGATTTAAAAGAGAACCTGATCGACACGCTCGCTGAAAAACAACTGAAAAAAGACAGGTCACTTGAAAAAGACGTGACAAATACAACCGTTGAATTTTTTACATTAAAAAGAGGAGAATAGGTAAACATATTATGTTACAAGGCTTTCAATCAGAAACCAATGACAGTCAATCGGTTTTCCGAAAACTGCTCACTGCCATGGCAAGTCCCGGCTCAATTGAAAAGATCGATCTTGATATAGATTGCCCGGGAAATCTTCATTCGGCATCCGGGGGAATCCTGCTCACCCTGCTTGATTTTGAAACCCCTTTCTGGACAGATCTTGATGACAGTTCAAAAGAAATTCAGTGGATTCAGTTTCATACAAGCACCCCGGTTAAAAACAGCGCCACAAATTCATTGTTTGCGCTGTGTACCCATTATGACGAGCTTGAGGACCCAAATCTGTTCAATCCAGGAACCCTTTCTTCGCCAGATCTTTCCACCACCTTGTTAATCCAGACCCGGGGGATAGACAACAATGGAAAAATTCGTCTGACAGGACCGGGTATCCAAACCGAAGCCTATTTAAGATTAAAGGGGATAAAAGAGGTTTTTCTCAAACGGCGTGCCCGGATGGTAGAGAACTATCCCCAGGGGATTGATATGATTTTTATCTGCGAAAACCGCTTTGTCTGTGTCCCTCGAACCACTATCCTGGAGGTTTTCTGATGTATGTTGCCGTGAAGGGTGGAGAAAAAGCCGTAAAACAATCCAGACGTCTGGTCGCCAAAATGAGGCGGGGTCCAGAGACTGTCCCACCCATTCGTACAAACCAGATTGAGCACCAAATGGGACTCGGTGTAGACCGGGTCATGGCCGAAGGCTCCTTATATGACAACAAAGCCGCTGCAACCGCTTTGAAACAAGCCCAGGGTGATACAATGGAAGCCATTTTTCTGGTCAGGGCATTTCGGACAACGCTAAAACGGTTTGGTACATCAGCACCCATTGATACACAAGATATGCAGATCATTCGTCGAATATCGGGTATTTATAAAGATATCCCCGGTGGGCAGGTGTTAGGCCCAACCTATGACTACACCCATCGACTCATTGATTTTGATTCAGACGAAAAAAAAGAAACACCTTTAAAAAATCAGGTTCCAACAGTTGACTCAACAGAACAGGATATAAGCCCTCAACAAATGACCCGGGTGATCGATATTTTAAGACAACAGGGATTGATGGATACCGCATCCCCCACAACACCCCATAAAAATGTAGAAGATCTCACACGGGAACCGCTGAAACTTCCTGCATCAAGAAGTATTCGCCTCCAGAATCTGGCACGGGGTGATGAAGGGTTTTTGCTCGGTTCTGCATATTCTTTACAAAGAGGATTCGGGCTTGACCGGCATCCTTTTTTAGGTGAACTTCGTGTGGGATATATCGCTGTTAAATATACCCCGCCTGAGCTTGGATTTGAAATCATTATTGGAAAAATAAAGCTTACCGAGTGCTTCATGATCAACCGGTTTGATGGATCGGAGAACAAACCTCCAGGGTTTGAAAACGGCTATGGGCTTGTGTTTGGTCAAAGTGAGAGAAAAGCCATGTCCATGGCACTTTTGGACAAATCATTGCAAAACAGTTCAAATAGTGATTCTAAAACCAAATACCCGGCACAGGATCAGGAATTTATTTTATCCCATAGCGACAATGTTGAATCTTCTGGATTTGTGCAACATCTAAAACTTCCCCACTATGTCGATTTTCAATCGGAACTGGTGTTCATTCGTAATCTTAAAAAAGAGCACGACAAGAAAAAGGAAACCTGCCTTGAGCCATCAATATAATTTTGCATATCTGGATGAGCAATCAAAAAAAATGATCCGCCGAACCATGTTAAAAGCCATTGCCATACCTGGGTTTCAAGTTCCTTTTGGCGGTCGGGAAATGCCATTGCCCTATGGATGGGGAACCGGTGGCATTCAACTGACCGCCGCTATTTTAGGAAAAGAGGACACCTTAAAAGTTATTGATCAGGGGTCTGATGATACCGTGAATGCCATCAGCATAAAAAAATTTTTTAAAACCACTGCGGATATCGAGGTGACCGAAAGTACGGAAAATGCAACCATTATTCAAACCCGTCATCGAATTCCGGAAACCCCCCTGAAAAAAGGTCAGATCATGGTTTTTCAGGTGCCCATTCCCGAACCATTACAATTCATTGAACCCAGACGTCGGGAAACTGCCAAAATGCATGCGTATCAAGAGTATGGGGCCATGTATGTTAAATTATATGAAGATATTGCAACCTATGGTCGGATTGCCACTGCATTTGACTATCCAGTGCAGGTAAATCAGCGATATATTATGAGCCCTTCACCGATCCCAAAATATGATAACCCCAAATTGAATCAATCTCCTGCCATTCATTTTTTCGGGGCAGGCAGGGAAAAGCGGATCTATGCTGTCCCCCCGTTTACAGATGTAAAAAGTCTGGATTTTGAGGATTACTCGTTTGAACTGGAATCCTGGAACGAACCCTGTTCCATCTGTGGATCAACAACCAGTTTCCTCGATGAGATAATAACCGATGATGAAGGAACCCGACTTTTCATCTGTTCAGACACCGAATACTGCCAGAAACGTTCACAAGGAGGTGAATGATGACCGGGATGCCAGACAAAACGAATTTACCCTTGCTCAAAGTACAGAATCTTTCAAAATTTTTTGGAAAGCATATCGGGTGTCATGACATTAATTTTGAACTTTCACCTGGTGAAGTCATTGGCATTGTCGGCGAATCCGGGTCAGGAAAGTCCACGCTTCTCAATTGCATTGCTGGAAAAACGAACCCAACAAACGGGGCTGTCTATTTTAACTCTTCTGATGGCTACATCGATCTGTGCATGTCCGATGAGGCCCTTTTACGAAAAATTGCCAGGACCCAGACCGGATTTGTTACGCAAAATTCCAGGGATGGCCTTCGAATGGGAATCAGTGCTGGAGGAAATATCGGCGAACGACTCATGGCAAACGGCATGCGAAACTATGGTCAGATCAGGAAAATTGCACTGGAATGGCTTGAAACGGTTGAAATTGATCCAGCACGGATTGATGATCTGCCTGAAACTTTTTCCGGCGGGATGCAGCAGCGGCTTCAGATTGCTGCCAACCTTGTTACTGAGCCTAAAATCATGTTGATGGATGAGCCGACTTCGGGCCTGGATGTATCGGTTCAGGCACGGCTGATTGATGTGTTGCGAAAGCTTGTCAGCCGGCTGAATCTGTCCATGGTTCTGGTTACCCATGACCTGGCAGTCGCACGGCTGATGTGTCACCGGCTCTATGTGATGAAAAATGGAAAAATCATTGAATCAGGACTTAGCGACCAGATTCTGGATGATCCAAGAAAACCTTATACACAGCTTCTGGTATCATCTGTATTAAAACCATAAGCATAAAAAAAAGGAAGCATCGTTGGACTGGATACTAAAATTAGTCAATATCGGAAAAGATTTTGTTTTTCACCATCAGCAGGGAACCAGACTGGTTGTCATCAATAATTTTTCCATGGATTTTTCACCGGGAGAAACTGCGGTTCTGTCGGGTCCATCCGGGTCTGGAAAAAGTACATTACTGAGAATGATCTATGCCAGCTACAAGACAGAAAAAGGTCACATTTTCATCAAACACCATGGCAAACAGGTCGATGTAGCCACAGCCGCGCCTGCACTCATTTACAACATCCGACAAGACACCATCGGTTATGTCAGCCAGTTTTTAAGAGTCGTCCCACGGGTGTCTGCTTTAGACACTGTCATTGAACCCCTTATTGCGAGAAACATGGAGGAAAACCTGGCCATGGAAAAAGGGAAACAGATGTTGGAAAGGCTGAATATTCCCCAAAATCTGTGGCATCTTTCCGCCACTACCTTTTCAGGAGGGGAGCAGCAACGAATCAATATTGCGCGGGGATTTATTGCATCTTACCCTATCATGCTGCTGGATGAACCTACCGCATCCCTTGATGCAAAAAACCGAAAGGTTGTTATGGAACTGATTCAGGAAGCCCAATTGCATGGCAGCTGCATTATTTCAATTTTTCACGATAAATATGATCAGCAAATCATTGCAGGTAGAACCATTGATATGTCTGAGCAATTACTTAAGGAGGCTTAAAAAATGGGTCTAAAAAAACTCATTACCAATGGACCTTTATTTGACGGATACCGTCTCTATGATTCCGGGGCCGTATTGATTGAGGGTGAAAAAATCAGCGCCGTATTTAAAAAACCTGTCCAGATAGAAGATGTATCGATTATTGATGCCCATGGTGATTTGATTATGCCCGGTCTCATAGATTTACATTCCGACAGCCTGGAAAGAAGTATAGAAAAGAGAAAAGGGGTTTTCTTTGATATTGATTTTGCCATTTTAAACCTGGATCGACAATTGGCTGGCTGCGGGATAACCAGTTTTTGTCATGCCATCAGTTTTGCAGATAATGAACTTGGATTAAGATCACCCATAGAAGCTGAAAAATGTGTTCGGAAAATTAAAGAATTCAATACCGCAGATCAGTCGCTGGTGAAGCATAACACGCATGTCCGCTATGAAGTGGGATCAAAACAAAGTTTCCAGATTATAAAAACCCTTTTGTCAGAAGGGCTGATAGATATTCTGTCTATTATGGACCATACACCCGGTCAGGGACAGTTTAGATCAATGGAGTCCTATATCAAATTTCACTCCAGCGAATATCGGTTATCAAAAAATGAAATCTTGGAAAAAGCAGATGAAAAAAAAGCAGGTAATTCTAAATCCTGGCAAATGGTCGCACAATTAACCCGGATGGTAACAGATGCTGGGATTCCTATTCTGAGTCATGATGATGACACACAACAAAAGATTGATTTGATTCAAAACCTGGGTATCAGTGCGTGTGAATTTCCTGTCACACTTGAAGCTGCCAGCCTTGCTGCGGGCTCAGGTTTGAATGTTTTTATGGGGGCACCAAACCTTATCCGTAACCAATCAACAAACGGTAACCTGAAAGCCTCTGAGGCACTTGAAAAAAAATTATGTACCGGACTGGTCTCAGATTATTATCCGGAATCCCTGTTTCAGGCGGCCTTTATCGCTTCCAAATTTACCTCATCCCTTGACCTGGCACTTCAAACAGTGACGTCCGGGCCGGGACACTTTTTAAGTCCTCAAACGTCTGCCGGTACGCTTACAAAAGGGGCTGATGCAGATATTATTATCGTCAATCAGGAGCATACATGGGCCCATATTACCCGGTCATTTGTAAAGGGGAAACCCATTTTTCAAATCGAATCCTCTCAACCCCATTAAGGAGCAACAATGGAAAAAGAAAGCAAAACCGTATTACAGGTAAACCATCTGACCAAAATTTATCCAGGAGATGTAAAGGCCGTTAACAATGTTTCTTTTAAGGTAAAAAAGGGTGAAATGATTGCCATTCTCGGACCATCCGGTGCAGGCAAATCAACCCTGCTTCGGTGTATGAATCGGCTTCTCAACAAAAGCGAAGGAGAAGTGCTGGTAAATGGAACAGATATTACCCAATGCCGGGGATCTGCCTTACGGAAACTGAGAAGTGATGTTGGAATGATATTTCAACAATTCAACCTGGTCCCTCGGCTGACCGTGTTTGAAAATGTTCTGGCCGGCAGGCTCGGACACACCCATAATCCGTTCTGGCACTCAGCCTCTGTCTTTCGCTTGTTTTCTGAAAGAAACAAGCAAAAAGCATATGATGCACTCAGTCGGGTGGGCATTGAACACCTGGCACCGAAACGGGCAGACAGCCTGTCCGGTGGTCAGCAGCAGCGGGTGGCCATTGCACGAACCCTTGCCCAGGAGCCTGAAGTTATCCTGGCAGATGAACCTGTAGCCAGCCTTGACCCGGCCAGCTCCCAACGGGTATTGCGAATCTTAAAACAGATCTGTGATACCAAAAACATCCCGGTCATTATTAATCTGCACCAGGTTGATCTTGCCCAGCAATATGCAGACCGAATTATCGGTATCCAGGACGGCCGTCTTGTCTTTGACGGCAGATCAGATGATTTCAGCCTTGATATCGCCCGAACAATTTATGGATCTCAATATGAATCAGCGGTCTGTATCCCTGATTCAAAACAGATAGAAGCAGCATAAACCAAACCAATTATTTTAAGGAGAAAGACAATGAAAGTGTTCGCAAAAGTATTAATGACAATTATGTGTGTCGCCATGATGTGCGGCTCAAGTTCTGCCGCCCAGAGCTGGCCGGATAAAATAAAGCTGGGTCTGATTCCCACTGAAGGTGGCGCAGATATCCAGACAAGGTTTAAACCGTTGATTGATCATCTTGAAACCAAACTGGGTCTTAAAGTGGAAACATTTTCTGCCTCAGATTATGCGGGTATCATAACAGCCATGACCCACAAGCACATTGATTTTGCATACTTTGGTCCCAAAAGCTATGTAGAAGCGTCCGCCAGAGCAAATGCCCAGGCCCTTGCCCTGGAACTTGGGAAAACGGGTAACCAGGGGTATTACGGTGTAATCATTACCAATAAAAATTCCGGAATCACCACCCTGGAACAGGCAACCAATAAAACCAGAACATTTGCCTTTACCGATCCGAATTCAACATCCGGGTGTCTTGTTCCCAGTGTTCTGTTTTACAGAGACCTTCAAACACCTCCTGAAAACCTGTTCAAAGAGGTTTCTTTTTCAGGATCTCACGGTGCCAGTATTCTGGCTGTTAAAAACAACAAGATTGAAGTGGCTTCCACCAATAACGTAGACCTGGATAGAATGGCTGAAAAAGGTGCTATCCAAAAAGATGACTTTAATATTATCTGGCAGTCTGAATTGATTCCAGGGTCTCCCATGTGCGGTCGAAAAGAGTTGCCTGAAAGTCTTAAAGCAGCTTTTACCGGCGCATTGATGTCCTTTAATTTTGAAAAGGCCGGTCTTGAAAAACTTCAAATTGGTGGATATGCCCCTGTGGATGACACCACTTATGATGTCGTTCGATATATGAAACAACTTAAAGCCAAACTACAGGCAAAGAAAGGGAACTAATCATGACAAAGGGATATCGTTTATGGTCCGCCAGTGCGGGGTTAATGCTCATTATAGGTTTTTTTCTGCCCTGGCTGGGCAAGAATCCCTTTATGTTCTCAGGTTTGTCTTTTTCCATGCTCGGGTACGCTTTTGTATCTATCATTCCGTTGTCAGGGGCAGTGGTCATTGCACTGTCCCTGAAGCTCAAAAAAGCTGAACCCCGCTATCTACTGTATCCGGGCATGGTAATTTTTTTAACCCTCGTTTTGATGATATCGTTATGGATTTTTACCGATACAGGGCCTCTTGCTGTGCAGTGGTCGGCAGATTCCATGGAAATCATTCAATTAACGATCAATGAAAATTTAATCTTATTCCACCCCATAAAAGATATTGGTATTGGGTTTATTCTGAATATAACAGGCATTGGGATCTTGTTTATGCTTCCCTATGCATTCAAAGCACAGTTTATTGCCGCCAATGCAGATAAATCGTCATATAAACATGTCATCCATGAATCCAACCCAATGGCTGAATACAAACGTTTGACAATTATTATGGGATTGTTAACCGTTCTCATTGTCACCTATGTCTGGTGCGGCATCAGTCCGGTAAAACTGTGGGAAAATCGCGGAAACGCCAGGGAATATTTATTTGGCCGTGTACTGTCCGAAAGTGATATGGACTATATCAAAAACGTGGAAAATAGAGCGGCAAATATAGAAGCCGAAGGCCTGGCAAGGGAATACATGTCCAATAAATACCGGGGTGTGCCCTTTACTGACCAACCCAGTTCAACTGAGAAGGTTAAAGAAAGAGAAGCAATGAAGGCCAAATTTTTATCTCAGATGGATGATCGGCAAATAACTCGCCTGAAAAAAGAAGCCAGAAAAAATGCCCTGGTTTCAAAGCGGGGGGGATATTTTCCACCGGAAACCGCTATACCTAAAATAAAAGGATATATTATTGCCCTGGTTGAAACCATTGCCATTGCCGTCTGGGGAACCATGCTGGCTGTGTTGTGTGCCATACCGGTATCCTTTTTTGCCGCCCAAAACACGCTGAACCTGATCATTCCATCCGACGATCTGAAATCCAGAACCCTGAAAGGCAGTATTACCTTTGGCGTACGCCGTTTTTTAGATTCCTGCCGTGGGTTTAATGAGTTTGTCATGGCTTTAATTTTTGTGGCCGTTATCGGTCTTGGACCCTATGCGGGTATCCTGGCGTTATGGATTCATACATTTGGGATTTTAGGCAAAGTTTTTTCCGAGCAGATTGAAGCCATAGAATCCGGCCAGGTCGAAGCCCTTACCAGTACAGGTGCAGGTGCAGCACAGGCCATTGCTTTTTCAGTCATGCCACAGGTGCTTCCCAATTTTGTCTCCTATACCCTGCTGCGGTTTGAATCCAATGTAAGAAGCGCAGCGATCCTTGGGTTTGTGGGAGCTGGTGGTATTGGCTTTTTAATTTTTGACAAATTGAATGGATATTTATTTCCAGAGGTCTGCACCATGATGATCATTATTATCATGACTGTCGGTATCATCGATCACCTGTGTGGAAAAATCCGGATGAAATTCATTTAAAGGAGTTTGTATGAACCAAAATTGGATAAACCCAAATTGTATGTATCTGATCGGTACAAAAATAGATGAAGTCCGCATTGACGGATGCATGGAAAAATTTACCGCAGACCTTGAGGCCATAAAGAATATGGGAATCAATGCAGTTGAGCTACCCGTCCATGGTCTTGATGCCATTATAAACGGCAACCTGCATTACCGGAGAATGGAAGAGGTGTTGAGTGTTCTTAAAGATTTTTCATTTGCCTATTCCATCCATTCACCCAACCCATTAAATACCATGGACAGAGAAAACCCACAGCTTCATGCCGAGGTTTTGGCCGCATCCCTGGAATTTGCAGATCAGGTGGGTGCAAGCGCTGTGGTTGTTCATCCGGGCAGATTTATACCTGAAGAACTGTTTGGGATCCTACAGATCAGGGACCTTTTACAAACAGAAAAAGATGATCTGCTCGCACGGGAAGCGCTGATGATTCAAACGATTGCAGGACAATTCCCCAATGTTACCATTGCCATGGAAAATGCCCGGCCTTATCTGAGCCAAAGCCCTTACACCTACGCAGAATTGATACCTGAATTAAAACAACAGGTGCTGCTGATCAACAAGGAAAACGTAAAGATAAATTTAGATTTCGGTCACCTTTACATGGCATCCACATTTTACAATTTTGATCCCATAAAAGCAGTTGAAAAAATCAAAGGTCTCATCGCACACACCCACATCCATGACAATTTCGGGGGTGTGGTTCACCATTTTCAAAAACAGCAGACCCATCAGCTCTGCCTGGGCAAGGGAGATAACCATATGCCGGTGGGATGGGGAAAAATCCCGATTTCAGATATTTTGCAAACCATTCTACCCGAATATAAAGGGTTATTCATGATGGAGCTGAGGAGTCGATACTTTAAACATATAAAAGAATCCGCTCAAAATTTATCGGCAATCCTTTCCATGCTGGATACTAGTCTGTATGCTGTTAAAAATTAAAAGGAATTGTTATGGACCCAGTCAATATGTTTCCCGATAGCCCAATTCATCAGGGCAGCACCATGGCAGATTCTTTTACAGCATTAGGGATCAGTACATTCCATGATGCATGTGAATATGTACACAACCTACCCTACGGATATAACTCAAATCGAGATGATTTAATGATTTTGTTCAAGGAGAGACAGGGAACCTGTATCACCAAGCATGCTGTCATTGCATCCCTTGCATCAGAAATGGATCTGCCGGTGTATAAACATATCGGCATCTATGCCATGACAGAAACACTTGTTTCGGGCACAAATGCCATTCTTGAGAAATACAGCATTCCCTGGATACCCATGACACACTGTTTTCTTTCTGATGACATTCATCGTGTAGATCTGACCGAAGGCAACCAAAATGGAAAAAACGGACCCATAAACGAGTTTTTGAGTACCATCAAAGTTGAGCCCGACATCAGTGAAAAAAATGAATATCTGTTTTACCGAAACGCATTAAAGGAGCAAATATTAAAGCAGGGTCCCCTTGAAGGAATTCCAATGAAAATCATTTTACAGGGCAGAGAAGAAGGTCTGGCAATCCTTAAGCGCAATATTCTATAAGAATTATCGATCACACCCTGTGCATTTTTAAAAAGTCTGGCTATAATCAATGCGCCTCGCAGGGATCTTGATTTACATTTCACAGAGAAAAATCAACTCGCACTTTTATAAAGTTTCTACTGGAAAGTTCCAGGTGTTCACAATCCTTTTTTTCAGGAAAAGGTTTTTATCAAATTTATAAATAAAAACCCCCATCAGCTTTCTTTAAAATTGTATCTGCTGTGCAAATTAAATGGTTCGTTTTTACCATCCTGAATAAACAGACAGATGTTGTTTATTCTAATTTCCTCCAAGGATAATTGGGATACCCTTTTACTGAGTTCTTTCAAAATGATACGCTGACTATATTTATCTTTAAGGGGACCGGTCAGCGTCAGGTGAAATTTAAATTCATCCATGACATAGGGATACCCCCATGTGGTTAAATATAATTCCTGAAGAGACGTCAAACCTGATCTTCGGCGTTGATTCATCTTTGCTTCTGTTTCTGGTCTACGGTAACTGTCAAAAAATCGAACAATTCTTGCAGCCAGGTGTTTAAGATTTGAAGTATCCCCAACCGGCGTCAGAGCCAGAAAGTGACTGATCTGTTTAAGCTTCAGTGGGGGGAGTGAAAAAGGCTTTTCAGTTGATGCAAATGTTTCCAGATCATTAATCAGATTATCTTGCTGATCTGTTGAAATCAGCTCAAAGGGCGGTTTTAAGGTGCCATGAAATCCATACCTGGCAGCAGGCCGTATAACATCAAGGAGTTGTGCATCGGATAATCCCTGGATTTTTGGAAGTTCAAGCTGTAAATTGGACGTCAAGCCCCTTGCAAGCCATTCTTTGCCCAGCAGATAAAGATCAGACTCTTTCTCGGGTGCATAATAAATGGCAAACCGATCATTTTTGTACTGAGACACATTATCCATCTTTCTTTGTTGATTCGCCATTCTAAATTCTCCGACACAATTACGGTTTATTTATGGAGCAATCATACATCATGTTGATGAGATTATCATGAGTATGATGCAATAATTTCACTTAAAAACAATTCAATTTTTTTAAAGATCGTCTGAACTCACAGTGTTTAAATCCAATTGTAATATCTATTTAACATTGAACTGATAAATTCCTTTAAAACTAAAAAAATTGATGGAGAACACCATGAGTTATGATTCAAAAAATGAAAAATCGCTGGGTATCACCCCGCTGATCTCCGAAACTGCCCGTGTTGTGGATACACAGTTTGGAAAATACTGTGAAGTAGCAGGGCATACATCCATTACAGAGTCTCAGGTTGGCGATTATTCGTATATCATGAACAATTGTCATGTGATTTATACGAAGATGGGCCGGTTTTGTTCTGTTGCAGCCTATGTCCGTTTGAACCCCGGGCAGCATCCCCTGGATCATGCAGCGCTTCATCATTTCACCTACCGAAGCAGTCAATTTGGGATGGGTGAAGATCACCATGCGTTTTTTGAAGACCGTCGTGCCAACCAGGTTTGCCTGGGACATGATGTCTGGATCGGTCATGGGGCAGTTGTCATGCCCGGAATAAAGATAGGCACGGGTGCAGTTATCGGATCCGGAAGCATTGTTACCCATGATGTTGACCCTTTTACAATCGTTGCAGGGTCCCCGGCCAGAAAAATCAGACATCGATTTCCAGAACAAATCAGAGAGGCTCTCATGGAGATCTGCTGGTGGGATTGGAAAAAACAAAAAATTGAGAATGCGTTACAGGATTTCAGACATTTAACCGCATCAGAATTTGTAAAAAAACATGGATAAATGTGCTGATATTTCTTAATGTCCTGGACTGGCTTGTTCAACTGATGATTCACATTCCTCGTAGATATGACCAAACTGTCAGGGACAAATGAAAATCATTCGCTTTAATCAATCACCCCGCCGCAAGCCGCGGGGGATTAAACCCAATCATGATTAAAAATAATATAACCGTGATTTTCAGCATGTCATGCTACCTTTCTGGGCGTATTAATTGCATCTTTGGGCGGTCTTCAAATTCAAACACATCTGCTGCATAACCGGCCAGTCGGCTGTCTTCCAATGCAGCAGAAACAACCGTTTCAACCACACAGGATCCCAGGCCGATATTGACGATAAAAGCATCTGATTTAACTATTTTAAACTATCTTCATTTAAAATATGTAGCGTAGAATCGATATAAGGGATATCCCCCTGGATGTATGGGCCAATGAACACCATATAGTAAAAACCCAGCCATATATATCAAATTTATCGACCCAAAACTAAATGAAAACAAAATCTTGAAAAAAGTACACGAAAAATGGAATAACCAATTTCGAAATATGACTTATTCTACAGACTCGTTAACCGTTTCCAGTCTGGTCAAACGGTTTTATAGACTTTTGGTGTATTGGTCCCTTTAATAGGCCTGCAAATAAGGTCCCCATATTTTTACGTGAAAGGAGGGCGTATGCTACAGGTAAAATTCAGCGTTGAAAAAAACCAAGTTCCGTTTTTGAATAAGTTTAAAGTCTATGGCTTTAAGGATAAAAACGCTATGTTTCGTGAGGCTATATCGCTTTTCAAGAAAGAAATTGAACTTGAAAGCCTTAGAAAATCTGCTGAATTAAATTTACCTGTTTTACCTGGCTGCTCTCCAGAATCTGCCAGGCGATGTGTTGGATGCCGCCCGAATTGACGGCGCCGGCCCCATTCGTTTTGCCTGGAGCATTCTTTTGCCCGTGAGCATGAACGTCATCGCAGCCCTGGCGGTCATTGAATTTGCCTATATGTGGAATCAGTATCAGCGGCCCCTGATTGTGTCTATGCTGCTCCAGGAACAGTTCAGTCGCGGATTTACCCTTAGTCAGGAAAAATAAATCCATAATCTTTTTGGGATACTGAAAACCCGTTATGACAGCCATGGCCATACCATCTGGGGAAAAACCGGAAAAAGGGAACGCCTTAACGGCATTCCCTTTTTTTGTCTATCGAACCCCTTTTTAGTTTAGCCTTCTAAAAGTTGATCTGCCATTTGGCACCGAAATAGGTTGTATCCCCCTGTTCTGCACCGGTATTGTCCTGGCCTTGATCCAGTTTACCGATTTCCGGGTAAACATAGACGCCCTGCGCCAGGGTGATTTTGGCCTGAAGGTAATACTGAGACGCATCATCTTTTCTGGAAGCGGCCTGGTCAAGCTCAGACTCGGTATAACCATAACCGGCTTCAAAGGACACCATCTCATTGAGTTTGTATCCGGCAATGAGGGTACAGCCAAAAGACTCATTGTCCACCAGGCTGGCCCCGAAAATGACAGGATTCGCATCCGTTGCAGTTTTAAACCCATAGGTTCCCAAATTCTGACCGAGGAAAAAGCTGCCTGCCAGGTAAGCCCGCCCAAATTTCGTCTTGGCGCCCAGACCGACCACATAAGAATTTACACTTATTGAATCGACATCATAGGTGTTATACCCTACCACCGCTTTAAGGGTTGCAAAGTCCAAAGCCGCAGTGTAGCTGGCTTCCAAGTTTGGAATCGTCATCTCTGTTGTGGTACCGCCGAGGGCATCAGCTGTCGGTTCAACTGCAGCAATTTGGAACCCGCCAAATTCAAGACGAAGCATGGGTTTTCGGCTTGCTGAGGTGGCGCCATATTTTTCAAGAGCACCGTCCTCTAAGTATACGGACTTGGAATATACGGTGTAAATGGGGGTGTAGGTCTGACCCACCAGGAAACTGCCCGCACCAAAGTTCCATTCACCATAGAGCTGCCTTAGGTTTGCTGCCCCATTTTTTGCCCCATATTCAAAACGGCCTTTAAGCGCATCGCTTACCTTTACTTTGGCACCGACCCTGGCATCGGTGTTTGTCAAGCAAGTTGTCGCCTAAATTAAATTTATTTTTTTGTAGTAATTTTCTTTAAAATACGCATTTAATTCGCTTCGCTCATTCTTTTTAGGTTTTTTAAGGCAGGGCAGGATCGT
>Ga0257125_1001956_pt1 | contig 18562 bp, 15 predicted proteins | sample SI106_200metaG_FD_190183 | JGI IMG/M metagenome (GOLD analysis project Ga0257125, IMG submission 190183) | Marine microbial communities from Saanich Inlet, British Columbia, Canada - SI106_200 | ecosystem: Environmental > Aquatic > Marine > Inlet | place: Canada: British Columbia | collected...
CAACGACCGCTGCGGTTCCCAGTATACCGCCGATCTGGAGGCAAAGGTTCAGGAAAAAGGGGCTTTCGCCGGATTTGCCTTTGACGGAGACGGGGACAGGCTCATTGCCGTGGATGAAAAGGGCCGAAAAATTACCGGGGATCATATTCTGCTGATTTGTGCCCGCGCTTTGAAAGAAGCGGGTCGGTTGAAGAACAACCTGCTGGTCAGTACCGTCATGAGCAATCTGGGACTGGCCAAAGCCTGTGGGAAATACGGCATTTCCCGTCATGAATCCCGAGTGGGGGACCGGTATGTTCTGGAGGACATGCAGCGGCTGGGGGCGGTTATCGGTGGAGAGGAATCGGGGCACATTATCCTGTCAGATCATCACACCACCAGTGACGGTATCATCACGGCGCTACAGATCCTGGCGGTTATGCTGAAAGAAAAAATGCCGCTTTCCCAACTGTCTCAAATGATGGACGTGTACCCGCAAAAATTAATCAACGTACCGGTCAGGGAAAAGCCCGACATGGCCACTGTGCCGAAAGTCGCGGAAGTCATCCGAAAGGTTGAAGCTGAACTGGGCCATGAGGGCCGCGTGCTGGTCCGTTACTCCGGGACACAAAATCTGTGCCGCGTCATGGTTGAGGCAGCAACAATGGCCACGACCGAAAAGTATTGCCGGCAGATCGCCGACCAGGTCCGGGAAGCCCTGGGAAGTGACGCGTGACAAATTGTCAACCACTCACTGCCCCCTGACAACTGTCCCCTGCTCACTCATCCAAAAAGAATTCTTTCATTTTTTCGGCGACTTCCTCAAGCGTTTCACTAAGCCACAACACATCATCAATGGTGAGTCGACCGGCTCTGGTGGAACTCTTTTTTCCATCCTTTCGCGTGTAAGCCCTGGGGCCGATCTGCATTTTGGGATCGGCATCTCCATACTGGTTGATTGAAACCTGAAGTCCTGTCTCCTCATTTTCCCAGGAAACCAACACCTTATCTTTGCTTGCATCGTATGCCATCTATTCTTGTCCTCTCAATGGTTTTTGGCGCTTAACCCAAACGGCTGGAGGGAAACCCCATCCGTTTGAAGGGAGTGAATATAAGAGAAAGCCTTTCTCATGGCAAGGGAAAAAAGATGAAACCCTTCACGGTTTCCCCATTATCGTAGGGGCAATCCCTTGTGGTTGTCCCTTGTTTTGGGTACCCACAAGGGGTACCCCTACAACCGATACCATGGCATTGACTTTGGTCGCAACAAGCGCCGGCCCGCTACCAGGCAGGGGAAGCCACCACCAGGACCACACACTGCTCTTCGCCTGTGTTCAGCAGGGCATGGCTGTCGCCTGCGGGGATCCAAATGGCGTCTCCCGGTTTCACGGGCCGGGTTTCATCTCCCACAGCCATTTCTCCCGTACCGTGAAGGATGAAATAGATCTCCTCCATGGGGTCCACATGGGCCTCGATTTCTTTCCCGGGGTCAAGCCTGGCGATGGCCAGAAAACCGATTTCTTTCAGGTTTCGCCGATCCAGGATCATCTGTGCAATGGCGCCCCCATGGGCCAGGTAGGTGGTATCCAGAACTTCCTTATCACTGATATTTCTCACTAACATATGATCATCCTTATTGACTTTTCAGTTCCATTCGGCAAGAATTCCGAATACATTCATTTGTGATTGAAGACCTTATAGCAAAATTTTGGAGGATGCCAAATGGAAAAAGGAAAACTGGATCCCCGGTTGAAATTGATCCAGCAGGCGGATTTGAAAGATAAGGTGGTTTTGTTGCGGGTAGACCATAACGTGGTTAAAAAGGGTATCATCAAGGATCCGTACCGCATCGATGCCACCATCGGGACCCTTTACGCCATCGCCGCGGCGGGGGGTAAGCCCATACTCATGAGCCATGTGGGTCGCCCCAGGGACAAAAAAACCGGCGTGATTTCATGCCGGGAAGACCAGTCCGTACTGCCCATTGTGCGCTATCTCGAACAGAAACTGCCCGTTAGAATCCACCCACAGGAGTTTCCCGTGGATCCCCGGAAAGGGATTACTCACATTGATGATTCCATAAAACCAACCCTTGAGGCCCTTCGAAAGGGAGATGTCGATATGGTTTATCTCCCCAATTCACGTTGGTTTGCCGGAGAACAGAGCAAAGGACCCGAAAGAGATACCCTTTCTACTGAATTGGCTGCCATGGCGGATATCTTTGTGAATGACGCATTTGGATCCTGGAGCGTGGCGGTGTCCACCTACGATGTGGCCACTCGCCTGCCTTCATATGCAGGGAATCTGCTTCAAAAGGAAATGGCCAATCTGTATCGTGTTCTGGAACCCGAGAGACCCTTTGTGGGGGTGGTGGCCGGCGCCAAGTACGACACCAAAATCGGCCCCCTCAAGGTCCTTTATAACAAAGTGGATCACCTGATCCTTGGCGGACTCATGTACAATACCTTTCTTTCGGCAAAGTACGGGGTGACCATCAACGGGGTTTCAGCGGAAGACAAGGTGTTGGCAAAGGAATTGGTTGATCTGGATCGGACCGAGGGAAAGATTCTGGAAATGCCCATGCTGGTGGAGTCGGACAGCACCGGGGATCGGACCGAAGGGGGGTATCGCCTGGTTGAAACCGCGCAATTAAAAGAAGGCGGCAGCCTGCAATATATCCTGGATGTCCATGAAAAATCATTTCGGGACCCGCGTGTCACGGAAATCATCGGGTCAGCCCGGACTATTTTTGTGAATGCGGTGATGGGTCTGATGCCGCTGTTTTTCGAAGGGTCCCGGGAACTTTATCGTCTCATAAACGAAAATACTTCCGCTTCGAAGCTTTATGCGGGGGGCGACACGCTCCAGGAACTGAGGAACCTCTGCCCCGGTATTTATATGGCCGGTCTTGATGATCCGAAAACCTATTATTTCACGGGCGGCGGAAGTGTGCTTGCCGCCATTGAACAGGGGAGCCCCTACAAAATGAAGCCTTTTGCGGCATTGCTAAGGGAGGAACCTGCATGACCCTGACCCCCCTTTTTGACCCTGAGGAACATCAAAGACCCATGCGGGTGGCCGCCTTCATGTCCGGCTCGGGCACCAATATCATGCGGCTGCTGGAGCTTGAAAAGGCTCTTGGGGCCCAGGACGGCCGGTCTCCCTTTGAGACCGTTTTTATTTTCTGCGACCGCTCCGATGGTGTTTCTGCCGGTGAAAAGATTGCCCTTGAAAACGGTCTGCCATATTTCAGCTATGATATCAGGATGTTTCATGTCCGTAGGTCTATCAAGCGGACGGTTGCAAACAAGGAAGGGCTTGCGGCAAGACGGACCTATGATCGGGTGGCTGAGACGCTGGTGAAGGCTTTTCATATTGATCTCATCGCCCTGGGTGGCTATATGAGTTATACGACACTTGGCAGATGTGTCAATGTGCATCCGGCCGATCTTTCTCTGCTGGATTCCCGCGGCAACAGGAAATACGTGGGAGACCAGGCGGTTCATGATGCCATTTGCGCCGGGGAGCGGGTGCTGAGATCCTCCACCCTTTGGACGGATGAGGGCGTAGACACGGGACCCCTTCTCATGGTTTCCGATCCGGTTCCCGTAACGCTTCCGGAACCCCTGAAGGATTTAGTGAGAGACCCGGATCGGCTTGAACAGGTCGTGGATCACCACCAGGAACAACTCAAGGAAGCGGGGGACTGGAAAATATTTCCACGTACTATCGAACTCATTGCCCGGGGACGTTTCGCTTTTGACCCGCAGGGGCAGGTCTACCTGAATGGTGACCCTGTGCCTGGGGGTTTTCGGGAATAAACAGATTTAGATAAGGAGATCCTGCCATGAGTGAATTGATCCTTTGGATGGACAAGGAAATGAGCAAGATGAAGCGCGATATGGATCGTCTTTTCAGGGAATCAAGGCCCGAAATCGGGGTCGGTCTCTTCCAGGAAAAGATTTCGCAGCATATGCCGGTTGAGACCTTTATGACCGAAGAGGCCTTTATCATCCGTGCGGTGATTCAGGACGTCGATCCCGAAAATATTGATATATCGGTGAAAGACTACCAGTTGACCATAAAGGGACGCAAAAAGGAGGAAACTGTGGAGAACGACGGTTATTGCAGGCAAATGGTCCGCAAACTCAGGTCTTTTCAACGAACCGTCCCGCTCCCATTCAAGGCGGTTCCGGAACAGATCAAAGCGACCCTGAATTCGAATGTATTGGATATCCAAATTCCCAGACAGGACCGGGCGAAACAACGCCGTGTCAGAATTAAGATCGCCCGACTTTAGGGCCTCGGCAAAAAATAAATGCGCAAGATTGCGCCGTATTTTGGTACGTATACAAGGCGCATCCACCAGTGCATATTAGTGGATATGTGCCGGTGGATGCAACACAGTAGACGGACCAAAGGACAAGCTAGATTGTGTATTTATTTTTTGCCGAGGCCCATAAATCGAACCCAAAAGGAGATTGATCCATGCCCAGAAAAACTTCTTATGAGGAAGTACCCGTCGATAAACTCCGCTGGCGGCTTGATCCCGCCACGCTCCCCTTTAAAAACACCGATGGTCTGGAACCCCTGGACGAAATTGTGGGCCAAAAACGGGCTGTTGAGGCTTTTAAATTCGGAATGGGCATTGATAGCCATGGGTACAATGTTTTTGTCACCGGCATGCCCGGTACCGGACGGATGTCTACGGTTAGGAAAATGCTGGAAGCGATCTCCAGAAAAGATCGGGTTCCCGATGACCTCTGTTATATCAACAATTTCAAAAATCCCGAGTCGCCCATACTCCTCCGTCTAAAAGGTGGTGAGGGGGCCGGTTATAAAAAAGATGTTCATGACTTTGTGGAATTGCTCAAAAAACAGATCCCCATGATCTTTGAAAGCCAGGAATATATCAACACCAAGAAGGAAATCATGGCGACCTATGAGGCCAGAGGGAAAGGATTTTTCAAAAGCCTCGGTGAAAAGGTGAAAGAAGATGGGTTTGCCCTGGTGGATGTTCAGGTGGGTCAAATCAAACGGCCCGAAGTGATGCCCCTGGTAGACGGAAACCCGACCCATATTGACCAGGTTGAAGCCATGGTTGAGAAGGGCCGGTTCCCCAGTGATGAATTTGAAACCATGAAGGAAAAGTACGGTGAACTTAAGGCGCGGGTCGAACAGATCTTTATTGAACTGAAAGACCTGCAAAAAGAGGTTCAGGAAAAAATCGAAGAGATGGACCGGCAGACTTTCATGGACAATGCGTCGGATCTGGCAAAACCGCTTACCGGAAAGTACAAGAACAAAAGGATTAAGACATATCTTCAAAACATGTTGGAAGATATGGCGGACAACCTGCAGATTTTCAACCCGCAACAACAGCCCCAGATTCCGGGTATGCCCTCCCCGTTGACTACCGATGGGGATCGTTTCCAACCTTATCAGGTCAATCTGCTGGTGGACAACAGTGACCAGAACGCGCCGCCCGTTATTGTTGAGAGTTATCCCACATACCGCAACATTTTCGGCAGCATCGAACGGATTGTAGATCGGGCCGGCGTCTGGCGAACGGATTTCAGCAAAATAAAGGCAGGATCTCTCTTAAAGGCCCTGGGCGGCTACCTGATCATCAATCTTCTGGATGCCATCCAGGAGCCGGGGGTGTGGCAGGCGCTTAAAAGGGCGCTCAAAAGTGAACAGCTCGAAATTCAAACCTATGATCCTTTTTACCTGTTTACCACCAGTGGGCTTAAGCCTGAGGCCATCGATCTGGATATCAAGATTGTGGTTATTGGAGACGCCCATCTCTATCATCTGCTGCTCAATTATGACCCTGATATGAAAAAGGTGTTCAAGGTGAGGGCCGATTTTGACACCGTCATGGACAAAACGGACGAGAGCATTCAGCAGATTTCACGGTTCATAAGGATGAAAACCATGGAGGAGGAGTTGAAGCCCTTTGACCGGACGGCGGTGGCGCTCCTGATGGAACAGGCCGTTCGTATGACGGGTCGCCAGGAAAAGATTACCACCAGTTTTCCACGATTGACCGACCTGGTGAGAGAAGCCGATTATGTGGCAAGTGAGGAAAAGAAAAAAACGGTTACCGCAGGCCATGTGGAAAAGGTTATCGAATCCCGAAAATTCAGATCCGGTAGGGTGGAGGAACATCTGCAGGACATGATTGATCGTGGAACGATCATGATTGACCTTGAAGGGGAAGTGGTGGGCCAGGTGAACGGGCTGGCGGTTTATGCCATGGGGGATTACATGTTCGGCAAACCGTCCCGCATTACCTGTTCCACCGCCATGGGTCGTGCCGGTATCATCAACATTGAACGGGAAGCGGACCTGTCAGGCAGTACCCATAATAAAGGGGTGCTGATACTGGGGGGCTATCTCAGAAAAAAATATGCCCAGGACAAACCCCTGACCATGAGCGCCAGCATTGCGTTTGAACAGTCCTATGGCGGTGTGGACGGCGACAGCGCCTCTTCCACGGAAATCTACGCGCTTTTGAGCAGCCTTTCCGAGGTTCCTCTCAAACAGACCATCGGCGTGACCGGTTCGGTGAATCAGAATGGCCAGGTCCAGGCCATTGGGGGGGTCAATGAAAAAATTGAAGGGTTTTTTGACTGCTGTAGGAAAAAAGGCGCCAATGATTCACAGGGCGTGATGATACCCGAGAGCAACGTGAAAGATCTCATGCTCAGGCAGGATGTGGTGGAGGCGGTCAGCAAAGGCCAATTTCACGTGTATCCCGTTAAGAGCATCGATCAGGGCATTGAAATCCTGACCGGCAAGAAAGCCGGAAAAAGAAAAGCGGACGGGTCTTACCCCAAAGGTTCCATCAGTAAACTGGTGGATGATAAGCTGAAGGAACTGGCAGAAGGCCTCAAGAATTTTGCCGGGGATAAGGGTGAAGAGAAAAAGGAAGCAAAAAAAGGGTGTAAGCAGTGTTCCTGAATTCTGAGCGCTGAAATGAAAAAAGAAGACTGGCAGAATCGAGGCAAAGGGCATCGGGAACGGTTGCGCCAACGGTTTGTAACGGGAGGCCTCGAGCAGTTTACCGATGAAGAAGTGGTTGAGTTCCTTCTGACCCTGGGGACTCCCAGAGGAGACCTGAAACATGCCGCCCGGGATGCCATGAAAGCATTCGGCACCCTTTCAGGTGTTCTGTCGGCACCCATGGAAAAGCTTAAGGAGATCAAGGGCATCGGGCAGAAAAATGCCCTTTACCTAGGGTTGGTTCATCAGACGGCCAAACGATATCTTCGAGATCGAATTGCCGGGAAAACCTTTTTTGGATCGTCTCAGGCGGTGTTCGATTATCTTTTTCATTCCATGCGGGACCTCAAAAGAGAGGTTTTCAGGGTTTTTTTCCTGACCCGGAAAAATGAAGTTATTACGGATTGCGATATGTTCGAAGGCGGTTTGACCGGTAGCGCGGTTTATCCTCGCGAGATCGTTACCCTTGCCCTGGAACATAAGGCGGCGGGCCTCGTATTTGTCCATAACCACCCTTCGGGGGACCCCGCCCCGTCTCCAGAGGACCAGCGTCTGACAAGGGACCTGGTCTGGGCAGCCATGCTGATGGGCATCCAGATCCTGGATCACCTGATCATCGGAAATAACCGGTATTTCAGCTTTGCGGACCAGGGGGTCATCAAGGGTTTTGCAGATAAGTACCATCAGCGGTTCGACACCCCCTAAATCCTTGACAATCCCGTGTATTTATGGATTATAGCAGAGGTCTCCAGCAAATGACTGGGAATGCGAGAGTGGCGGAACTGGTAGACGCGCTGGATTTAGGATCCAGTGGGGAAAACCTGTAGGGGTTCGAGTCCCCTCTCTCGCACCAGCATTGAAACGATATCCGAATGAGACCTTTGGAAATTATGGTGTGCATTAGGCACGAACTTTAAATGTGCCTTGAAATCAAGAAAATCATTGTTAGTTTTTCACCTCACGGTGGTGGGACTTCCAGGTTCTAGCAGATGCGGGTAACCTTAGGTGCCCATAATATATTGTGAAATGTCAACATGTGAAAGAGGATGAGGATGACCATGAAAGCCAGCTTGGAAGACATCAGCCAGGTCAAAAAGAAGTTGTCCGTGGAGATTGATGCAAAGGAAGTTAACAAGAAACTCAATACCGCCTACGGGAAGATAGGGAAGCAGACGAAAATTCCCGGATTCAGGCCAGGAAAGGTTCCCAGGAAAATCCTGGAGTCCTACTTCGGAAGTCAGGTAGAGGCTGATGTGGCCAGCGAACTGGTCAATGAGTCTTTTCCGAAAGCGGTGGAGGAGACAGGTGCGTTCCCTTTGAACCAGCCTCAGCTCGAAAAAGGCGAGGTTAAACTGAACGAAAAATTTGTTTACTCGGCAACCATGGAAGTCCGGCCCAAGTTTGAAGTAAAAGACTACCTGGGCTTGGAGGCTGAGAAGGAAATAGTGTCCATTGGCGAAAATGAAGTTTTGAAAAAACTTGAACAGATCAGAGAAGGCAATGGAAAACTTGAATCCCTTGCAGAGCCCCGGCCGATCCAGGACGGTGATTTTGCCGTTATCAATTATCAGGGTTTCGAAAACGACGCGCCCCTCGACGGGATCAAGGATGAGAACTTCCTGCTGAACGTGGGGAAAGGCGATTTCCATAAAAGTATTGATGAAGCACTCATCGGGCTCAACAAGGATGACAAAAAGGACGTGGTCGTCGATTTTGAGGAAGATTACTTCAACGACAACCTGAAGGGAAAAACCGTTCGTTTCGAGGTTTTGGTGACGGATATCAAAGAACGAAATCTTCCGGAGCTGAATGACGAGTTTGCCAAGAATCTCGGTGCTGATTTCGAGGATCTGAAAGGGCTCAAGGAAGAAATTGAAAAAAATGTTGTTGCCCAGGAAAAAACCCGCGTGGAACAGGATTTGAAGCGGCGACTGCTTGGAAAGATATCCGAGGGAACTGAGTTTGAAGTTCCCCAGACACTGGTGGACGCCGAAGTGGCGTTTTCCGTCAAGAGCCTCCAGGCAAATTTTGAGAGAAGCGGGGCAAGTTTTGAAAAGGCAGGTATTTCGCCCGAAATGTTGAAACAGCAGTTTGGCCCTGCTTCTGAAAGTCGTGTCAAGGAGAGGCTTATTCTGGGCCAGATTGCCCGGCAGGACGATGTCACCATCAGCGATGATGAATTTACGGAAGGGCTCGAAAAAATGGCCCAGGGCATGGGGCAAGACGTAGAGACCATCAGAAAATATTACGAAGCACGCGGGGAAGTGGACATTTTACAGGAACAGATGCTCGAGGAAAAAACATTGGACTACCTCGTGGAAAACGCCAAGATTAAAGAGGTGGCGGCCGGTGCGCTGACGCCGGACAAAAGCGACGAAAAGGAGGCTCAGTAGACCTATTATGTTAATCCCAATGGTGATTGAACAATCAAGCCGCGGTGAAAGGGCTTATGATATTTATTCCCGGTTACTCAAAGACCGCATTATATTTATTACGGATCAGGTGGCCGATCCAATGGCCAATACCATCATTGCACAGCTGCTTTTTCTGGAATCTGAAGACCCGGATAAAGACATCCATATGTACATCAATTCCCCTGGTGGTTCCGTGACATCCGGAATGGCCATCTATGATACCATGCAGTATATTAAACCCGATGTGGCCACCATCTGCATGGGACAGACCTCCAGTATGGCCGCTTTGCTTCTGGCGGCCGGAGCAAAGGATAAACGGTATGCCCTTCCCCATTCCAGAATCATGATTCACCAGCCGCTGGGGGGTGCTCAGGGGCAGGCTACGGATATTGACATACACGCCAGGGAAATACTCAAAATCAGGGACACCCTCAATCGGATTCTTGCCGACCATACGGGTACGGATATCAAAAGAATCCGCAAAGATACGGAACGTGATTTTTTTATGGACAGCCAGCAGGCTAAAGAATACGGTATTATCGACAAGATTATTCATAAAAGAGAAATCAAAGATTCGTTAACCGACGAAAAATAGGAAAGAAGGTCATGGGCAAAAACGATATTTCCAATGATGACCTGCTGTGTTCTTTTTGTGGAAAGAGCCAGGATGAGGTAAAAAAGCTCATTGCAGGCCCTTCGGTATATATTTGTGACGAATGTATACAGCTTTGCAACGAAATTATTGCGGAAGAATACAACCAGGAGGATGAAGAGGACGGGCCTCAGCTTTTAAAACCCGTTGAAATCAAGGAAACCCTCGACCAATATGTCATAGAACAGGACAAAGCAAAGAAGGTCCTTTCTGTGGCTGTTCACAACCACTACAAACGGATCAACACCAAAGTGGATATGGAAGGGGTTGAGATCGAAAAGAGCAATATCCTGCTCATCGGGCCTACGGGTTCAGGAAAGACGCTCCTCGCCCAAACCCTTGCCAGGATACTGAAAGTACCCTTTACCATTGCGGACGCAACGACCCTCACCGAAGCCGGCTATGTGGGTGAAGACGTCGAAAATATCATTTTAAACCTGGTCCAGATGGCGGATTATGATGTGGAGTCGGCGTGTAAAGGCATTGTTTATATTGATGAGATCGACAAGATCGCCCGAAAGTCGGACAGTCCGTCCATTACGCGTGATGTTTCCGGTGAAGGGGTGCAGCAGGCGCTTTTGAAAATAATTGAGGGCACCCTGGCAAATGTGCCGCCCAAGGGCGGGAGAAAACACCCGCAGCAGGATTTTGTCAAAGTAGACACCAGCAATATTCTGTTCATCTGTGGTGGAACCTTCAACGGCATGGACAGGATCATCAGGAATCGCATCGGAAGCAAATTCATGGGGTTTGAGGCGGACATCAAGGGGAAGGGCGACGTCGATATCAATAAAATCATGACGCTCGTTCAACCGGAAGATCTGATCAAGTTTGGTCTGATTCCCGAATTCATCGGCCGTATCCCCATTGTGACGACTTTGAATGAACTGAGCCTGGATGCCCTTGTCCGGATTCTCACGGAACCTAAAAACGCCCTGACCAAACAGTATAAAAAACTGTTTGAGCTGGAAGACGTGGAACTGAAATTTACGGAAGAAGTCCTGACCGCCGTAGCTGAAGCAGCGCTCAAAAGAAAGTCGGGGGCCAGGGGGTTGCGGGCGATTCTTGAATCGCTCATGTTGGAAATTATGTACGACATTCCATCGATTCCGGAAATTCGGGAATGCATCATCAATGAAGAGGTTGTCACCAAGGGTGAACCGCCCCTGTTGGTATATGAAAACCAAGCAAAATTTGGATAAAAAATGCTGAATACCATAAAGAAAGATATTCAAGATAAAAGCGGTGTTGACGAGAAATTCTATTACCCCCTTCTCCCTTTGAGGGATGTGGTGGTTTTTCCCAACGTGGTTGTGCCCCTTTTCGTGGGGCGTAAAAAATCAATTAAAGCGCTCGAATATGCGCTTTCCCATGAAAAAGAGGTTTTCTTGTCAGCCCAGGCGGATGCCGGCGTAGATGACCCGACACCCAAGGATATCTATTCCTTTGGGACGTTGGGGGCAGTCCTTCAGTTGCTAAAGTTGCCTGACGGCACCGTCAAAGCCCTCATTGAAGGGAAGGAGCGCGGCAGGATAGATAATTTCATGGATAAGCAGGGCTTTTTCATGGTTGAGATCAGCAAATGCGAGGAGCTTTCTGTTTCGGACCTGGAAACGGAAGCCCTGATGCGCAGTATCAATACCAGCTTTGAAGAATATGCAAAACTGAATACGAAGATCGGCAAAGAAATTGTTTCGGCTGTGACCGCCATTGAAGACCCCGGACGTCTGGCCGATACCATTGCCGGTCATTTGGCAATGAAAGTTTCGGAAAAGCAGGGTATCCTGGAAACCATGAACCCCAACAAGCGGCTCGAACGGCTGTATGGCGAGTTGGGAAATGAGGTGGATATCCTTCGCATCGAACAACGGTTGCGGACGCGTGTCAAAAAGCAGATGGAGAAGACCCAGAAAGACTATTATCTCAATGAGCAGATCCGCGCCATTCAAAAGGAGATGGGGGCCAAGGACGACTTCAAAGCCGAACTGGCGGATCTGGAAAAGAAAATCAAACGTAAAAGAGTTTCCAGGGAGGCCCACCAGCGGATAAGGCAAGAATTCAAAAAACTCAAGATGATGTCCCCCATGTCGGCGGAAGCCGCCGTGGTGCGAAATTATATTGATTGGATCATTGACTTGCCATGGTTTGACAAGAGCCGGAAGAAATTTGACATCGCGGAAGCCGAGATCATCCTGAACGAAGACCATTACGGGCTGGAAAAACCCAAAGAGCGAATTCTGGAATATCTGGCGGTTCAACGCCTCACTAAGAAAATGAGAGGTCCTATCCTCTGCCTGGTGGGCCCCCCCGGTGTCGGTAAAACGTCACTGGCTAAATCGGTGGCCCGGGCCACGGGCCGGAATTACGTACGCCTTTCCCTTGGAGGGGTTCGGGATGAAGCTGAAGTCAGGGGGCACAGGCGAACCTATATCGGAGCAATGCCCGGAAAGATCATTCAGTTTCTGAAAAAGGCAAAATCCAACAATCCCGTATTCTGCCTGGATGAAGTGGACAAGATGAGCACTGATTTCAGGGGTGATCCATCTTCTGCGCTGCTGGAAGTACTTGATCCGGAACAGAATGTGGCCTTTAATGACCACTATCTGGACCTCGATTATGATCTCTCGGACGTTTTTTTTATCACCACGGCCAATAACCTGCATAATATTCCCATACCCCTGCAGGACAGAATGGAGATTATCCGGTTGGCCGGTTATACGGAAATTGAGAAATTAAATATTGCAAAACAGTTTCTCGTCAAGAAACAGGTTGAACAAAACGGACTTGACCCGGAAAACATCGCCTTTACCGACAAGGCTATTTTAACGATCATCCAAACCTATACCAGCGAAGCGGGCGTTAGGAATCTTGAACGCGAGATTTCATCCATTTGCCGAAAGGTCGCCAAAGAGGTTGTGCTGAAGGGGGAAAGCACCCGGATCACCGTCAAGGTGCAATCCATTCCGAAATATCTGGGTGTACCCAAATACCGTTATGGCAGGACAGAGGAAAAAGACAGTATCGGTGTTACTACAGGCCTTGCATGGACGCAATTCGGCGGAGAGTTGCTTCAAACAGAAGTGACCATCATGCCGGGAAAGGGCAAGTTATCGCTTACCGGCAAGCTGGGTGAGGTTATGCAGGAATCAGCTCAGGCTGCCTTGAGTTATGTCCGATCAAAGGCAAGGGCACTCAAATTACCGGATGATTTTTATGAAAAAATTGATATCCATATCCATGTCCCAGAAGGCGCCACTCCCAAGGACGGGCCGTCGGCAGGCGTTACGCTGGCGACTTCCATTGTATCGGCGTTAACGCGATATCCTGTCCGCTGCAGCATTGCCATGACAGGAGAAATAACGCTTCGGGGAAGGGTACTGCCCATCGGCGGGCTCAAAGAAAAGATCCTGGCCGCTCACCGGGGCGGGGTCACGAAGGTTCTGATCCCCATGGAGAACAAAAAAGACATTGTGGACGTCCCTAAAAGGATATTGCGAAAAGTGGAGCTAATTCCTGTAGAGCATGTGGATGAGGTTTTGAAAGAAGCCCTGATACTGGAGGACGGGCAGGAATTGTTTGCGCCGGAAGCGGAGGTTCAGCCCTTTTGCTTCACAAATCTTGACAAACCCGAAAAAGAAGTTGAAACCACTGTTACCGCGCATTGATTTCGGATTTTGTCTTGACAGGATCAACCAAACTTGCTAATTATATCCAACTGAGCTTTGGTTCAGGCGGGTAGCTCAGTGGGAGAGCACCGGCCTTACAAGCCGGGGGTCACGGGTTCAAATCCCGTTCCGCCTACCACTTTTAATAGGTGCTATCAAAAGGATCAACCGACTGCTTAAAAAGGGCCGTTTTCGATAACATGGGGGCGTAGTTCAGTTTTGGTTAGAACGCCGGCCTGTCACGCCGGAGGTCGCGAGTTCGAGTCTCGTCGTCCCCGCCAATAAAAACAAGGGGTTAGGCCAACTTGGCTTAACCCCTTTTTATTTTATGTGTCCCTCTATGTGTCTTTTTCTTTCCAGAAAGATTTGATTTGACGGAAATGAGGACTCGTTTTTGAGGTTATTTGAGGATTGGATTGATGGGAAAGAAAAATATTTTCATCATCAATTTTGAGGGATTCTTTTTTTAGAAAACTACCGAGAGAAAACCTGAAGATTGACAGACTCGCGGGGTAAATGTGGCTCATATTCTCACCCTTCAGCCGCCTGATGTATGTTGGATTGGAAAGCGTTGTTGTCGGGTTTGAGAACCGCTTAGTGAGCCCAGGACTTACTCTCCCACAACGGAAGGCTGCCAGAGGTATCCTTCTGTGGGATTAAAATTACTTGACGGAAGCATAATATAGGTAATGCCGCGTTCTGCCTTGGCGATTATACATGCCTACCTGGTCCTATTTCTCATCCAAAATTTCCCTCAATTTTTGGGAGAATTCTTTCATCTTGAAGGGTTTCTGAATAAAACCATTGCAACCTCGATCCAATATCTCGGTCGCTTGTCCATTGATGCTGTATCCGCTAGACAGAAGAACCTTAATTTTTGGGTTTATTCCTTTCATCTTATCATAAGTCACTCCGCCACTCATATTCGGCATGATCATGTCCAGAACCACTATATCAATCTGATCTTTGTTTTCCTCATATATCCTTATGGCCTCTTTTCCGCTTCTGGCTGTCAAGGCTTTGTAACCAAGTGAATTTAACAGATCTTCCGCAATTTCAATTATCATATCCTCATCGTCTACAAAAAGGACTGTCTCAGATCCCCTTAATGTGTCTCCATCTGATTTCTTCTCTTCAGTGGCCTCTTTTTCAGAAGCAGGCAGATAGACATTGAAGGTGCTGCCATGACCTTTTTCACTGTAAACATTGATGAATCCGAGGGATGATATGAAAATTATACGAGAGTGAAAGTTCTATTTTCTATGTAATCTTCTTCAGCTAAATAATCATCAAGAATAAGAAATGATTTTCCGAGCTCATTCAATGATAATATTAACCTATATCCTTCAGTCTCTCCTCCTGATTCAGACACAGGCACTATACCTTCTGGAATACGAATATCGCCGTCCTCATCACGCCCCATGTAACATCCATCTGCCGATTTTTCCTCCATGAAATCATAGTAGGCATCTTCATCCATTTCAAAATCCGCCCATGGAAACACGTATGCAATCGCTTCCTCTAAAGAAAGGCCTACGCCATAAATTGCAGGCCAAGATTCCTCTTCAATATCATCTCTTGATTTACAGCCTATCTTGATCTCGAATCTTGGCAAGGATTTATTAATCCAGTCTTCAAACTCGATATAGACATCTTCATCATCTGAAAGCAATTCAATCCAATATCTGTCAAGCCGCAGTCTATTGAGCTTCTGTATATCTGGAGGAGGTTGTGTTAGATTGCATAATTCGCTAAGACTTTCTTCGGAAAGGAATTTATTTTTAGGAATTTCGATTTTCCACCCTTTCCCTGTGTTTATAAGTGACTCTTCAGATACGCTCTCCCAGTATATTTTATCTTCGTTTATATCATATAGGGCTACAATGACTGGCAGAGAATGCTTCATCCAATATTTGACATGCCTATTCTCAGATCGAAAAATGAATGAGCTTTCTGTAGATTCTGAAAAATGGCTTGGACCGGACTTGACTTGGATTGCTATCAGACTTCCTGTCGGTTTCCCATCATCGTCAACAATTTCGACATGAGCATCTATCCCATAGTCGTGCAGATATTGCTCTCGAAATAGCCACCCATAATAAGAAAAGAATTTCTCAATGGAACTGACGCCGAGCCTATCTGTTTTTGGAGGAGCTGTCATGGATTTAAATTATAACAATAAATTTTGGTATGGAGCCAAACGGGAGACATGCAGTACCAATTGATTTTGGATGCGTTCATGGTTTCAGGTAACTTGTTCAAATGAAGTTTCAACTCTCATTATGGATCATAGACCCACGCTTGTTTTTGCCAGTCATAGTACCATTCAACTGGTATCCGATGATGTTCACGTTCAAATACGTCAATTATTGCCAAATGAACACGAAGCCGAAGATCTTTGCCATTCGCATCAGAAGGATTTAGGCCTTTGTATCCTTTTGTCTTTTTCAGCTTTTTGCGGTCTGCAAGGTCAAACCATCCGAGAACGCTTAACCCAGGGTTACAAGCCCAAAGACGGCTACCTGAATAATGTCCTATCGGAGTTCCGAAAAATTTACCATTAACATGAATTTCTACAACGCAACGAGCTTTTACTTCTAGCCCCCCATCAATATTTGTTATAAAGAATTGTACTTTGGGAAATGGATATTCATTGTTAGGCCCATATAGGAGAACTGGGACTAAATGACGAGTTTTCTCATCATATATTTGGTCACGTCTTTGTTTGATTTCTTGCGGGCTAAATTTGCTTCCTCGTGGACTGTTCAATAACGAAAATTCGAGTTTTGCGTGGCACTCATAACAGGCAGGGATTGCATTATCAATGGCATTGAGGGCCGGAGAACTTAATGTCGGGTCAATATGATGTAATTCTATATCAAGTCCACATTGTTTGCCACACATACAGCAATGACGACCTGACCAGAGAAGCGCCTTTTTACGAACACTAGCTGAAAATCTTTTCGTCTTTTTGCCCATCCTTATTCCTCTGCCATTTTAAAAGCCAATTCCCCGCACAGTCACAGTTTAACGTATGGGTCAGAGGTTGCTTGACGCGCAGAGGAAAGCAATCCCCTGCACCCAGTTGTGTACGCCCGGCACGGGCGTGAACTAATGGGGTGTAAGTCCCCTGTGTGTGAATCCGGTCTATGAGCTTCAAGTATTCGCCAAAAAACTACCAGCCTAAGGCAAAGGCAAACAACTAGGTGAATGCTTTTATCTTTGCTAATGGACATTCATTTCCCACTAGAGGCAGGTAGTCTCTGCGAAGAGCTTAGTGCAGACTCCGTTTCTGGTCTGGGGTGAAAAATTCTAAACTATCCGATTTTGTTTTTCTTTACACGATTCTTATACCGTATGTACTTTGTAATCAAATAACTAATACTCTCAAATGTATCATAGCAATATTCGTCAGGATTGTGAATCTTTTGGTCTACAGTAAACATGTCTTCATCAATGTGAGCAAGAAATTGGTTCCTTGCTTTCCAGAGATCATCAAGGTAATCATGCGCCCAGTCTGATGGCCAGACTTCCGACATAAGTTTCTCTTTAGCTTTGCGCCCATTTTTTATTGAATATAATTCTTTGTAATCACGAAAAATCGCTTCTACAGTTAATCGCAAATTTATTCCAGCATCCTCAATATGATGTTCGTGTGTAAGACTTGCAGCATTATTGTAATAATATAGAGCTATATGGATAAATCTTGAGCATTTGACGAATAAGTTATAATAGTTTTTGACAATTTTTGGTAAACATTTATGCTCTGAAAATGTGTATCCATTGCGCCATTCAACTAATAGTTTTAAAAAGGGTTTTCGTTTGCAACTTAAGAGGTCAATGTACTCTGCTTTTGAACGTATAGACTTTATGTGGGACTTCCATTGCTCATGGCTGTCACTCTTGAACGACCAATGTAGTATTGGTGGTTTAACAGTGCCTCTCATTATAAACTTTACGCGCTTTAGGATATCGCGCAAATCTGGTTTTGTATCAGAAGAGATATAGATATCGCATTTTCTAGAATGGTGTGGAAAATTGTAAGGAGGAAAAGCTCTATTTGTAATCAGAAAAGCTGCTTTAAGGATCGTTGGATTTGCAGAATATCTATACCTTTCTCTGTTTCTTTTATCCTCCACAAGAAAATATAAAGGTATTCCTTTATAATGAGAATAGCCGACCTCATCACATAACACAGTTGCCTTAGGGTAAAGCCCATTATCATTCATGAGAGTTACACATGTTTCAAACATAATGCCTCTTGACTCAGCCTTCTAGTGTCGTCAGACCTTATATCCCAAATTGTATCGTAACGGTGTTAGGTGCAGATCCCCTTTATCTTAGTACCAGCATGTAACTCATGATCATCAAGGGATTGTAAAAGCGAGTCGTGCCACAATACAGATATATTGAGTATATGAAATTCTTTTTTATGTCAAAAACCGAATATGCCTTGCCATCCGCAAGAGACTTGAAGTCAAATGATTTGCCGTTTCACCGGCTTCAGAAAGGACTATGCGCGTAAGTGTGGCGCTGAATGCCAGGATTCAATCAACCCTGGCAAATGAAATTTTTTAGGCCCAGGCAGCGAAAATCGGCAAATCAGTTTTTAGAAGAGATCTGAAGGTTCTTTGAGGATTTGTGATTTAAGACGCTGGTTTCTAAACTACCGTTGGGAAATCCTTCCGGTATACCCAAGCCCGCCATGTCTTTTAGATCGGAATGAATTTTCGAAACGTCAACCGAAAATTGACCCCTTGCGACAACCGAATTTTGACCCCTCTATGATTTAAATGTTAGCTTTCCCATAGCGATAAGGGCGGGTTGTTTGTCGGGCTACTGAT